>Ga0181350_1000275_pt1 | contig 15209 bp, 30 predicted proteins | sample Su13VDMM110DCMD_FD_130105 | JGI IMG/M metagenome (GOLD analysis project Ga0181350, IMG submission 130105) | Freshwater viral communities from Lake Michigan, USA - Su13.VD.MM110.DCM.D | ecosystem: Environmental > Aquatic > Freshwater > Lake | place: USA: Michigan | collected 2013-07-16
AGGATATTTTTCCTTAAATCTTTTTAGGTTAAAGGGTCTTGTGATAATATGAACACCGTTCTTAGTTGGAATGAAATTCAACATAGGTTCTTTACCTGTCTCTGTTTGTAAGTCAACTAATAGTTCTCGAATCTCAATTTGTTTTTTGGAATGGTTGAAGGTGTCAAGACTAACGTCATCAATATCGACAATCCACTTCTTATCCTCATCACCATGGAACTCACCACTAACCGAACTAAACGCGTTTTTAATCGACTTATAATTCTCACTAATAATGTGTTCGGTAACTCTCTTTAACATTTGCATTGCCGTCTTCTTTGAACTACGTTTGTTAATACGGAAGTACGCTCTCGCGTTGTGAGTAATACATGTTTGGATTATCTCATCCTCCATCCTATTAAATTGGTCCATGGAATAAATAAAATAATCTCCAATGACTTTCATATCTTTACCCAAGTCAGGATTATCTTTCCTACGCTTTAAAATCTGTAGGAAGTAATATGTGTCAGAATTATCAAAGTCCAACATTTTTCTAACCAAATCAAAATTATTCTTCATAATACAAAGATATGGATTATATTTTAATTTTACAAGGTATTTATATATTATGGAAGGTTCTAAATTAGAAAAGTTAAGTGATAGAATATTGTCTCAATTTTTTATTCAATTAATAAAAATATATGACGGAAAAATTGAAAATAGTAAACATTACCCATTGGTTGAGGAGTATAGTTTTATTAACTCATGTGATACCGTGTCAAACATGTTTGGGGTCGCTCCTTGTGATTATATAGACCTTGATTATATTATAACAATAATTGAAATGAATCCTAACATTAATGAAGGGATAATTAACAAACGACCAAAGATAGGTTATTATAGTTATGAGATTGATGTTCACGAAAGTGTTAGTCAAAGAGTTACTTATAGACATCAAAATGAATCATATAGTCCAAATACATTAATACAAATAGCAAGAAAAATGGAGTCCGAAGGTGATATAAGTGTTTATGATGGTGACCATGTTGATACGGATGTATATGATTCAGAGACTAACGATGTTAAATACGATAAGGATTCAATTAAAAAAATACGTTAACCCATATTTTTTTGTTCTTCCATTAATTTTCTAACAATCGGTAACTGTTCTTCAACAATCACTCGATATACTTTTGGTAAATAGAAATGTTTATACCATGTAAGTACATCTTCAATACCATCAAACTCTTCTCTAGTCTTTAAAAGTTTAAAAACATCACCATCACACGATAACCCAATTTTATTATTATCTGTTATCTCCTCATAATACTGAATTTCCACAGGAATTCCTGATTCTCCTCCCCAAAATGGTGTTGCATAAGCAAAAACTTTTTCTGTAACCCCATCAGATTCAAACACTCCGTTCCAATCAACAGTTCCTGACATATTGTCAATAGAAATTCCGAATTCTTTATATTGTTTAGGTAACTTTCCCTCTGATATTAATTCTATTAACACAGTATTTGCCAAACCCGTATCAATAGTTATTTCACTAATATGAATTAACTCAACAGGGTTTATGCCTGCGATTTTTGAGGCACCATAAATTCCCTGCGTCTCAATTAAGTTTAATAACAGTTGTCGTCTTTTTTCGGTCATTAATAATAAATATAAGTATTTATAATTATGAATAGAAAACTGTATTTATATTTTCATAAGTTTTTAAAACCTTTATATGATTTTCATGGGTTGACACTTAAACCTAATTTTTTACCTAATGAAGAACTAATACGTTGGTCGGTTGAAAATCCTCAGGACAAATCATATACTATGGAGACGTTGATTGCTTTTACGGAGGAACTTTTTCTTACTTTTTGTAATCTTGTCGGGAGTTCTGAATTATATTATCAGGGGTTTGGGTCAAGTTTTTATCGTGAGAATCGTAAAAATGCCTGTAGTTTTGAACAACCCGATAACTATTATTACATTAATAAATCAGATGACCAAAAAATATTAAATAGTATTAAACAAATTACCAAGATTGATTATAAAAAAGTGTTTTATAGTGACGTTGAGTGTACCTATGTTAATATTTATCCTTCCGAAGATTTTACGGTTACTATTGGGATGAAACTTTTAAATCCTCATAATAAACAACATTCCAAATTGATTAACACAGGATTAAAAGACACAATAATAGAGTTGGTTGAGGATTCTGATTTTTACGGTAATTATGTATATGATTTATTTTCTCCTGTGTTAAACATTATTAGGAACCGACCTTTATTGTTTAGCGATGAATGGATGTATTTTACTCCTGATATTATTTTCATAGATAAAAACAATAAAATAATTAGATTATACTCTTGATATTAATTTTATAAATAAAAACAATCAAAGAATTAAATTATTTTAATCTATTTTTATATTTTACCATTAAATGAAGTACAATCATTAGACTAACAAATCCTATTCCTATTAAATTAATCATTGCTTCCATTTTATTCAAAAATTACAAATTTATTATTGTAAAGTCAAACTCAGGTATCATATAAACATGAGGTAGTATAGAATCAATATCTTCAACTACATCCTCACCTAAGCTATCCCAAATACTTTCGGAAATATCATCTTGTTTAAATCCGTGTTCCCAATCATCATTGGCTCCGAGTGAAACCTTTGTTGGTTGGATGATGACGGTTCCTAAAAATAGATAATCTGGGTCACTATTATTTTTTTTCAATAAAACTTTTTTTATTTTATATTCAATGTGAACATCAACTTGGTCTTCATTATCCGAGTAAGGCATAGAATACCAATCATCAAATTGATTTTTGTCTTTTAACAATTTATGAATCATTTCAATAGTTTGTTCAGTGTGTTTGTCCATTTCCATACTATATAAGTATTTATAAGAAACAAAATATTTAAATTATGAGTTATACTATAGAACAAATTAAAAATACAATAGTTAAAAAAGGTTACGTTTGGTTTAATGACGATTTAAATAAAGGTTTTGATGTGAACATTGTTAGTATTAGAAATGAAACGACAGGTGATAAAGTAACAAATGTGTTCGATGATTACTTAACGTTATCATACAAAGAGAATGGTGTTTGGAAATTCCATATTTGGCCAGCAACAACTGACCCAGGAACTAAAGGAATACTTAAGACAACTAATAAAAGTGGTATTGCTAGGTTAGTAGAAGGTCAGTATCGTGGTTCTCATACTATCAGACTACATCAAGGTAAATACGAGGCGTTAGGACAATCAAAGAATGTTAAAGTTTATCGTGACGCAAATCGTGATATGAAATATGATGAGACTAAAATTGAGGAGGGTGTTTTTGGAATTAATATTCACCATGCAGGTGCCGACTCAACATATGTTAACGATTGGTCAATGGGTTGTCAAGTTTTCAAAAAAACTAAAGATTTTGATGAATTCATGTCAATCTGTAGAAAGGCTAGAGATATACATGGTAACTCATTCACTTATACTTTAATAGAAAGTAACGATATTAAATAATGACTAAAGACCAAGAAATACAAGCGTTAAACAAGATTATTAACTCAGGCCTTATATTATCTGTGTACCCCAATGTTGACCATATTGATGTGTCTTTTGATGAGGAACACGAACCATATCTTATTTATAAGATGTATTTAAAAGATAAGGATATCACTAAAAAAGATATGTACGATGATGTCGACCCTTTTTATTTAATTGACCATCACGTAATGAAAACCATTACCAAACTAATTCCTTTTGAACAATTACCAATCAAAGATAGTGGTTATCAACTGATTGTTTATAATGGAAGTGGTATTCCAATTTTTGATTGGGAGTACGACCTAAGTACTATGAATTCTGGTCGTTCAGGTAGAACAGATTGGGAACGAAGAATTAGAAACCGATAAACTCAGTTTTAACATATTCAACCATCCATTCATTGTCAACTAACGCAATTTCTCCTTCTAAGATTTCATCAATATTAGAATAAAAATAGTCTGACTCATCGTATTTACTTTGTTTTTGAAATGACTGATAACTTTTCACGGTAAACTCAATTTTGGATTCCCCTCTACCTTTATTTTGTGTGAATAAAAATGTTTTTAAAGGTTTGACATAATTTTTTATTACTAAATCATTCTCAATAATTTTTATTGTTGCATTAACAGGTTTAATATGTATCTCGTGAGCACCAACTTTTAATACTTTAACAGTTTTAAGATAGTTTTTTATTTTTGTAAGTAATTCTTCATTAATGTATAAAGATTCATCGTCAGTTGGAGATTGAATAAGTGTACGGACTTCTTTTTCTACCCCTAATAATTTTTGAAATAATTGCATACTTTCATTTGCAAACCCTCTTAATGCTGAGTAACTATATGACACATCATTAGGATTAGTTATTTCAAACACCATCACATTACTATAATCAAAACCAAGTGGTTGTAATAAAACCCCATTAACATTTAAATGTCCATTAATGTATTTGGTATATAACTCTAAGTACTTTTTAGTTATCATCCTATATCTGACTTATAATTTATCGAATCCATTACAAATGAAATCCCTGTTTTATCTTCAACATTATCACTAATGTAGATGTAAATACAATCCTCAAGTTCATTCTCAATCTCCCAACCATAATCGTCACTATCACGAGCATCCCTCAACTTATGTAGAGTACCGTCCGTCATCATTAACATAACCTCACCATCAATATCATCAACTGTCACAGTAACGATAAATTGTGTCCCGTCATCCTCAACATTATCAATAGTAAAATTAAATTCATAACCACCGCATTTGTCTATGGTATGTTCTTTCTTATTAAAGAATTCCATCGCAATTTCTTGAGCTTTATCCACACCAAGATATTCGGTTAACCATCTTTGAACATCTACCATTCTGACACCTGTTTTATTTTCAGTGCCAGGTGACGCGTCAAACCCAAATAATTTTGACGTGTTATCGGTTATCCCCGGACCCACTTTGTCCCAATATTTGAACAACATCTTTTTATAAGACTCTTGTTGTTTTACTTTGTCTAATTGGTCTTCAGTAATTCTAATTCTCATATGAATAAATATAAGGTTTTGAGGTTTAGTTCACCTCAAAAACATTATCTAAATAGACTTTCATTGGATAACACATGTGATATTTTTTAATATCTAAACTCTCAATGAAATCCTCGTTCTCTTTCTTGTACATCTCGAACATACGACTACCTGACATCTTAGAGTATTCAACATTCGCAATTCGGTCACACATCTTAACAAAGATACCGTATTTTTCTGACCTAATACCTTCATAATACTTGTCATTAGCACGTTCTTTACGAGTCTTCCCTTTCTCATTAGTTAAAACGTAAACCAAATCGGCAACATAAGTGCCTAACGCAGATTTCACATCGTTGTAAGTAACACGAGTGTCCTCAATGATATCATGAGCAAAACAAACCATTTTAACATCTTCTCGTCTTATCTCTTCAACCAAATGTTTGAATCTCTCGAATACTCCAACAACCATTCGTAAATGATATTCGTATGGAAGATATTCCGCATACATGTGATTGGTATTCTTGTGTTGGGCGATAACCCATTTTATTTTTTCTTCTGTTGATTTCATACTACAAAAATAAGAAAAATCTTATCATTTAACAATATTTTTTTTCATTTATATTTATAAAAAATTAAGTTTATGGCGCATGCAGTAATACATTCAAAATCATCGGTTAAAAAATATGGTGGTGTTTATACAGATTATTTACATCTACACGAATGGCTGGACCAACCTAAACTTTGGATGCCGAGTTCTACCCATAGAATGTTCCGTCATCATACAATGGGAATATATGAAGGAGAAATAAAGTTTGGGACTCATTTTACCAATTCAGACGGAAAAGTTGTGTACACTAGATATATTTTAACAGACCATATTAAAGAAGATTGTTATAATTATGTTCCAACCCCTCGTGAATGGATTATGGCGTTAGAGGCCAAAGAACGTCCGATGTGGATGTTAAGGACTATGGATTTAAATATAGAATAGACTATTTATTAGTATGGAAAATGTTACAGACGAACAAGCAAAAACATTAAAGTTATTTGCTTATTATGCCCAAGGTTATGGAAAAAAAGAAGTTAATACTGGAATCTATACTCAAGACTGTCAAGAGGATTGGAGAGATGATGAATGGTATGGTGATGGTAGTAACCTTGAGTCTTATGAGGCTATTGATAATTGTATTAACCAAATTATTGAGGAACATGATTTATTTGAGAAATTAATGTCAGATTGTGACAATAGAGGTCAATTAAACATTAATATTGATTGTGTTGAGCGGACTTTGAAAATTGATGCGTATGAAACGAAATTCGATACAAACCCAAGTAATGATATGTTAGAGTTGTCTGACATAGAATCTGAAGACCTTATTAAGATTTTTAATTACATGAAATCGAAAAAATATAGTGAAGGTGTTGTTAAATTTGCTGGTGGTGGAGATAGTGGTGAAATAGAATCAAGAATAGAATACGATGGTAATTTTACAAAACAAATTCCAAAGGGTGTTGAGAGTTTCTTTTACGAATGGCTAGAAAACCATTTTGGTGGTTGGGAAATTAATGAGGGGTCACAAGGACAGTTTATTTTTAATGCCAATGAGGGTAATTTAGAATTACAATTTGGAGAGAACACCGAAGAACAATACGGTTTAGGTCAAGTTTTCTATGCAAAGTTCTAAAAACATAAACCCCCACCGAAGTGATGGCCGAGTAGTTCTTCTTTACTCATAACTTTCTATTGTTTTATTTTACAATGTCCATACCCAAAGAGGTATGCTTAGGAAGAGAACTATTCCTAGTATTAATAGAAAATGTGCTATTGCCGATTCTATTTTTTCTTTATTATTCATATTCTTGTCCAAAAAATTTATAATTCTTATGCACTGATTCTTCATCACCTGCTGCGATTGCGGTCTCTTCATCTTCATAAATTGCTTCTGGTGGACATTCTGAAATACATGCCCCACAATCTATACAAGTGTTTGGGTCAATATATAATTGTCCTCCTGAAAAGGCACTTCTTCCTTGTTTTTCAACTTCTGTACCTGAACCTTCAATGTCAATTGGTCCATGAATGCAATCCACAGGACATACATTTACACATGCGGTGTCCATACAATCAACACAAGCTTTTCCTATAATGTAACTCATAATTTATTAGTTTTTAAAGTGTTTATTTTAATCTTATCTGTTTAAATAAATTGTATCTCCAATTGTAAATTTCAGTGGCGCACTAAATGATGGGTGTGGAATTACTATTAGACATCCACAAGGAGTAACATATCCAATTGCTTTGACATCGTTGTAGATGATTTGTTCAACAACACATGGTTTATTTTTGTTTTCAGGCAGTGTGTAAATGTATTCATACTGCTCACAAGTATTCCAACTGGGAGCGGTCTGGTATTGTTTACAACTCACTGATAACATTAATAATATGACTACGTACTTTTTCATGGTTGTAATGAATAATCTATTGCAATTATGAAGTCCCTGTTTGGGTCTCCAATTTCATTATTAGCACTTGTTAATGATGATACCACCCAATCAGCCATTGCTTTGTTTATAGCAATACATATTAGTTTGGTTTGAGATATTTTTCCGGTGTCTGAGTCAATGTCTTGAAACCATACTTGGTACCTGTTAGTATCTATTGGTTCAATCATTTGATGTCGTTCGTTTATTTGTTAATGTTGATGACTTTGGAATTGCAAGTCGAATTGTGTCCCCCTCATTGTATTTTGCATCAGTGTAAAGTGTTCCACCTGTGACTATCTTTTCATGTGGGACGGATATGTCCTTTACTTCATACGTGTAACCCTTTGATTCTGTTTGACAACATAGTACTAAAAACAATTTGATTGTTGTTATTGTTACATTCATAACTTATTTTTATTAAGATTAATTATTTATTTGATTTTCATATATTTTTTTATTTCTATTCAACTACATGTGAAGTTTAATTAAACGTCAAATTACGAAACAATAAACATGTTTGTATGTGCGATTGGTAATCTCATCACTGGAAGAGCGTTACTATCTTCATTAGGTCTTTGCATAACCTCATAAAAACCATCAAGAGAAACCTTAACGGTACTCACATTATCCATTGTTTCTATGATTGTAGAATCTCCTCGGCGTCCGTCTGTAAGAACGATTGTCTTTGATTTTGTGTTGAATGTCAAACTTTGCATATTTTTTTTTATTTAATGTTAGTAATAATAGTGGGGAGAGTCAACCTCTCCCCGTTTGAATTAAATCATCTTCAAGATAACTTCGGTCTTACCATCCCATTTGATGATACGTGACTTAGGAACCCAAAATTCTAAAATTCCTATTTCCTCAACTTTCGCCAAATACTCGTTACGGAAACGTTCTGCTTGACTTGAGTCAGTGATGTATTCAACACCCACGTGTTTAGCACATGTCTTACCCATTTTAGTCAACATAGAGAACTCGTCAGTAAGAGTTTTAGCGCAACATACACAAACATCTCCACGTTTTACAGTCATCTTACCTGCGAACTTAACCGCTTTTGGTGATACTGCCAATACTTTAGTGATGTCCAAAAGGATTGGGTTGAATTTCAAACCGTATTGTTCCTTCATGTTTTGTCCAATAGAACGACCAACTTTAATTGTCTCACCAATTGTTGGGATGTTCATCTTACGAGTGTTTGATTTGTCCTCCTCTTTTTGGATTTGGTTAACCGCCGCAGATGTCTGAGGGAAAGTAAGGGTTCCGTAAGACAACAATTTTTTCTTGATGTTCAATACGAAAGAGTTCTCACCTACGTAGTTAGCGATTCTCTTCATGTCCTCAGGTAATTCGTCTACCTTTATTTCAGACTTGGTCATTAAGGCCTTCTCGGCCGCCGCCAATTGTTTTTCAGTCAAACGACCGTATTTAGATAATGCGTCTTTCATTTTAAGAACGAAAGAGTTAGCACCTTGATAATTCTTGATTTTTGATGTAGTTGTTACTGTAGTTGTCATATGTCTTTGTTTTAATTTTGTTACACAAAGATATATAACTTTTTCCGATTGGCCAAATTTATATTAATTATTTTCAGATTCACTAATAACCCAATTATACGATTCTAAATTAATTTTACTTCCTAATACTTTCTGAAGTTCATCAATATATTTTTTTACCATTCCGTTTTTATTTTCTATTTGTGGGTACCAATATTTAAAATTATAAAGCCCCAATCTAATTTTTGGGTCACCGCCATCGGCAGACATTACCGCAGTAACTTCAGGTCGACTAGTTTGTTTAATTGCTCTCCTTATTTCCTCCTCAATTTTATCTAAGTATTTATAATTTTTAAAATTAAAAGACACTCTAACCTCAACACTAAAGAACTTTTTAATTTCCTCAGCGATGCGTTCTATCTTTCCAATAGGTCTATTAACAAACGCCTGTATACCTGTCAAGGAATCATCGACCAACGCGTCTTTATATTCGGAGTCAAACTTACCACTATTCTTATCCATCTTCTCACAATCAACCACCAAAATTAAAAAAAAATCATTATGATGTTGTTCAATTTTAAACTCAAACATAGGATTACCCATTTGAGCGAAACTTAATATCGCCTTCTCAGGAATTCTATTTGGTGTTATGTCGGACATGATTAATGTGGGTGTTGAAATACAAAGGTAGTATTATCTTTTGACAAATAGTCTCTATTATCAGAAATAATTCTATCCATAATACCTCTTTCTAAGTCCTCAGAGAATGGACTAGGGTGAATATACCCATCAGGATTAACGACCATCTTATTGGTCCCCTCAACAGTTCCCGCCTTATTAATAGTGATTTCAATTTTTATTTTATCTTCCACTTTTTTAGCGTTTGTTATGGTATAATCAACCTTCTTCTTATCGTCTCCCCATCCTATGGTTAATAGTCTCTTAGTTCCTTTCAACACTTTAGTAAACTTGTCACTAAAGTTAGTCACTCTATTAGTTTTAACATTAGACAAACTCTCACCATTCATGATGGATTTTATCTCATTAGGTGTCACAGAAATAACCTCATCTTTTATATTACTATCATAAGAATTTCTTTTGGGGTTTGACCCTGATAAATGTTTTCCTGTTGATGATGAGTAACTATTACTTACTCGGTACCATTGTTTTTCTATAAATAAATAAATTGGGTACCAATTATATGATGTAACAACATAATACCATTCATTATTATCGTTAACATCCCAATGTCCTTCTAAGTTAGACCCTTTGAATGGGATTCTACCTGTTGTGTAATTGTATGCACTATTGTTAGGAGTTCTTCTTTGTTTGAAGTCTTTATAATGAACGAAGTTTTTACCGTCTAAGTTTTCGTAATCACCTTTTGGTCTGTAATTTGCAGTATAAACTTCATAGTAGAATCTTGTGTCATTAGGACTTCTACCAATCATTGGCATCATTATCTTTATTAATTCAAGTAATTTTGGTTGGGTTTTGGCCTCCTCCTTATGATTGTTAAGGTATTTGAACAATCTAATTTCTTTCTCAGACAATGGTTTGTCGTCAGAACCTTCCAATTGTTCTCTTAATATTCTTTTAATTAAATTCTTCATGTTACATATAAATATACATGAAAAAGAATTTGTTACCACACTTCGTAAAACACTAAAGAGAATTTGGTCCCTCTAATCGTATTCTGTAATTCTCTGATTTGTGACTCGATAATTCTTTGGAAATCCTCTTCGGTCATGATGGTCGCCTCTTTAAATCCGAACAATCCTGCCCACATTTGTAATGAATTATTTAATTCTTTTGCCTCGTTATTTAATGTGTGAGGAGAGACAGTAACCAATAAAAATTCCTGCTCTTCATCATAGTCCGTGTACAAGTAATAGAACCGATAATTTTCTATGTTCTGAGTTATTGGAAAGTTTTTGCGTACTTCATCCATAAACATTATTAACCGTTTTGGATGTACTGTATCATTCATAACCAAAGTATAACAAAAAAACCCCACTTTATCAGTGAGGGTCTTTAATTATTTTTTAATTATTACTTTAAGAACCTTAATTTATATAATGTTGAATTAATTAACTTACAAACACTATCAATTTCATTTTGGATGTATGAATCTTTACAACAATCTCTTAAATCTTCAATTTTACTGTATAAGTCTTTAAAATAGTTAACCGTTGTTGTGGTATCTTTATAATCCTCAATGTCATATTTTTTGTATCCTTTAATGATACTATATTTACCTTGGTATGACTCAATTAACCCATCAATTAAACCTCCAATTTCATCGTAGTATTTATTTAACGCTTTATGTTCCGCAAATGACTTAGTTTGTAAATGTAAAGTATGTGATTGAGTTCTTGAGTGAAACAATAACGACACCATCTCAATAAAATCTTTAGTACCTGTTTTTTGTTCAGAAATCAACCCTCTTTTTTTTACTTCTTCAAATAATCTATCTTTAAAATCTTGGTCCATAATAATGTTTAACTATAAATACCTAACAATCAAGAAAAATTAATCATAAAATCATCGTCCATTGAAAACAATTTCATTATGTTTTTTATTTCTTCACTAATGTAATGACGGATAATGTTTTCAGTAAACATTTTGTAGTCCTCAGGATTAGTTAAAGACAAAGTAATCTCCTTAATATCTCCATTAATATTACCAACTTCAATTATATTAAACGATAATTTTATCCCGTCCTCAGATGGAATATTAAAGTAAATTGGTCTATCCCTATAGTATTTAATAAATTGTTCCATATAAAAAACCCCTCTTTGTTAGATGGTCATATAATTAGTTGTACATAACTTACTTACCAATAATTAAATCATCAAAACTTAATTTACCCATTCCGTCATTTGATGTTTTACTTGAAACTTCGTCATACATAAATGTTTTAACAACTGAGATAATACTTTGTTCTGATTGAGCAATCTTTGTTTCCATCCAATCTTCAAGTTGTTCTCCGTCCTCCATTTCTTCCCACATTTTATGTGCCAAAGTCGCAATAGTGAACAATTGTTGTTTTGCCATATAAGACCCCTCTTCTTGATTTTCAGTTAAGGAATTTTTAACTCGGTTAGTTAATTTTTCCAATTGTTTTTCTGATATAATAATATTTTTCATGTTAGTCTTTATGTATAAATATACAACAGTAACATAAAAAAGGAGGCGATTTCTCACCTCCTTAGTTTGGGCCCGATAATTCAACGAATCCACCACCTTGTTTTACTAAACAAAGAAAAAAAACTATTCAGAAACAAGACTTGTGTCAACTTTTGTAACAACATCATTCACATTTGGTTTGGTTTCAACAGTCTGTTCGGTTTGAATTGGAGTTAACAAATAATCATAACCCTCCTTCAACTTAACCACTGTAAAAGCAAAGATAAGAATAACACCTATTAAAATCAACTTAACGACTTGTTTCCAAGTCTTAAATAATATGTACAAAATTACCGCTAAAAATATAAGAAATCCCATGATATTTTATTTTTATTTTGTTACTAATGCCTCTACTTTACTTTTCATGTGGTCCGCCAAACCATAACTGTCCACCGATGTTAATACAATTGAATCAACCAAGTGTTTGAATGGGATGTGTACTAAGAAGTCCACTCCATTGAAGAACGTTAAGTCGTTCTTTAACTCTAAACACCCGTGGACCATTTTAAGGAACAATTTAAACTGTGTCCCGTCCACGAATGTTTCGTCAACCAATTTGCCAAATTTTTCGTTCTCAATTCTGATGTTGTATGTTGAAGTTGTCATATCTATTTGATTTATTCTACAAATTTACAAAAACTATTTCATATTTCCTAATGCCTCGATAACAGAATCTGCACTATTTTCCCCCATAGACACTTGAGCGATAGTGAATACGATTTTACCATCAACCTCTGAGTAGTTAAGGATAACCGCACTTCCGTTAGGGTTTTTTACCACCATTTGATTTCTGTTAGTACTAACGTTATTAATTTTGTTACCACCAAAATCAATATCAGAATTTCTGTAACGTTTGTAAGCTTCACCGAAAGCATTATTACGAACTTCGTTATCTTTAATTTTTCGGTTATGAACTTCCCACAATCTTTTAACGTAGTCCTCAACAATTGTTACAACAGGTTTGCCTGTTTTGTAATAAGACTTAATCTCCTCATTACCAACTCTAACTTTTAACTTATAACCATAACTCTTATTTCTCCAACCACCTTTCGGAGTTGTCGTGTGCTCTTCAACATAAACAATAATACGATTGTTAGTCTCGCCTTCAGGTAGTTCACCCTTATAAACAATTTGAGAATTGTTATAGTTCTCAGAAATTTCACCAATTTTAACTTGGTCATAACCAATACTGTTACCTTGAGGGTCTAATTTATAAACTTTTACAGGCCAAGTTTGAATTTGCTGAGTTTTAACCAACTCAAATTTATCGGAATGTTTTTGAATTTCTTTGAAATATTTATCCCACTCAGACTCAACTTTTGTCTGTTCAGATTTGAAATTGCCCGCAGTTTTTTGAGCTGAGGCGATATTGTTTTTGATGTGTTTTTGTTGGTGTTCTTTTAGGGTCATGGTGGAAGTTTTTGTGTTTGTTTTACAAATATAAGCACATTATTTTAATTGGCCAAATTTATTTAAAGACTAAATATCCGGTGTTAGACCCTTCAAATTATAGGTCTCTTCCAACTTACAGAAACCGACAATGGAGGGAATAAAAGGTGTTAGACCCTTCAAATTATAGGTCTCTTCCAACCAATCTTTTATAACTCCCCGTATTTGTTGGTAATTCATACCAAAAATGGATTCTAAAAATGACCAAATTTCATTGTAATTTATGTAACTGTATCCATTTTTTTCATCCTGATAATAATAAAATAATGGTAATCTATCTTCATTAACATAATATGTTTTATCATCCATAACGACTGGTTTTAAATTCCCAAAGTTATTATTGAGCCATGTTAAAGCGACCTTATCTAATTTATTTTCAATCATTTTATCTTTAATTCTTTAGTATATTGTTCAACATAAAACAAAATATTATATAGATTGTTTGGATTCCCTATCAATATCCCTCTCTTTAATTTTTTCGCGCTTATCCCAAAGTTTTTTACCTTTAGCTAACACAATATTAACCTTAAGTAACCCTCTATCATTCTCATATAATACATGAGGAATGATTGTATAACCCTTAACCAACTCTGATTCAAGTTTTCTTAATTGTTTTTTCTTCAATAACAGTTTTTTATCGGCACCAATATTATCATTCCCAATTCCTTGGATGAGGATTCCTTTCATAAACAACTCTCCATTATTAAAATAACAGAATGAGTCAGTCATAGAGATTTTCCCTTCTCGGATTCTCTTCACCTCAACACCAGTTAATTTAATACCCGCCGATAATGTTTCCTCAATAAAGTACTCAAACTTAACTTTTCTATTCTCAATACGAACTTTTATCTTCATAATCACAAAGGTATATATAAAAAACAAAAAACCCTAACAAATTCTTACATTTATCAGGGTTTAATATTAACCAACTAAGAAAGGGATTGTTGGGGCTATTTAGGTTATAAATATAACAAACTTTTCAAAAAGAAATATAGTGTTTAAGGTTTTATTATAAAAACATAATATATTTATAAATATGATATTAAAAATTAACGACAACAAATTTAAAGTGATGGTTATGATGAGTCAGAAAGATACTCAAAAAGGTATGATGGGTCGTGACTTTGATTCTAACTTTAATGGTATGTTGTTCCTAATGGATAAAGGTTCTCATGGTTTTTGGATGAAGGATTGTATTATCCCATTGGATATTATCTTCATTGACGGTAATACAATAACTAAAATACATCATAGTTGTCCTCCATGTAAATCGGAAGACTGTCCTAGTTATGTTGGGACAGGCGATACTATTTTAGAACTTAGAGGCGGTACTTGCGGTAAGTTAGAAATTAATGAGGGGGATAAGATTCTATTTTAATTTGAGAGTTTCCTCCAACACACCACTAAACAATGGTTCTCCCGCCTCTGGTGTATACCCCTCTAATTTGAAAGTCTCCTCCAACGAATTGAGGACGATGTGTTAATTACGGATGGGTGTATACCCCTCTAATTTGAAAGTCTCCTCCAACTGTAAATCAAT
>Ga0181350_1000278_pt1 | contig 15191 bp, 16 predicted proteins | sample Su13VDMM110DCMD_FD_130105 | JGI IMG/M metagenome (GOLD analysis project Ga0181350, IMG submission 130105) | Freshwater viral communities from Lake Michigan, USA - Su13.VD.MM110.DCM.D | ecosystem: Environmental > Aquatic > Freshwater > Lake | place: USA: Michigan | collected 2013-07-16
AGACCAGAAGCGAGACCATCGGTCTGACCACCGTTGATAGCACCGTAACCATAGAGCTGGTTCATAAACTGCTCGTAAGCATAACGCTGAGTATTGTAAATCATATTCTGTCCAGCAATAACCACATTGAAATTGGTAAGGAGAGCAAGAGGTGCTGTCGTCCCAGTTCCAGCGGTATCAAAAGGAGATTGTATCTGAGGAACAGAAATACCAGTGTTACCTGCTGCAGCGGCAACAGTGCTAAAGAAAGGAACCACTAATACTGATTTAATACCAGCAATACCGTTAGACACCAAACTATTAATTTGTCCGTTACTCGCACTAATATTTGAAATCAAATACTGGTAGATATCAGTGTAATCAACTTTCTTCACAGGTTGAGAAAGGTAAGACGCTTCAAAAGTAGGATTGAAAGTGTAGGCAGGAACGTTCAAAGTAATAGATGAAGCCAAAACACCGTTTTGAACACCAGCAACACCAACAGTTCCAGATGCTAAAGGTCTTTGCCCAACAGCAACTGAGGCAATGTAAGTCAAAGCAACAGCACCAAAAGCGGCAGTGGATCCGTTCAAAGCGAGAGCCGAACAAAGCATTAGAGGATTCACACCACCATAAGGAGCGGAAACTGAGTTGAGTGTAAAAGCACCAGCAGCACCTCCAGCAGTAGTAAAGTTAAATGAAGTGTTATTCAAATTCAAAGTCAATCTCATAAACACACCCTTGAGCAGAGGAACATTATCAAAGAACGAATGTAAGTGTTTCAACTTAACTTGCACCATAGCCTGTTGCTGGAACACACCAATCACAGCACCAGTTCCATTTACTTTTGTCAAAACACTTGACTTGAAAAGAGCATTGATATTTGCTTGAGAATTCAATACGCTAAAGGCAGAAGCAGCAGTTCCAGTAAGCCCATCATTATCATAGTTAATCCACACTTGTCGATGTGCCACACCAGAATTTGTAGAAGTATAAGAATTCAAAGCACCCGTAACCACTGGTCCAGGAGCAGTCTGAGCATTTCTGTTGTTAGAAATACCAATTCCAGAAGAACTATCAGTAGTATTAAGCTGAAATGCTAAAGGATCATCTGGCCAAAAACCAATGGAAGCACCTTCGGCAACTACATCAGCCATTGACAAAGAGCAGTAAAGTTTGAAAGTATTGTAAATTCCTTGAAATCCGGTTTGCTGAATGATCGTAGTTCCGTTATAGTCCAAAGTCAAAGAGTGAATTAATGAACCACTCCAATTTTTCAAAGCGAGCACATAGTCGCAACTAGCAGTAGTAGTAACAGGCGTAATACCAACACCAACAGTTGTGCAATTTAGTGTAAGCAAAAGAGGAATCGAAAGATACGCTTCTCTATATGACATATATTTGTTAGAATTCGCAAGCTGACTTGTGTCAATGACACACTGGTTGCCTGAGTAGTTCTGAGATTGATTGTCGAGAATCGACAACCAGTCCTTCTTAACGAAGATTGAAGGTTGCGCGTCTGAGACTTGACTCATATCGAAAACGAGCGGGTCGAATGACATTATATATATATTCCCAGATAAAAAAAATGAAAATGAAACTCAAACTAATTAATTGCCTAAATGAATTTAATTAAATTGCTTGCTAAACCTTTTCACAATCATTAATAAATTCGCCGAATATTTCGTTTGCTTTTATTTGTCTTGCTATAATCGCGTCTTCAATTTTCTCAAAAGTTCCTAGACTAATTCGTTTGCCACCAATATTAATTTGAGTTCGCCATTTGTTAGTTGCTTTGTTAAAATAAACACCTTTAAATCCACTAGTATTTCTAATATCCATTTTTCTATTTCTAGCATTTTCAGTAATAGTTGCCCACCTCAAATTTGTTAGATTATTATTTTGCGGATTATTATCTATGTGATCAACACATTCTTTATTCTCAGGATTTTCAATAAATGCTAAAGCAACTAACCGATGAACATTAAATGATTTTTGAATTCCATTTTTACAAAGATCAACTAACAAATATCCATTTGTATCTTTGCTAGGTTTCAAAATTCTACTAGTTGTATCATTTCTAACATTTCCCAAATCTGAAACTGAATAGCTCTCGTAATTTTCAATATTTTTCCATAATTCGTCTGTCATTTTAGATATATTATACCATAATATGTCTAAACTATTTCAATTTTATTTTAAATATCAAATCGGATATTCTTCTTCATTGGCGCTCCTACGGGTTTTACAATTAGACTTCGTAATTTGTTTCCTAAAACGCCCTGCCCTGTAATTCGTTTATATTCTTCTAAACTATCGTAGCTGCTACCGACACCAGGACCGCCTTTAGAAAGCAAAATAGATCCACCAACTGCAGATTGTTTTCGCAAAATCATTCTATTTTTCATTTTATTCGGCAAAAAACTCGGCATATAGATATACTGATATTATATTTTCCTATGATACAGATTAAGAATTTAATTTAGTAATCATTGACTTCTTATGGTTCCTATATCTTAAAATATTTGTAACTAAAGTATTTAGAAAGCTCATTTGCTTCTGGATGTCTTTATCCTTCTCTTCTGTATTTCCTTGCTTCATACTTGCTAAAAGTCGCATCTGTTCAGTAGATAGTTTATCAAACAGATCATTCAAAAATTGCTCAGTAATTTCTTGGCCGCTCATATATTACACTTTTAAAAAAAGTATAGCAAAAGAACGCAAACTATCGGCCAAAGCCAAAAAGTAAGATACACTTTTTTTAAAAGTGTTATTTAATGGAATATTGTTGCTGTCCTAGATTACCAGTAAAACCCTCTAATTTGTTATCTCTTATCAGTAATGTTATGCTCATAGTTGGATCTAATATTTTAAGTTGATTTAAATCTGTTCCTAGAATTCGTAATCGTAAGTCGCTGTAAGTTCCTTCTAAAAATTTGGAAAAAGCATATTCATTTGGACTGTCAACGATTTGCTCTCCCACTGCCACAGTTGGTGTCACCGAATAAATGATTGAACTAGGTGAGGCATAAATGTTTTGTATTCCTGAAGATGATATAAATACTGTAGGATTAGGTTGAACTTGTGGTGCGACTGATGATGTAGATGACAAAATAGTTCCCACACCAGAATTCAATGCGGTAGCAAAACCAGCAGCAAATCCTACAATCTTGTTAAAATTTGCGTTAATGGTAATAACAGGATTAAATGTTGCATTTGGAAAAATAAATCCAGCAGGAGCTGTCCAACCAGCTGGCAGCGCAATAGGAACTGGATATGTATTAATTTGAACTGCATAAAGAGTAGGGTTGACCAAAAATTCAGCATAGTAAACATTTAGTCCTACATCATTGATTAAGTAAAAATCCGCAGCAATAAATGTGAACTGTAAAAATTCATTTAATTGACTGACTTCATAAACACCATCAGGTATCGTAACTGTTACCGCTGTTTGAGCAGGTAAAGGTCCTTGAACAATCTGATACTGAAAAGTATTGTTAGCTAAAGGAAAGGCATTGATATTTTGCCAACTGTAATACATAGCAATTTTGGAGACAGCAATAGAATGGTCTGAAAATTTGATACTATTTGGAAAATTATACACTAAAGAAGAGTTAAATCCATCGGCAACAATATTCGCTGCAGTCAAAGTGATGGTTGAGGGCATTATATATATATATATATACTTTTAAAAAAAAGTATAGCGGTTTTAACGCTTTTTAACATTTTTAATTAAACTTCTTAATCTAATTTGCGAACGAGTCGGCAAACTTTTTTTTAGAGATAAAGCACTTGGAACATTTGAACCGCCAAAATAGAATGGGGGTTGTTGGCTAGCCGTCTGCACTTGAAAAGCCTTTGGATCGACTATGCTCGGAAAATACATTATATACTAACAAATATATTTAAATAAAATTCTGCTAAATATATTACACTTTTTTTTTAAGTGTATTTAAAAGTGTATTTAAAGCCCAAGTGCTGCCATTTCAGTCAAAATATCTATGCCTTGTCCGCGTGGGATTCGTTTCTGGTTCATCATTTTTACTAACAGCAATTTAAACTCTTTAATCGCTGCCTTATTATCTTGACCGGAAGCAATCTGACCTTTTAAAAGTTCAAATCTACTATCTTCTTGCTCTTGAAAACTTTTGTTTGGATTCGGAACTGATTGTGATATTCTAGATGTTTTTGAAATATTATAAAGAACTATTTTGTCTTCATCTGTTAGATTATTTAAACTTTCAAAATCTGGATTGCCATTATTAATGATTGTCTTAAGAATTTTTGATAATTCTGGTGAAACTTTTTGTGTTGGAACATTGGCTATTACACCACCTTTCAAAGTTCTGAGCATTAGCACATTGTCTTTCATCAATCGATGTTTATTAATTAAATGTTTTCCAAATGAAACATACGCAGGTTCTGCTTTAATACCTAAAGATAAATCAATGTTTGAAGGTATTACTCTTGCGGTTATTTTGGGAGCCATTATTCCTCGTCCAATAATTATATTTTTTCCCTTACCAATTGGTAGCTTACCCGCTTTCATTTTTTTTGCGTTCCTATTACAACGCATACAACCACACATTCCTCTTCCACTCATACAATGACTGCCTCCAGATAATCCTTCACCGCCAAATCGTCCGCCTGGCGCATAATCCTCAGCCGTCGCAAATTTGTACGGATTTTCACCGCCATATTGTTTTGCAAAAACATCTATAGGTTCTTCAGCTATCTCAGCAACCTTAGCACTACGTCTAACTAATTCTATGTAATTTTTGGTAAGTGGGTTTGGGTTTTCTATTTCGTCCATTATGTCATTTTTTTCCATATTAAGAGTTTTAGCAAGAAACTGTTCAATATCTTCATTTCTTGTTCCTTTTTTCAATAATTGTTTTGCTTCATTTTTAATTTCTAGGTTGTCATCAAATGCTTTGTCATCTATTAATGCTGTCATTAGTATAGCCGTTAAACCGATATTGAAGTCAGTTTCTCTGGTTAAATCCAGAGGTTCTTGAACCATTGCTTTGGCAAAACTCTGCAGAGGTTCTTGACCCATTGCTTTGGCTAAATCCTCCGGAGAGTAGTCATCTTGTGACTGAAGTTCCGGTAAAATAGCTCTTACTAAATCATTTGGTAACGCTGCTATTTCTCTTGGATCACTTATTAAAGGTTCTCCAATTCCTAATTCTAAAAATACACTTTGTAACATAGCTTCATAAACAGCATCTAAAGATTCATCTGTTCCCATAGCACCTTCATCTGTTGGATATACATCGTCAAATGCATCTAGAATTCCATCTTTAAACTCAGTTCCTTCTCCGTCTGCAACTTCATCAAAGAATTCATCTAACGCACCAGCGGGTATTATTTCACCTATTAAAGTAAGATAATCTCTCTTGTTTTGAAGCGACAAACTTGAAAAATTTCTAAACGTAATAACAGGAAAACCTTCTTCACCAAGTGTTGTCATTTCAGTCATTTCTTCGCCCTCCTGTCCTAGTTCCTCTGGACCACTAGTAGATACTTGACTTTGACCAAAACTAGGATTAGCTACAATAGAACTAGCTGTTTGTGGAGCAGTTTGTAACATATCAAAATATCTTATCACCGCATCACTAGATAAAAAATCATCTGCATCTTCTGGAAAAAGTGGTTCATCGCCTGGAACTTTGTCTAGGTTTAGTGTTTTTTCTTTTGCTTGACGAACTATCGCTTTTGCATCTTCCAATACATTGTAATCAATATTAGACACAATAGCACTCCACTCTTTGATAATTTGTTCTGCTTGAGCTTGATCACCAGAAGCTATAGATTGTTCTAAAGCATCTCTGTATACAGCCATTTGTCGAAGTAAAGGCATAGTATCCGCAAAATCAGCAACTGTTTCTTGATAACTTTCTACTAAAAATGGATCCTCACTAGCTTCAATTGCTTGTTGGTCTTCTAATGATGGCCAGTTATCAATAATTCGCAACATATCGCGATGTATCATATCTCGCATTCTTAGAATAGTAGGTCTAACCGCAGGAGGCGCTCGTCCAGAAGGCGCACCAAATTGCGCACCAAAATCAACTCTTGGTTGAGAATATCTAGATGACGCTTCGCTCGGCGCGACACTTGAAGCAAAACTGCCGACACTTTGTAAATCACCTTCCTCTGGTATCGCTAGAATATCATCTAAATCATACATCAATCGTTCAAATTCTACTACAGGCATTATGTTATTCGCACTTGGCGGAGGTAGTCCGCCTCCTCCGGGACCACCTCCAGCTGCCTCTTGTAAGCCATATTCTACACCTTTGGTTTCAATTGTCTTTCTCATCAGTTTTCTTAAATAAGGAATAAATACCTCTGCTGGAACACCGAGCTGAAATTTGGGTTTTAAATCAGTAATAACAAATGGCAATATTCCAACCAAGAATTCTAGTTCATTTGATGTTAATTCATAAACAATATCCTGAGCATTCTGGCCGTCAGTAATTTCTTTCAATTGTCCTCTTATCATCACTTTCAAAGCATCAAGGTCTGCATACTTTTCAGTAATAGTTCTGCCATCTACTGGAGGAGCGCCTGATGACCCTGTGCTAACAATACCTCTAGATGCATTTAAGGTCTTAGCCATATTGGAAATATCTAACATTAGTGATGAGATATACATTTCGCGATAAGTATTTGCTTGATTTGGAGTTCTACCCTGTGAAATTGGATTCATTTTGATATATATATACACTTTTAAAAAAAGTATAGCAAAAGAATAATATATAAAAATTATATAATACAAACAACCTTTAGACTAAAAATGTTGTCTAAAGGATTTCCTTTTTAAAATCTTCTATCTCTGCACTAATATCTATTACTTCAGCTCTGAGTTCTTTTATATCTGTATCGATAGAACAGCCAAACATATTTTGTTCTGCCTTGAATCTCTCGTTGAAAATATCATCAGTGCAAACAGTATTAAAATCTGATTGAAGTTTTTGTTCCCACTCTTCGCTTAAAAAAGTTCTGATATACTCATTAAGTGCTAAATTAAACTTCTTTCGTTCTCCTGAAGTCAAATTCCTAAATGCATTTAAAGGGCCTTTTCCCATTTGAGCCATAATAATGACTTGTAATTTTTCAATAACTTGTCTTTTTTTGAAATCTTCCATACTAAATTGAGGCATTTATATACGTTAAGATTAATCTTTGCTAAATTTAAACGACCAACCTATAACCCCTTAATATCTATCCACTTTAACACTCGCTTCGCTCATTCCAAAGTGGAGCAAAGAAGAGTCAGGGTTGTATTTCATTTTTTGTTACACTTTTTTTAAAAGTGTATATCGGGCAAAGCCCGACGTTCGGCAAAGCCGAATAACAAATTTAGTGTTTCAATTTTATCCAGTGCTTGAAATAAAATTGAAATGAATTGTCTTACCATAATAGGTCTCATTAGTTCAAACAAATATAACAAACTTATAACCTCGTTCAAAATGAATACCACCATTGAAATTAAAACCGAAGAATGTATTATGGGTGAATTCGAAAAATTCTTGGGTGGTGAAGTAACCAATGATGATGATAGATTTGATAGTAGTTGCGATTTTATAGTTATTCCCAAATGTTGTCAATTAATAGATGGGGGCAAACGGGGGTGGATAAACTGTGGCAAGTGTATAATTGAGTATAACTGTGAAAATGGTGGAACACAAGAATTTCAAGAGTTTATAAAAAATCAAAATTGTAGAGTAGAATGGTTGTATCCTCATCAATTGGGAGTTTGGATTATTCATTTGCACAAATTAATGAGACAAGAGAACAAGGACAGCGATAGCGACGAAGACGAAAACGAAGACGAAGACGATTTAAAATACAGCGACAGCGACATCGAAGACGAATGTTGTTGTGTTGAAAATTTAGAATTAAAAAACACCATCAAAACGAATAATAAACATATCGAAGAACTTAAAGAGCAGGACCGCCGTAGGGACGAAGAGATTGCAAGGTTAGTGGGACTATTAACCGAAGAGAATGAATGCCAAAAAGAACGTAAGAATTAAACATAAAAAATATGGGACGACGTTGTCCCTCTTTTTTATTCAAAAAAAATTGAAATAGATTTGTTAGTTTGTTAGATAGTATTAATAACAAACTAATACTATGAATCCATTAAACGAAACGTGTGTTATATTTAATGAGTCATTTAAAGCTCTTGTGCGTAAGATTCGGGATTTAAATCCTGATGTTTGTATTGGTGGTATTAGTTCTTCATCAGTGCGTGGCTGTAATGTGGATACTATTTTGGAATCGCAACAAACTATTCGTGATTGGTTTGCATCTCGCATTAATATCAGAAAAGGTTGTAAGTCGCAATCAGATTACTATGCCATTTTAAATGCGGTCATTTGTGATATTGAACGGTGTTCCAGTTGGGACGATGTATTTAAACAAATGGAAGCGTCTCAACGTATAAACATTTCGTTTGTTAGAAGTGACAATGATAATGATGAGTGGGGAGTAATTCCAAAATGCATTTGCGGTCATTTATGTAGTCGTAATAGTCTTGCAATTATATCTAATCCTTATACAAATTTAAATTGCCTTACTGCTTGTGATTGTGTTACAAAAGTTGGGATTATTACAAAGGGAGCCTTTAAAAAAGCATCTAAAATATCAAGTGATATAAGGGCAGAGAACCAACATCGCATTTTTACAAAATTCGCGAACATTGTATTTAAATACGAGGTTCTACGTAGTAGTTTTCGAAAATGTTGTGATTGTTTGTGCTATGTTGTTTTACAAACTGATCCTAAATGGAAAAGTAGATGTTTCCTTTGTTGGCGTCAAATAAATCCAATAGAAAAATCCAAATAAAAACGGGACGATCGCCAAAAGAACGTAAGAATTAAACATAAAAAACTGGGATTACTGTAATCCCTCTTTTTTATTTTAGTTTTTATGTAGAATTGAAATAAAAATTGAAATAGATTTGTTAGTTTGTTAGATTGTATTATTATCAAAACTAATACTATGCCAAAAGGAAACACATTTTACTCAGATGGAGGTCAATCTCGAACAACATTTGCTGATTGTGGATGGTCTTGTAGCGGTCACCCAAACGAAGTTAATAAGAAGAAAGCGCGTCATAATAGATTATGTAATACGTGTCGAGGACAAGTGCAAATCAAAGCATTTAATACTGCTACAAGTGAAAAAAGTGATAAGGGCAGAGACTTGAAAACTGGAAAACCAATGCCTAGTTTACAAGAAGAATACACAAGGCAGAATGTAATCAATATTCTTAATAAAATCTAAACTGTTATGTTAAATAGGGACCAGTGTGTGTCTTTCTATCTTGCAATTATAAAAACAGGGGATTTGATGTTTTCAGCATTATTCTTATAGAGATTAGACGAAAACATCAAATCCCCTGTTTTTTAAAACAAAATGAAAACAAAATATATGTAGTCGCACTGGCCCCTAAATGGCAACACAACTGTCTTCATCATCGTCTGTATTTTGGCAATTATTAAACGTTAAATTGAGACCTTTATCTAGCACCATATACTCTTTGGCAAAGGTATAAAAGTCGTTTATATGACAGGTAATATAATAATCGCATCTACCTACACCGATTTCATCACTTTTATAATTGGTGGAATATATGCACTTATTGAAATACACATTATAAATTTCTTTGATAATCTTGTATGGCGACGAGGTCCTGCTGATGTTTTTAAATGTAAATTCCGTAAATATCTGCTCGATAATATTCGCATCAAGTTTTGTTTTTTTAACATCTGTGGGAAAGATGGTGTCTAATTTATTCAATCTCATAATTTTATTAAAAACACATTCAGGGTGTAAAAATACATATTTCAACTGCTTAAAGAATAATCCCGAGTTTGTCTCCCAACCTAACGCCATCATATTTATAGCAAACGTTTCACCTACTACATTAACTGCCGTTTCAAGAAATTCCTTCTTGTAAAAATATTTTTGGAGCATCATTTTATCCCGCATAGTTGCAATCTGTGCGAGGCACGCCTGTTGAATATCTTTGACTGAATCATACGTTATATCTTCAATAGATGCATACGACATTCCCATATGTTGTTTTTCGAGTTCATCTTGCACTTCTTTTTTAATTGCATCTACAATCACCGTTTCATCGACGACCTGCTTGTAGTGTGCCTTAACGCAGAACAATTGAAAAGCTCGTTTAAGTGGTGCCTTCTTCTCAACCAATATGCTATTGTAAAGGGCAGTATAAACAGGACAATCCATTTTGGCACAATCACTCAACCACGCGTTCGATTGATTCATTTTTCCCATATAGCACACTTTTATAATCCCAGTGCTTAAATGTCTTGCTCGGTATGAGACTTGGATAACATCTCGAGGTGTGTTAAATGATGCAATAAAGAGATATTTATAATCAAAATCGAGACCTTCATAATTCACACCACAAGTGATGATATTATTGGTTAGAACAAATGATTTATCCGCCCACGCCGAATTGACGTCTTTCAATCCTGCCTTTGTTTTATCGCCAACATCTGCATTGTAGAATATACCCTTGCGCCCTGTTTGTTCGCAAATTAAACTATAAATATTCTCCATTGAAGACCAATTACAAGAATCCCGTTTATATGGATAAAATATAAATATTTTTGAACCAGATTTTATTTTTGTGATGGCATCATATAAGGTCATTTCGAAGTCTTTCATATAATGAATGGTGCGAGTTTGTGGTTCATTAATGCGAATGTATGTGTGTATGGTGGCGTTTGGTTCAAGTGATTTTATAAAACCAATTGTTTTATTTGTAATAAATGCATCAAGCAGGATTACTTTTTTGGCATTTTGCAACATATACTTCAACTGATTCCAAATTTTCATTTTGAGTTGATTGGTTAAGTTGTCGCCTTCCATAAAGTCGCCAAGAAACTTATCTAGTAGGGTTTCAATCTCATCAATAACAACAATGTCATACTTTCTTGATAGATAGTGTAATGAGTTTAATACAATAATAAGTTTGTCTTCGGCGTTTAATCCGCCTTCCTGTTTTTGCTTTGTGGTTAGTTTGTTGTTTTTATAATGGCATACATTTATTTCCTTGTCTTCAAGTCGTAATTGCGTATTCAGTGCGAGTGCTTGATTTGGTGCAATCCAACAAAACGAACCAAATTGTAGGTAATCGATTGTTTGCGCCGTTTTTCCGCCACCCATTCCAATATTGAAAACACTGTATTTTTCAGTGCCGTTAAAACAGTCTTGACTCATTGTTTCTACTGGGCGGATTATTTCTTGTGGAATATTAAAAGTCTGCACAAAGTCCCTGTATGAAATATCTTTCTTTATTTGGGGATAGTAATACACTAGAATTTGTTTAATTTGGTCGATGGAAACTGGTGGAAACTTTGATAGTTTAGTCCATTCTTGTTGCCTTTTTGCGACAACTGATTTCGCCTTGTTCTGCAACCAGCTCATATACTGTTCGAAAGTTAAACCATTGTAGTAGCAGAATCTCGCTACAAGATGGCAATATGAAAATTGGAAATTTTCATTAAGTGGTAATAATTGCAGGATTTGGAACGGGGTTAAATTGGTGTAATCCACTTCTGCGGGAATATTTAATATGAGTTTTGGCAATGAACCAATATCAAATGGTGCTTTCGCCTTTTCAATTTGAATCTCTTGTTCTACTTCTTCACTCATAATTGGTAATGGTTTTACATATGTATTAAACCAGCACATAATACAGTGTTTTTTAATGTCATCATTTTCAATTATGCACTGAACTCGTCCGTCCAGTTTCGATTGATTAACAGACTTCATTTGTCGGTTCTTGGTATATACTTTCCAATCAAAGGCACTATCTTTTGTTTGTAAATGTTTCACAATCATTTTAACTTGGGTGCGTTCTTCCTCGTTGTGTATCATATAGTTATTCAATGTAATATGGTATGACTCCTTGACATCGGTAATTGAACCCGAAATCGCCATATCTGCGTCTGGAAAAACTTCATTAATAAGGTCTTTGAAATATTGACAACCTTTTAGAAAGGTTGTTCCAAAAGGAACGTCGTTTGGGTCTTCATTGCTTTTGGAACAACCTTTCCCTGAATTATCAATATCAAAATATATTTTATGCGGAAACTTTGTAATTAGGTCGTATATGCCATTATTGTTTTCAAGCAGTGTTAATAGATTCTGCGGGGTAGTAATGCCCCACATTCTACCATTATTAACAGTCTGCGATGCAATACAGACTTCATTTGCACCTACATTCTTAATTGCTTGTGCTTGGGCCCCACCTTCGAGTTTCGTAATGTTCTTCCAAAAGCGGGTCTTCCATACTTTGACTTCTTTTGTTTTTAGTTGTCTTTCAATGAGTTCCATACTACAATGTATATAGGATAGATTAATATTTAAATCATTTGAACTTAATTGTTTTAATTCAAATAATAATAGTTGAATTAAAATAATGCAATTTGCCTTAATAGCCTCCATTGTGTTTGAAATGGAGATTTCCTTAAGCAGTCATATTCTCTTGCCTTTGCAAGGTTTTGGTGGCGGGATTTTAGTAATGCTTTACGATAGATTTCTTTGTATTCGTCGGGGTGTGCTTCTCGCCATTTGTAAATTGCAACTTTGTTGTACATAATTCTTAATATATGTATTATAATATATTTAAATCAGTTATACATATTTTGCTATTAAGTAGGTCCTTTGGGTCCATTTGCACCTTTGGATATATCATACGGTTCTTGAATATAATATTTTGCCTCTGCAATAGAACTTCCCATTTCCTTCATATCACTAGCGAGTTCCTTCTTTTTACTGATACTGTCGCCATATTTCTCCGTTAGAAAACTATGTCTAAGCATATTAACACCAACAGATTTTGTTGCACCAAATATCTTATTAATGCGTTGGTTAAGCTGTGGCGAACTTAGCTGGGTTCCATTTATATCAAATAACAAATATTCAGTGGGATTGAATTTTATATATTTTGTTAGAATAGATTTTAGTTCTTTCGGTAGTGGAACCCGTTGCTGACCGAACTTAGCTGTTTTAAATGCATTGAAGACCAACTCATTTTTATCAATATAGTTATCTGCGTTTTTATCAATATTTTTGATTTTAAATGCAGTATAATCTAGTAATCTTCTTGGTGCAATATACTGAGCACCTAGTAAAGCAAGAATGATATACAATTGTATTTCTTGTAAGTCTGGATTACCTGATTTATATTGTTTGGCTGCTTCCTTTTTCAGTAGTTCTAATCTTTTTACAATATCATCTTGACTAACCCAGTTCTCAGTCATCTCCTCAGTCATTTTCTGATTATCGACTTTTTTCTTTAGAATTTCGGCGTCTGCCATCATCGCCTCTCGATATGCATTATTATTAAAAATAACTGCCAATGCAGATAGGAAGGGTCTTCTTGATGTTGCAGTCTTATTATCTCTTAACCAGTCTATTGTTAATTTAGGATTATTCAATTTATCAATATTTGAAACAGTTAATTGTTCGTTTGGAAATAATCCCCTAAATAAAGACCCTAGCGTTGATGTATATGTTTTCACTGAACCGGTAGACAGCGTTGGTCGTTTGCTTAAAATGTATTCGGATAAACTCATTATATATAATAGTTTAGATAATTTTAAATACATTCTAAAACACTTTACCGAAATAAAAATGATTTAGAAATTGACTTGTATTTTGGGCTTCTTGAAAAATTGCTTCAAAACGAATTCGTTTCTACTGTCCATCTTTTTATCTGCTAGTTCTTCAAACATATCTAAAAAGGTTTCCACATCAGTGTACAAATCTTTTGTTCGATTGCTAGCAGAATTAATATAGTGAAGAAATGCGCAACAAGCCCAGCCACAGTAGTTATCAAATAAGCCTTGTATATCTTTTCCTGCGCTTGCAAGGCCTTTGCCGCAGTATTTCTTCACATCCTCTGGAGGTCCAATTCCATATGGATCGAAATAAATACCCTCTATCTTCCCATTAGGATGCTTCAACATCTGAAAACAACACCAATGTGTGCCGCCATTTCTTTCTCCAGTCTCTGGATCAAACTCATCTTCTAGATTGATAATGTATCCTTTGTTGTAAACAAGAGGTTCCTCTGAGAGCTCATCTTTGAAGCACACTTTCTCCAAAGGTATTGACATTCGTTTTGCTAGGTCAAATAAATTTGCATCGGTTAACATAGTTTATATAAAGGTAGAAACTAATTTGCTAAAATGAACGAATAATATTATGTCCAAAGCAACTCTTTTGCATAGTAAGCAGCAGACCCTAGATATTCGTCTCCGAGTTTCTCTGGTTCTCTGCGATGTCTTAAACGATATAGACGCTTACGGTCATTAGCGTAACCTTTTGGAAGCAATCCTTGTTTTTCTAATTCCGAATAGTAGTGAAAATCTAAAAATTTGGCATCTCCAATGTAGGTAATAAAAACACCGTTGAAGTCGTATACTTCGATTTTCTTTTTAGGATTATCTGATGGGAAAATCTGTATTCCTAACTCTTTAGCTCGTTTATAAGTCGCTGGTAAAATCTTGTAGACCATTTTATATATATGATATTATAAAAGAGCAACTATAACTCACTATCTAGTTCTTTTTGGCTTGGACTTTTATTACCTAAAGGTCTTTGAGCTAACTCAAATTCATCAAACTTTTCCTCTGCTTCAGTGTCCCTAATGCAACTTATACGACCTCCACATAATTTTATTTCTTTACAACGACTTTTGTAACACATTGAAGCCAATTTTATAATTACACCAGCAGCAGTAGTCACTAGAGCCATATAAAAAACTTCACTTAGAACAGTAGGCATATGTATTATATCAATATTATAATTCCTATTTGTATACTTCCTATTAGATGCTATAAGACATAATAAGACCCTTAGGTTGTTATCAAAATTTCAAAAGTAGCTCCATCATAGTATAAAACATTCGCAGGAAGAGCAGGAACAAAAGTTGCTCCAGCAACACCATTTCTAATAGGTCTTACAAAAAATCCTGCTTGAACCGCATTAGTAGCAGCTCCAGAAGCGTTTAAACAAATTGATCCTGCTGTTGCCGAAGCACTACCAGCACTATTACCAATACAAATACTATTTGCTCCTTGTGGTGTTGTAGTACCTGCTCCAGCACTTGCTCCAATAGCAACGGCACCTGCTCCCTGATTTAGATTTCC
>Ga0181350_1000283_pt1 | contig 15059 bp, 5 predicted proteins | sample Su13VDMM110DCMD_FD_130105 | JGI IMG/M metagenome (GOLD analysis project Ga0181350, IMG submission 130105) | Freshwater viral communities from Lake Michigan, USA - Su13.VD.MM110.DCM.D | ecosystem: Environmental > Aquatic > Freshwater > Lake | place: USA: Michigan | collected 2013-07-16
GGTATTAATTGACAACCCTCTTGTCTTCTCCAAACAAATTTTTGTCTATGAAATATAGAGTTTTCGTATTTAACCCCCGTATTCCATATTGTACTTGCCGGAACCATTTGTTCTACTAATCTCACCCAATAATCACCCATTCCATCTACATACTCAATCATATTAGTATAGTTAAAACTACCATCAGGTACTCCAGCTAAATTTTGAGCATCTAAATATTTCCAATAAATTGACTCAAGGGTTGGATATCCCATCGTCTTACCATCAGTTGAGAATTGTCTATTTCTAACATTAATCATGTTTTTCCAAAATGTTTGGGCAAACTCAAAGAATGTCTTACGTTTTGGTTGTGGATTTATTTCCGTCCAATCCACCCCACCTCTCATCGGATAATTCGACACAGGATTTGGGTCACAATATGTTGGTTGAACATAATTTAAACCTTCATTTGGTATTGGGAAATTATATTCCCTTGACATAGTCCATACATCATAGGAAAGACCTTGAGCCGGATTCAAAAATAAATCAACATTTTTGGCATTAAGAACTAACGCATCATTTGTTGTAAAATATCTTGCATTGTATCCCCCTTCTAAATTTGAACGTAAACCAACTTCGGTATCAACCCAACTTTTATTATTATCAGTAGTTTGAGTTAGATTATACCCTAAATTCATAAAAGGAAAATCTCTAAATCTATTAAAATATTCTTGACCATAAGTATATGGTGTTAGAACTGTTTGATAATTAGGATTAGCACCTGTAAATACACTATTAGTAAAACTTACTTCTTCAGGAGCTCTATGTTTAGGTGTTTGTTCAAACCATCCACTACCTTTTTCAAAGAAAAAATCTTCAGTATTTGGTGGTGCTTTAGGAAACCCTAAATCATCCATTGGATACTCGTCTTTAGTTATATTAACATCTTTAATTACCGTAGTTGTAGTAAATCCTGTATATTCAACATTTCTTAATCTGTATGTGTTACCCGCCTCAAGTGTTGGTAATTCTTGAGTATAAGTACCCCCCGATATTTGAGCAAACTGTGTATTAAATTGATTAACATTAATTCTTTGGTCAGCCAAATAAATGTATTCGTTAAATTCGACTAAAGCGTCAGGGGCACCAATTAAAGCCATCAACGTTTCAATTGATTTTCTTGTACCTTTTGATTTAAACAAGTAAGCCGAGTTTAATATTAAATTTCTATAATATTGATAATTTAACTCATCAGGTGTTGTAGCATCTGAAATACCCGGATATTGAGACCTATCAGTATTTGTTTGACCAAAAACAGAACTTAAAAAATCATCAGTAGAAACAGGAGACATATTTGTCTGCCACCCTAATGTTTGTGCTAAGTTTTTAAGTAATTGAGATGGGATATCATCACCAGGGTTATAATGAACTGAATTCATAAACGCTAACGCACTTATGAATTTATTTGTTTCGTCAAAACTTCTACCGTAGATTTGTAATACCTTTTCCATTTTTTGACCTATCGTATCAAACTCTTGGAACGCCCCGGTAGTTAAAAATCTTGCAACAATATTGGTCTTATACTCATCCATTGTTACACCAATATCATTTAATTGAACTAAATAATTGGTAAACGCGTTTGTCACAATGTCTAAATTCCAAGAACCATTTAATGGAAATGTTATAAATTCTTGGGAAGAAAAATACGTTCCGTCTTCTGATTCTCTTGGTACATTAAAACTCGCAGTATATTTCGGAGTAACATTTCTATTTAAAAGAAAATTTTCAACCTCATCTAAATGTTCATTGAAAATTCTATTAACTTCATAATCATTTGGTCTAATAACTAAATCATCAAAAGTAACTGTTTGAAATGGAAATGGGTGACCACTAACACTAATGTTTAAAGTCCCCGATGTCATTGATGTTGTTGGAATAATCGCAGTTACATTATATCCATTACCATTATAATATAAACTATAATTAGCATATTGAACTGTCATATCTCTAAGCGAAGACACCTGAATCTCTTTTAATTCAAGGTTTCTAGTTGAATTAATTGTGAAATCAATCGCAAATGGATTCCTTAAACGAGCAACATCTAAATCAAAACTAGTTATATCATCAATCTCATCATAAGTTATATTTGTTGCGGTTTCCCCTTTAATATAATTTTCACCCATAAGAGTCGCTTCAAGTGCCGCAGGAAATTTTGCAATAATTGTTTCAACAGCTGTGGATAATCTTTTTACTAAAGACCCATATTGAGTAAAATTAGTAATTTGACTTAAATCAAAATTTGGATAAACTTTAAAATTATTTTCAAATATAGTTCTTGACTGAAGAGTACTTTCTAAACCTAACCCTTCTAAACTAATTGGGTTAGAGAATGTTCCTGTACTAAACGTTCTATTTGTTTTTTCATTAAAAGAAGTCGCAAATTCAAAGTTACCTTGCGTCAAACCACCCCCCGTAACTAGTTGGAAACCAACTAAATCATCAGAGAATGTGCTTGAACCGGCCGGACCTTGCGGTGGACATGTATATTTTTTTAATGCCATTATTCAGTTATGTTTGTAAAGTTTTTACTAAAATCAATATTATCACCTCTATTTTGTCTAACTTCATATAATAACGTATTAAATTGGTCTCTAATTTCGTATAAGTTATATTGTTGGTAAATGTTATTATTTGTATCGTAGATTGTGTAGATACCATCATCCATAGATTTAGTTTGATTACCATAAAGTGCAATAGCCAATGTTGAGAAATCTTGGTCAGCAATCTCTATATCAAGAGTAATAGGATTAAAGAAGGTATTAGACATTATAATAGTTTGATTTGGCTGCCCAATATATGGTGTAGCATTTGGTTTGTTTGTCGGAGATGACGACGGAGAAACCGTACAAAAGATTAAATTTGTATTGTTATCAGTATATCTATATCTAATTGCTTTTTGTGATGTATTTGTTAAATTTTGAACAACCGGTTCACAAAAGAATGATGATGTCACAATTCTAAAGAAATTAGGTATTTTTGTCCCATCAGAATTTAAATACTCAATTCTAAATCCGACCAAGCCTTGATTAACAAATTTATTTCTAAATTGACTTGGAACATTATTTAAATCTATAATAAGTCCTTTTACGTTAGGTAATGATGATAACACACCACAATCTAATATACTCGTTCTAATCTCCGCAGGTCTTATATATAAGGTGTAGATACCTAATTGGTTAAATTGTTCAGCAGGTAGTCTTAAATTGTACAATCCACCTAATATTTCAACATTAGGGTTAGTACTTGTAGGATTTGTCTGCTGATTGTTAAAATAAGGTCTTAATATAGACACAGCATCTAATTTTGTTAATACAAAATTATCTGTTTCATCTCTTGATGGTGTATAATTAAGAATGATGTCTACATCCTCCGGTGATACATCTGCCGGTCTTATCGTTCCATATGTTCCTGTTGCCATATTATTATTTTAATCTATTTTTATTATGTTGAAATATTTGTAACCATATTTTTCAAGGTCACCTAAATTATCCACTTCTCCTAATCTTTCCATTGATTCAAATCCGGAAACTTTTCCTCTCTCTATAAATACATTGGATTGAACTTCTGGCTCGTCAATTACATTTAATAATGCTTCATTTTTTACAATTGGTTCACATACCGTATCTATTGGTGTTACACCACTAACCACAAAGACAGTTGTTCCATCACTATAATCATAGTAATCAACTCCGTTTATTGTATATCCAGTATATAATTGAGCACCACTTGTCCTTCCCCCCCAATATGTTCCAACAACACCTGTTGTACCTGTTATCTGAACACCTATATCATAATACCCGTCAACTAAAGTAGATTTTTTACCATAAACTCTTAAATCAGCCACTGATGATTGTGTATACCCACTAACAACTAAAGGTACTGTTAAATAAGGGTTAATACCACTTTGATAAGTTTCACAACTCGCATCACCACTATAAATAAAATCATAACAAATTGGTGTTGCAGACCAACTACCACCCATTGGAGTAAAACAAGCAGTACCTTTTGGGTCTAATATTGTCGTATTTGTAAATGGTACTGTGACTGTTTTCTTCACTACATTAGAACCCCACGGACTCATGCCTGACATACTAATCGTAAATTCACCGGGTTGTGAGTATGGATGTGAATAAAAATTAGGACTAACATTTGTAACAATTTGTTTTGCCGTTCCATCACCCCAATCTATTTCATAAGATGAAAACTCTAAATATTTTTTAAATTCAACATCTGAAGTATTATAAAAATTGTACGTATAGGGGAATGAGGTATTGGCCGAAAATAAAAAGTTAGTCATAACCTCTTGTTGAACAACCATACCATCAAATACAGAATAATATCCAACGTCCACAGTATTTTCAGTTATTAATATTGGAATTGTCATTCCGGTTAATAATGATGTCCCCGGTTTAAGTGTTGCCTTTGATATATTAGAAGTCGCCGTTGTCCCTGTTGCACCTGTCAATATTTGAGTCATTGACGAATATACATAAGCATTCCCATCAATATACTTGGTCACCTCACGAGTATAGATATCACAACAAAATGGTATTTTTTGTTGTTCAAGATACGGGTCTCCGATATAACTAATTTTAAAAACATCACCATTAATCACTTCAGGAGATATTCTTATACGATAGGTATTTGCACTCATTATGGATTTATATATTCATACCATTTTATGGAACTAGTCGTTCCTACTCTAACATTTAAATCGTCTAAAATCTCATATGTTTTATTAACATAATCTAAATTAACTTTGTAATAGAAATATTTTGACTCAAACTCAAATTCACTTGGAATCAATGGAGATGACTGAGGTACTTTCATCATTTTAACATAAACACCCAATTTACCATCAAAAAACTTAGCACTCATATAAAAAGTTGTTAAGTTATAAAACTTAATATTTTTTAACCAATAAATGAAAAAACCTTCTTTGTCACCAACAAAATCTAATTTGTATGATGGACGTTTAATTAAAACATCCGGAATATAAGGTGATAATGTTACCAATTCAGTAAACCCCTGTTGAACCGGTATAATTATTGTGAAATAATTAGTTTGTGATTTACCATCCATTGTATCATAGAAATCCAATTTAAAAAATGATTTGGTAAAAGGTTTTTCATAATAATAAATTTCACTTTTATCAAATCCTTCAGGTAAATAACTAACAACCCAATCATTATCAATTGCCGTTGGTACATTAGTAGGATTACCACTATAGAAATGAAAATCATACTTAACATCTGTTTTTGTATCATTATCATATGGTTTATGTGAAAATCTTAATAATTCAAAATCTTCCGCAACACCAATTATGTCCTTTATAACATCTTCCTCATAAAGTTCAATACTATCTTCTTGTCCATACATATCCCACTTCAGTTCAATCGGTAAAAGAATGTACTGTTCATCATTTGGGATTACAAATCTAAATTTATTACTCACAATCGTCTATTATTGGTTCTGCGGTTATTATCTGTTCATTATAATTAGTACCTTCAGGTATTATTCTAAAAATAATATTTGTATAAGGGTAATGAGACCCATTTAAAAATGGATAATTAACTCCAATACCATTAGAGTCAATAAACCCATAACTATATAAATCTTTCCATAAAAAAGTATCTTTACTAGATGAGTAATAAGCGTAATTAGGCACATCCACAACATTTTTTTTATCACCTTCTTCTATATAATCCGAGAATTGTCTTATAGTTAAAGAATTATGTGGTTGATAATAATAACCAAATGGATTTGTTAATGACATTTGATATCCTGTTGAACTTATTGGCCGTCCAATATTGAATACTTTAGCGTTATACGTTATCTTATGATATAAATTAGATATAACTCTTTCTGTTTGTTCAAAATTATTCCATTCACAATAATCACCATCTAAAGTATCACCTTCTTTTAAAGATTCATTATATGTAAAATCTATAGGGACACCATTATACTCACCTAAAGGGAATCCATCGGAACCTAATGTTAAATTTTGATAAGTATTTAAAGGTATATTTGTATCTGATAAATTTTGAGATTCACTCCACCAATCAGCAGGTAATTTAGTTTGAGGGTTCAATTGTAAATTAAAATCAAATCCAAATTTCATACCTTGATATCCCATTCCCGGACCTATTAATCTACCAAACGTATATCCAAAATAACCCTTCCAAATTGTTGTAAAAAATAATTCAGTTAAAGGTCTTTTTTGATTATCAATTAATCCATTAATTCTAATATCTTTATTAAATGATAACGTATAGGATTGCGCACCTTCCTTAATTGAAATTCTTGCAATGTTATTAGGTGTAAAACCACTACTTTCATATTTTCTCTTAATACCAAATATGTTTTGGTCAAAACCAGCTTTAACTAAAATAGAGTTATCAGGGTTTGTTAATATCTTATGTCTTCTAACATAGTATGTTGAAATGGTATCATTAGGATTGTCACTATTAATAATTCGTTTAAATGTCCCTTCTTTTCCTGTAACAAATGTACCACCTGTAAATCCAACATTAAAAATATTAAAAATATATAAATCACTTTCATATTTTCCGTCACCTAAACTATACACTTCAAAAATATCAACACCATTATAACTAAAATCTAATTTAACAAATTCTCCCGGTATTAATCCGTGTTTCATCGGACATATACATTTAATAATTCCTCTTCCGTTATATACTGTTGTACTATCATTTTCAACCACAAAAGGAATCCCATCTGAAGCCACCCAGTTTAATGTAATTGCATTGGAAATTGAGGGGATTTTTATAACCGCCTCTAATTGTTTTTGATAATCATTTTCAAAAGGATAACTTATAAAATGATTCCAATTATATGTTGAAGCACTTTTGCTTACAAAAGTCAAATGATTATATGGTGGTTGAGTATAACCCGGTACGTCATAATCAGTTCTAATAAAATCAAATTCATTATATTGTGGTAACCCTGACCAAGCAACATTAGCATTAAAAGGACAATTATTAATAGCCGCCTGAGCTTCATTAACATAATATAAATTATATTCAAAGGGTACGTAATTAGTACTACCTGTATACGAATTATTAAATAATAATGAAAACTTACAGGTAGGTCTAAAAATATCAGATTTTTGTCTTTCATCATCAAAAACTTGCTCCAAACTAATATCAATATTTCTATCAAATTCAACATTCATTTGAGCGGTTTGAATTAAAGGAACATTAAACATTAAATTAGTGTCCGGAGCTGATTTATATCGTAAAGAACCTAATATTACTCTAGTATCAATTCTATTTCCCATATTAAATTGTTGTTGTTGTATCTAACCATTTAGTTGTAAATCTATCAAAAGCCGATTTACCTTTTTTTAACCCAAAATAAAAGTAAAAAGGTGCCCCAACATTGAACAATCTACCATTATATGAATTTGTCTGAATTGAATCAAAATTAGGATTTAAAGTCCCATCAGGGAAAACAGAATATATATAACCTTTAAAATATTTATTTTCAGGTCTTTGTGATGTTGCCATATATCTTGACGAAGTTTTAGTTCTATCTAACAATTGATATGGATAACTAAAAAAAGCATCACCATTTATAGGGTCAGAATACCATTCATTTTCTTGAGAACCAAAAATACTGTTAGTATCTTGACCTTTTATATTCCATTGATAAAATGGAACTTCTTGAGTAAACACAGAAAAATAACTAAAAGTACATGTATCAGTAACAAGACCATCAGGGTCAATAATTGTTCTTTTTGGAGATATAAAATCTCGTGTTTGAGTATCTGAAGAAAAGAAAACACCAAATACAATATCATTTATATTACCTGACGGATTGTAATAAATAGGGTTTTGTTGATTAGGTGGAGAATCCGGATAATTTATTGATTGAAACGGGGCAACCGATAATTCAGAATTAATTGCAATCATTTGAGCATAATCTCCATCAACCATAAGTTTAGTTCTAGTAAAAAACGATAAAATACCAACCGATAGTATTTGTTGTAAAAAAGAAGGACTCGCTAATCTTGTAATTATTAAAAGATTTAATAATTCAGAAACATCACCATAACTCGTTGTCGTTAATCTATTAGCAACATACCCATCAAAATCATCTGACATTACTAATTCTTGTAAATATAAATTTCTAGGGCCTAAATCCATAATAGTTGTAGGATATTTTAAATTTGTAAAATTACCACCATAACCACCAAATAAACCTCCAATAATTCCACCCGGACTAGGTCTATCCATACCAACAAATTCAGAAGTATTACTGTTCCAAGGGCTACTTCTATAATAAAAATTATTAGTTGATTGGTCAAAATATATATTATCATTACAAATGTTACTCACAGGTTGATTTTGACTATTAAAACTAATATCGTTAGAAAATGAAAAAGTATATAAAACACCATTAATCCAATTATTAGTGAATAAATGTGAAAACACGTTTCTACACGCACCAAACATTAACTGAATTCTAGTTGTCCATTCAAAAACAACTCTAAAATCAGCCCCACTTATTAATGAAAGAATTGGTTGAGTAATTAATATATAACACCCACCATCAAATTTAGCTTTACCACCACCAAAAGTCCAACAACTATCACCTTTATCTTGAATTACTACTAAATTATTTTTTCCATCAGAAGTTGTCACACTTTTATAACAAGCCAATGGAGCCATTCTACCACAATTAAACGATTCTAAAACTTGATTAACAACTGCCGGCTCATCAAGTTCAGGAGCGAAAGCTCCCGCCTCACCACTAAATAACTCACCTGAACCAGTAGAACCAACACTTTGATTCACTGCTGCACCATCATCAGTCACTACACTTATTAAAAAATTAGTATTAGTATGTAACGGAAAACTATTATTCAAATTATTTTGAGTAAATGTTGATGTTGGAAGTCTATCTGACCTCATTACGATTTTCTTGCTAAATGTATTATTTAACTGAATATTTAAAGTCATACCAGTTGAGTACGCTGGAGCATAATAATCACCATACACAGAAAATGGAGTAAGACCCGCACCTTGTTCAATATCAATTCTTTGATAAAACATTGTCCCACCTTCAACAATTTCACTTCTATAATAACCTCTGTTATCTGTTGGTGTTACGTTATATGTCCCACCAAATCTACGATAAAGATATGTAGCAGTAGTAAACCCAAAACTATCAGTTACACGATATGTATACGGTACATCCCATTCAACAATAAAACCATTCCACCCTTGAGTTCCCAAAGTTGATGTTGGTGTTACAGGTATTATTGTATTTGAAGCATAAATACCACCTGTAACTATTTGAACCCCACTAGTTCCAACTGACTCAACATAAATAGAAACCCTTATTCTTGAATTGACTGACGTTAATGTTTTTGGCCCTCTTGTTTTATTATTTTGATACGGTTGCAAATCAGTCCCAATAGCTTCAGCATCACCAGCATTTGAATTTATAATAGTACTAATAAATGTGGTACCATCAGCGGCCATTTCATCAACATCAAACCAATACCCACACAAAGAGCCCGACCTTTGGGCGAATAAATTAGTTGTATAAGTACCACCAGGTATTATTAAACTATCAAATGGTATTGCAGGTGTGATAAATTCAACAATTTTAACAGGAGGACTACCTATATTTGTTGTTATTATCGCAACTGAAGTTGTTGGCGCATTTTGTAACATTGGAAAAGTAGACGGAGTTGGAATTGGCGCTACTTGTGTATAACTACTTGTTACGTCATAAAAATAAATTAATGGTATATTTGGTGGTGTTGTCGTATTAGTATAATTATTAACCACTCTTGAAATTGTTGGTGATATTGGAGACGTGACTGACGCTAATGGTAATAGGCCTGTAGCAGGAGTAAACGCACCGTTTGTGGTATCTAAATTAGAATAATATGAAGGTAAATTAGTTGTAAACGAACTAAACCCAAATCTCAATATTGGTTGAATTCCCGGAATAACTACAGGAGGTGGTGCTAAAGAAGGTTGAAAATGGAATGAATCGTAATAATAATCCGCAACTAAATTATCAGGGACATTGTGATTAACACAATTTAAAGTCCCCTGTATTGGGTAATTTAATTTAAAGTTATCACCTTCGACTATAGTAGTTGTATTTGCAAAATTAAAACCAAATAATCTACTTAAATCATACCTTGCTTTAGTTCTAGTAGAATTAGGGTCAACACCTCTGACTAAAAATATAACCCTTTGTTGTCCCATTGATTTATAATAATCAACAGGTGAAAAAAATCTATTAATTGATGACCAATCTAAATATTTACCAAAATTAAAATTACCAACCTTAAAATCTACTTGAGGTTGTGTTACACGATAAAATCTCATATCGTTACTTAAAAATCTATTATTAAATGAATTATTATTATCCCAATCACCTATAAGTGTAATAGGATTAGTATTACACATTCCACTATATTCAGAATATGTCATACCTGTAATAACTTGAAAATATTCTATGTCCATTGGAAACTTTGCGTACAAAGTGTCACCAGAATCCGCAACAATGTTATAATTTACCGGATTAACAACATTACCACTCCCATTTGCTTTAGCATAGGAAATAGATATTGTCGCAGGATTACTTGTTGTACCTGTATTAATTGTAGTACCTGTAATAGTGTTAGTCCCATAATCATTTAATGTTGTTCCGGAATTAATAACATTTAAATCTTTTGAAAATGCAAAATCTTGGAAACTTAACATTGTACCTGATTCTAAATTTGTGGCGTTAGGAGTACAAACAATTGCAATAACATTATCATAATGATAGTAAACATCAGGGTCATTTAAATCAGGTTGAAATGTAACTTTAATCCTATTTACCCCTCCACCAGGATTATTAGGACCATCATTAAAATATTTTGCTTTTGTATTAAATAAATTTAATCTTTCAGCAACAGTTAAACTTGAGGTAAAATATCCAAATTCAGGGCCATCAACAACATTTGCTTTGGTCGGGTCTTCATCATCATTCGTCGATTCAAATAAAATAGGCACTCTTGTTGATGAAGTAAACGAAGCGTCCTCAGCATTACCCAAACCCTCTCCCGCAAACAATGTCTGATAAACAGAATCCGTAGTATTAACATTTGGATTACCTGCGCTTCCATTATAATTTCTATTAACCACATATTGTGAAGTAATTTGAAATGCCGATAATATTGATGAACCAGCACCTTCAGGAATTTCTGAGATTTCTCCCTGCTCTTGTGTTATCACTTCAATACCCGGTTCGTCTTTAGGTAAATCACTATTATCACCACAATCACAAAATTCACATTCAGGATAAGACAACATAGGTATTTTTAAGTTTTTTAATTTATCAGGAAATGAATTAACTTGGTCAGCAATTCTTTTAGCATCTGCTAATGTTGGACATTTAAGTTTATCTCTCATTCTTCTAAATCTTCTACCAATTCCAAATGGTAATCCACTAAGTATACTTAAAACTATTTTAAAAATAGTACAAACAATTTGAAGAAGCAAAACTACCGGATAAATAATTATTGTAATAATAAAAGCAATAATTTTAAGAACTAACCAAAGAATATGTATAACGGGTATTAATGTGATAAAAACAGGTCTGAACAAAAATAACATTATCCAAAACAAGAAATAAATTAAATCAAATCTAAAAACACCATCATTTGTTGGAAATTTGTTATTTTCACTTTCACAAGATTCATCCAACATATTTTTAATACCTATAAAATTATTATTTAAATAACCCTTTCTATATTGGTCAACTAATTGAGACACAGTATATACTTTATTATAACTCATTAAATAAAAAGTATCAGTACAATCAATTGCCGATTGAAAATCAACATAATCATTCCAATCTAAACTAAATGCGTATGATTTTCGTTTAAGAGTTGAATTTGGACTACCATTTGATGAAATCCACCCATGTTCTTTAATATTTGGTACTAAAAAATAAGCTCGTCTAATTGGTTCTGATATTGAAGGTGATTGATTCCATTTAACTTTAAAACGGTATTTACCTTTTGTTGGTATTCCTTTTTTAGGGTCATCTGAAATAACTTGTTCCCCAAATTCATTGGTTATTAAATAATCTAAATTCATTGGGACATCGACTAACCACGCTCCATTATCATCAATAACTTGACCACCCTCTTCTAAATCAACCGTTTCTAAAATTGGTTTACCTTGAGCGTCTAAAAAAATAGTTTGTCGTATTGCCAAAATTTCACCCGGGCCAGCAACTAAAGTACATAAATTACCAGATTTAAGTCTTGGTTTACAAGTTCTAGGAAGAGCAGTATTTTCATTACTAGACACTATTGACCCCATAAAAATTGATGTTGGTCTAATATCAATACCGGATTCTTTAGATAAATCAAAATCAGTTCTTGTTATACCCAAATTACATATTTCAGGTTGACCCCACAAAGGTTCAACTTCAATAGTTCTATTAATAGTAATAATTTGAGGTAAAGAATTTAAATTTGATGAGGTTTTAAAATTTATACCCGCAACTTGAGTTGGTGTTGCAATACCCATTCTAACTAAATCTTGAGGTGACAATGAGAATTCACCAATGTCTGATAAGTCAATATCAACAACAACTGTTTGACTTCCGGTAGGTACACCAAAAATCATATAATCACCACTAGAATTGGTTACTGTAGAATATTTGTAATACTTGTCATATACCTGTATTAATGTTGGGTCAGTTAAAACATTGTTTCTTGTAAAAAAAGTTCCTGTTGGATTATGTCCCGAATGTGATTTAACATAAGGTAATAGATTGTATCTATAACCATCTTCATTTAAATCTGTTAATGTTTTGTATGGATATAAATCTGAAACAACAGGATTAAGTTCATCATTTGTATCTAAAGGAATAAATACGGATACTTTAGCATTTGGAATACCAAAACCATTGTTTACACTTACTCTACCTACAATAACCCCATAATCCGAGCATTGTCTAGTATATATTTGACTTGGTAATAATTTTAGAGATAATATTTCTAAATACTCAAATTCTTGTTCTATCAAGACGTTAAGTGATTTATCAACACCAGGCTCTGTACGTATTCTAAATGAATTGGACATAATAATCTTTTTTAATAAATAGTTTATATACTATTTTCAAAAGATAATTCAATAAATTTTAAAATAAATTGCTAAGAGAAATTAACCGTTTTAATATTTTTAACTCTCACATTGATATCTTTGTTTGGATATCTAACTTGATACACTTGTCTTGGTTCGGCAAAAATTGTATCATCAACTAATTCAATTTGTTTAGTTTCCGAATCAATATATCTTTGTGACGTTTGAGATGAAGAATATTGACCACCAACTTTATTAAAAAATGTCATGTCAGAAACGGAAATAACCCCATTTTCGCTTTGAACTAATCTTCTTAATTCGGATACATTAACATTTTCACCCATTTCTTGGTTTGTTGGGTCAAAATAATCTGTAATTATATTAATTATTTGAGAAATAACTGAACCTTGATTTTGTGAATTGTCTAATACAACGTCAACATTTATTGCTAAATCAATAACATTTGCACTTTCAATTGACACATAATCATTAATCATACGATAATTTGATAGATAATTTGCTACATTATTTTTTAATGTATTTGATACTATCTCGGTTAATCTACCGGTTTCATCATATGATAACATCTGAACTTTAATTTTATTATTTTCTTCCGTTATCGCAACTTTAGCCGGCGCACCAAATTGTGAAGGCATTGTTCTAATGATTGATTCATAATCATTTACAGTAACCGCTCTGTTTTGTGCTGTAAAGTTATATGAAACTAAATTTCTAACTTCTTCCGTTGTTGGATAATTTGCCCCACCGATGGCGGCTGTTATATTATTACATCTTAATGAATTAACAACAGTTGTATTAACCGATTCAGATGGTCCATTTACAAAGAATGAAACCGTACCAATTTGTGTAATAACACCAACACCTAAATTACTTCCCGTACCACCACCAATTCTATATTGAACGAATAGTGTTGAATTAGGTTTTAAAGTACTACCTAACGCAAAGTTATTAGAATATTTATATAAATTTAATGGTTTACCATCTCGAGCAAATTCTCTTAATTGTTCGTCAGCAGATTGACTACCACCACCAAAGGTCATTTTGAAGAATCCTTCCGGTGTAAATTCAGTTATGAATTTGGTTGCAGTATTTACATATCTGCCTACTTTAATACCAGGGTTGTCAGAAACTTTCGTTGGGTCTTCAATAAACACTCTATCTTGAGCTAAAGCTTGAACTTCAAACCATCTATTATCAACACCTAAAAATTCTTGATTTGAAGGAACATTAGCATATTGAGTCCCATCTTTTAATAAAACACTTGTTACCCCTAATACGGTCTTTTCAGGTAAAAATATTTCAAAAAATGGTCTTACGTCATTTGCTGTAATAACTCTCTTAAAAACTTTAGTAATACCATTAACAACGGTCTCACGTTTTACAATAGTATAATTTAATAACTTATTGTTTGAATCAAAATTTGGAATTTTTAATCTATTAGGAAATCCATCCGCATTTGATGGTGAAGAAAAATCAATATCATAAACAGTTTCAAATACTTGACCCGCACCACTTACTTGAGAACCTCTACGTAAGATACCACAATATCTTAAGTCTTCTTTATCTCCGAAAGCAGGAACTGTTATTGAAAAATCAACTAATGCTACTGAAGGTCTTTGACCCGGAACTTTTAATCCATAAGTTTTGGCGATATTAAATATTGATGACCTTTGTTGTGCATATTGTAATACGGTTTCCTGAATACTTCTATCTATATTAAATTGAAGGTTGTCGGTAACCGCAGCATTTAGGTCTAATAATACAGAGAATACACTCGCGTCATTAAAATTATCAACTAAATCCGGATAATAAGTTTTTGTAAAGTTTATTAACTCAGTTCTAATTGATTGAAAATCTCTCGTAGTATAC
>Ga0181350_1000285_pt1 | contig 14991 bp, 22 predicted proteins | sample Su13VDMM110DCMD_FD_130105 | JGI IMG/M metagenome (GOLD analysis project Ga0181350, IMG submission 130105) | Freshwater viral communities from Lake Michigan, USA - Su13.VD.MM110.DCM.D | ecosystem: Environmental > Aquatic > Freshwater > Lake | place: USA: Michigan | collected 2013-07-16
AACAGGAACAGGAACATGCACCGAGCAGCGGTAGCTATTTTAACGACAATGGGTTTGTTTAGTACTCAATTGCTGGCAGCTGAAAGCCAGTTTGCCATTTGCAAAGGGGAGTTTGCTTTGTGCGCGGCGTCCTCGGCTAAGTTGACCGGCAACACCATCATGGTCGGGGGAACGTCATTCCGCGAGGCCGTGGCTGTGTGTCCGGTACTAACTGGGGAATCCATTGCCGACCTGTCTGGGGGCAACATGAAAGGATCGTGCGACGCTCCGGGTAAAGGGCAGGTATGGTCACTGTTCTCCCCCGTGCAGAAATTCCCGCAAGCACCGGATTGGAAGTCAAACACCAAGGCGCATTTTCGCACGTTCGTTACCGGTGTTAGATCTGCCGGTATGTCCAATATGTTTAGTTTCGCCTGCAAGAAGACCGATGTAGTCAACGGCACGCAGCTGGCCGACTGCTACGGACCAACCAATGAGAATCTGCAAGGCCAGCCAGTCCCGGTAGGAACGGTCGTAATCACCGAAGCGCCCGCAGGTGCCCCATATCCCGTAGGCGGCCCGTTACCGTAATGCAAAAAACCCCCGCACTAGGCGGGGGAAGACAATGACAAGAGAGAACGCGTATGTTAGGTCTGATCGGAGGGAGAGTCAAGGGGCGGGGGTATTTTGACGCGTCGCCACACCCGCAGCCCTAATATCCCATTTTCCACCGAAGTCCGTACTATGATTCTTATTCCGCGACGGTCGCACGCAGCACGCACCACTTTTTTAGCTTCCTCTATATCAAGGCATGGGAACCAAAACGTGGTGTTGGTTGTAAACCTACTCCAAGCAACATTAAAATTTATTCCGTGCAGTTTCATCCAGAAATAACTCCGAGCTAAAAATTTCCTGGTCACTAAAACTAAACTGGAACGCATGGATAGCGGGCGCGGAGATTAGGGTACCCCGGCTCATTCTCTTTTTAATTTCCCCCATATAGACTCCGGAACTCGTTAGAACTTTAAATAAATCTTTGCAGGAAATTTGTAACCCAGTACAGTAATTCCTGAACGGTTTGCTGGCAATAAATATTAATTTGGTATCCGGCTCTATTCTAATCAGTAGTTCCCCTTTGGGAGATACCTGCGGAAATATATTACCCCCGCTCCTAGAGTCTACGGCGTCGTTAACCACTAAAACATTATTGATATGTTTGCCTATAAACTGCCCCAATGTATCGTTGTAAACATCGACGCTGGGTTTAAAATCCATACGTAACTCAGGGACTAGACTACGCACTACCCAATCGTATACGGGTCTAACAGGTATATCTACTAGCCCTAGTTTATTAGCGATAGTGCCACCGGCAAAAGCGCAAGCTGCGGTAGTAGACCAAAACCGCTCGCGTGTTTCTAATCTAGCATCGGCGTCTATATCTACCTGATATTTATTCATTATGGCTATAGCTGCGGACAAGTTCTGAACTAACCAAGCTACGTATACTGGACCCGCTACACCAAAGTTTTTATACAGCGTCCCTTCAAAAAGCTCGTAGGCTTCCTGCTTAGTGAGTAAAGGCTTACGGTCAATGCGGTACTCCATCAACCTCATTATTTCCCCGTTCGCTGCGGCCTTCAGTACCCCTAACTTCTGCACCAAAGACGAATTAGAGGAACTTATAGCCAGCGTAGCCCATGTAGTATCGTTCCGCCGCGCGGCGTTGAGTTGAGACTGCATCCGATTGGCGCCCTTACCCTGCGTCACTGCGTACAGCAAACTAGATACCACTTCTGGCGACGTGTTGGTCAACTCGTCAAAGGTTGCGGCAATGTTATTATGGACACCTAACAAGTGCAGCTTGTATGCAAGAGTGTCAGACTCCTTGGAAAGCAGCTCATCGGGGTGCCCCACGATGCTGTTAATGACCTTTAGAATGGTCGTTTTGCCCGTCCCGCTTTCGGGGTGAAGGAGATTGATCATAGTTCCCTTATAGTTGGTGAACTTCATCAGCATCGCCCCGAACCCCGCGAACAACGTGAAGGCTTCCGCTTCAAAACCAACGTTGCCGTAGACGTTAGCAACCTTACTCCACTCGGGTAAGTCCCCCCTACTTCTAATCGCGCGCGCTACGTCCTTTGTACCCTCCGATGCGGGACTGAGCTTACTCCCCATGCTGGAATATTCAGTTGTCCCGAGTACGAACTTAGTATCCTCGTCCGCCCACCCAAACTGAGCGCGCAGGATCTCCAAATCTAAAACTAGCTGGTGTTCTTTAGCAAACCTAATAAGGTACTGCATGACGGCGCCCATCTGTCGCACACCACCGATTACACCGTTGGCCGAAAGTATGTCTCGGAATCTATCTTTAGCCATGAGAGACGACAGTGGGATAGAAAACTCGCGGGGTTTCTCTCTCGGTAAGTGCAGTTTAGCGACGGCTAAATCCCCCCGTTCTTCGTCGTACATGCGTGCAACTAGATACAGGTCGTGTTCGTAAACTAACTCGTCCTCGCCATCCTTGGTACGATAGTAAATTCCTCCCGTCGATAAGCGTTTGTAACCGGGGGGCAGCGGGGGCAGCGCATAGGTAACGGCGGTGCCGTCTTCGATGTTGACAATTAAATTATCTTTAGCCTCTATGAACTCTACGCAAAGCTCAATGGGTGAAGTTATTTTCCCCCGGTGCTGACATTTATCACACAACTTCGGAGTATGGGCATCAAAAGTGAGGCAGCGGTGAGGCTTGTCTATCGTATCGTCGGCTTTTTTGCGGGTAGCTACGGCGTCGTATCGCGGATGCCCCAAGGAAATATCATAGATAGCGGTCCCCCAATCCTCACAGTTCCTTGCAATGGACAACCCCGACCGCCATGCGTCGTGTAGGATAGTGGTCTGATGGTCAATGATGCGCTCCATCTGCGCGCATCCAAGCCCCGCCTTTATCTTGTCCGTGAGGATCTTAAATAGCTTGCGCGTGCGCTCCTGGTGGCGCTTCATCAACTCGGAGGGCTCTCTGGGAATGTGGGACGGCGCGGGGGGCAGCTCCCCAACCGCTTTTACACTTGTGCGAAACTGCTCAAAGGATAGGACAGCGCCTTGTGGTAGTAGTATCGCCGTTGGCAATGGCGGGTCAGATTTATAGTTGTAGGACCCCGGCACTCGCATAATGCGCGCCGCATCTGCCGTCACGCTCGGGTCAGCATCGAACCCCGATTCCCTACAAAGCCGCTTTAGCGCTTCCGCAGAGGCTTTCCAAGTATCTCGTGGGACAGGCCCATCCATGACCCAGTAGGCGTGCACTCCATTGCCGGAATCTACGAGTAATGTAGGACTATATAGCCCATTATGGATACAGAAATTGTCTAGACAATCTAACCCCTGTTCTTTGCTTACGAAGTTTTTACCTGGGCCGCAGTCAATATCAAGCATGAAAACTTGCAAGCAATCCACATTGGTAAATTTGCGGCTATCGTCGGTTTTATATTTAGCTACTCCAAAATAAACATCGTACTGCTGTCGTATCAGCCAATCTATCTTAACCTCAGCCTCAGCTTGCGTGTCGCAAAAATAAATTTTGTTGGCGTCCCCCCGGAACCCTTGAATGCAGTAGTATCCTTCCTGCGCTAGAACGAGTGATAAGAATTCTGATAATGTCACTGTGGTTTCACCCCGAAACGGCGTTATGCCCAACCTCCATTTTTTAATATGGATTGGATTCTATCTTGGTGTTTTCGTCTTGGCTCAGCTTTACCGACAAACCATGTGTATATGGTCATCTTGGACACGTTGAAATATTCCGCTACTTCCGTAGCGGAGATATCCCTAGAAATACAGAACCGGCCTAATAGAACACCGAGGCTATCAGAAGCATGGGAGTTGGTTTCGACAATCCGCGCGCTGTAGCCTCGGTGGTCCATATTACTCGTCGTCCACTTCTGCGCCCTTCTGCGTAAACTTGCGCAGGGCGTCAGGCACATCGACCTTGAGCGCCGGGACATCCTTCTTTGTCCCCGCTTTAACGACAGGTTCAGCGGGTTCCTTTCTATCCACTTGATATACTGTCATGAGCACCGCTGCCTTAGCCTCCGCCGATTGGCCGTACTCGGCCAGCTTCGGCATCATCTCCGCAGTAGGGAATGAGACCGCTGAAAAGAACAGCTTCGGGGTATCCGCATCGTCGTCAAACCGCATCCGGGTCACCAGATGATCAATGCTGTGGTTCTGGCTGGCGATATATTTAAAGTACTGCTCAAACGGCATCGTCCTATCGTCCCTGCCTTTACCAAACAGCGACGTTGCAGGAAGCTCCAGCATATGGACACCGGCATCCAGGTCTTCGGCCAGCACCACGGCAATGCGACGCTTAAATCGGCACGCCCGAGTAGTGCCCTGCCCGCTCCCACTGATGTTCATGGGGCAGTCGGCGCAGTTGCTATGCTGCGGCCCGCGCACGCTTGGATGCGGCACTTTGCTGTCCGTTGACCAACAGGTCGGGGGCGCGGCCTCTGCCTTGGGGTCATAGGCACCTTCGTAATAGGTGCGGGAAACGTCTTTAGCTATGTTCACCACGACAACATCCAGCCGCTCCGCACGCTTGGCGACTTCCTCCCCGCCAACCACCAACCGAAACATTTTCCCTCGAATAGAAATTCGCTTCGTGCTTATCCCACCCATTCTCTGCATCAAGCCTTTAGTCAACTCTGACTGACCTGCATCGCGGATGTGGTCAGGAACCGCTCCTGTACTCGATAAAATCAAATCGCTCATTTTCTAAGTTTCCTTATTTACGTCTTACAGTAATCACGTATTCTTTATCTACATTAAGACCCTCTGGGTGAATATCAGGATTCTCCTCCAGAAAGGTTTTCATGTTGGTTTGATGAACACGCCGTTCAAGGAGTTCGAACGCATCATTATTGACAATGGTGGCGTATAGCGCACTCCAGTTGCTCGTCCAGTATCTGGCTTTTACCGAGCGAATAACGGTGCCAAAAACAGTACGGATACTATCCGCGCCAATGTCTTTGCACCGATCCAGCAGCACCGAAGAAATCCCTTGCATCTCCGCGTCAATTGCCGCAACTCTAAGGTCGGCCTCTTTCTGCACCGCCTGTTTTTTATCCCGAAGACCAATGTATTCGGCGACCAACCCCTCTATATTTTCGATCATCGTTGGTTCCTTATAGTTTATAGGTGTAGCGTAGCATATTTATGTACTCAGTCAACATCCCCGCGAAAAAACTAAGTAGATATTTCTTCCCTATATAAATCAATAAGTTTCACATGGTCGTGTAACCGCTCTCGGAGCATTCTATACAGTCTACGCTCTACAGGGCTCCCAGAAAGATGCACGATAGTCATAGCGTTTTTCTGTCCCTTGCGATCGATGCGGGCGTTGGCTTGCAGATAAATTTCGATAGAGGTACAGGGCCCGTACCAAATAATCGTGTCTGCCGCCGTCAGCGTAATCCCGTGCGCTGCCGCTGCTGGCTGGATCACCAGCACCTTTAGGTCAGCAGCCCCCCGGGACTGGAACTGCACAATTAGGTCGTTCCGTCTAGTGGCGGTAACACTACCGTCGATAACCGCGCAAGGAATATTATTGTTTGTTAAGTAAGTCTTCAGTAAGTTTACCGTATGGGTAAACATAGCGAACACTAATACTTTGTTCGAGGATTCAGCGACAACCTCCCCCACAACATACAGGCGGTTCGCTACATCAAACTCAAGAACAGCTCCTGTATTGGAGTAAACTGCCCCCCCGGATATCTGTAGCAATTTATTGAGATTAACCGCTGCGTTAGCCGATGTTATCTCTTCACCCCCCGCCTGCATAAGAAACTCTTTGCGGAGGATGTCGTAGTATTTCTGCTGCTGGGGAGTGAGCGGAACGTAGCGGTCAACGTGAGTAACTTCCGGCAAATCGAGGCAGTCTTTCTTCTCAAACCGGATTGCCGGTTGCAGCACGGCGTGTACTCTAAGGGCTGCGTCGGGTTTCGGCACCCATTTGAACCTTGTGAGGTTATACATCACAGACTCTCTGAAGGAAGTGAAAAACCGGGGGACGTTGCTGGGGACGCACAGTTTGGCTAAGCCGTAGGCGTCGGCGGGAGATTGAGAAGCGGGAGTGCCAGTCATCAGCCATAACCACGTCGAATCCGTCACCAACTTATTCATGGTTTTCCACCGCTTGGTGCTCGTTGACTTATAGGCGTTAGCCTCGTCTATTATGATGAGGTCGAATTTAGCATCCGCTATTTCTTTGGCTACTATCTCTACGCCATCGTAATTTATTATGACGTATTCGTAATCTCTACTAATAACATCTCTGCGTTTATCTCGACTGCCGTGCGCAATACCAACTCTACGGTGTATCGCAAACGTAAATAGGTCTTGACACCACGCAGCCTGTACAACGGATAGTGGGCAAATTACCAGCACCCGTTTGATGTAGCCTGCGGTTAGCAGGTAGTCGGAGGCCCAAATCGCGCTGGCCGTCTTACCGGTGCCCTGTTCGTTAAAGCAGAACCCCCTCGGGTGCATGGATAGGAACTCAGCCGTGGTGCGTTGGTGGTGCATCGGCTTATGCATTCCTGGCCAATTATAGTCCCGCAGGATTGGGCTGGGGACGTTCTTTACGTGCAGTTGGGATAGTATCTGGGTTTCTCTAAGTTCCCACTCTACCGATACAGTGTGGATATCTCCTTCTGTTTTGAGAATTTTACTGTTAGGTATCGCGGTCTGTATTTTTCCTGGGTTTCTTGTCCGCACTGCTAGGTGCGTGCTACCTAGTATTTCCATTATCTACTTTATTTCTTCTTTCTGGGTACGTTTTTCTTAACAGTATGGTCGGAGTCACGATAGAAACTCCGGTTGTCGTGGGGGGTCTTCAGCATAAGATTTTTGGGAGTATTGGTGCCCCCTTTACTCAGAGGTTTAACATGGTCAATATCTTTGCCCTTGCGACCGACAACCTTACCGTCTTTACCGGGGTTATCAAACTCATACCGTGCGCGTTCGCGAGTCGCACGTTTTCCATGCTCATCGCGGGAAAGTTGCTGCTGGTATTCTTTTCCGTAGGGTCTCGGTTTATTTTTATAGGGCATCGCCAAACTCCTTACCTTAGTTTCTACCGTTGTGTTCGCAATCTAAAACAGGACAGAATTTACGGCAAGTAAAATTAGGCTTCGGATTCCATGTTTCGTGCGCGAAACACTCGTCCAGTCTGCCTGTTTCTTGTATCCATTTTTTCCAAAGCTCTGTTTTATTAGCCCTGTTAAGTTCAACTTCAATAAATTCCTTGCTGACAACAAAAAGTAGCCCCGCCTGTACAACAACAACGTGAGTAAAATGCGCGAAAATTGCAAGCGCGAGAAGCTCCAACTGCGTCGTATCAGCGTACTTCGCGGACTTGCCGGTTTTATAGTCAACCAAAATAGCGGTCTTGCCGCCTTCTGGAATCGCTATAAAATCTGCAATTCCGCGCCACCAAACTTGGTCCGCGTTAAAATCACAGGGCTCAAGTTCGCGGGTTAACCCCATTTTATACTCGTAGTATTTAATGCCTGGAGCTTGAGTTAGCGCATCGACATATTGCTTTATGTAACTAAATTTTTGTGGAATGGGGGTACCATCTCTGCCGTATTCTTCCGCCGCCCGGTGTACTTCTGTGCCGTAGATTAGATGTTCAGCCGCGCTTTCTTTTATATCTTTTACAACCCGCAGCCGGTGGTATTTCCGAGGACATTGCTTAAATAAGTTAAGAGAAGAATAAGACCAAGCATTCATTTAGTTATCCCCGTGCATTAAACCTTGCCCGTAATTCTCCCCGAAACTACTCTTGCAGGCTAGGGGCAACCCCCGTGCCCATACAGGGGATTTGCTCATACATTTTCTAACCCACTGCGCCGCCTCTTCAGCTTCCGCCAACGGCGCCACGATAGTGACTGAGTCGTGAACGGTCAGGACCGGTCGGTACTTCGCGGAGATCCACACCATCTGCTCAGCTATAACACACCGCGCTACAGCCTGGATTAAATTCTCAACAACCTTTCCGCCATAGATTTTGGTACGAGCGTTGCGGGCCTTATAGCTAAACTGCCCTCCGGTGTCCTTCTGCAAGTCGGGGTACCGTAGAATAAATCCACTAGGCAGCGTAAACCCTTCCAGCCCAAGGTATACGGCATCCTCACGAACACCTATCGGGGCAACCTGCCCCACCCAGAGTGCCTCTAGGCAACGTTGCGCTTGCTTCCATAGTCCGGCAACCCTTTCGTAGGAGGATCTATAGGTAGCAATTATGTTTTGACAGCTCTCAAGTTCAAGAACAACCCCAACATTATTTAGCTGCGCCTGGAACCTCTCCGCCCCCATACCGAACCCGCAGCCTAATATTGTTGTTTTCCCAAGGAAACGCTCCTGCTCGGTAATTTCGTCAACTGGCTTAATAAATATCTTAGACGCCATAATCTTGTATACATCCTCCCCCGATGCAAAGGCACGTACCAAATCCATCTGGCCCGCTACCCATGCCAGCACCCGCGCTTCAATCTGGCTGCTATCACAGTCGATGACCAGATGCCCCGCGGGGGGGATAATGGCGGACTTCAATGTATTGCCCCCCCGGCTGGGTAAATTCTGTAGATTTAATTTGTCGGAGTTGTGGACCAATTTACCGTTGGCTACGAACCTATGGCGTGGACCACAATTCTTTATGTCGTAGACTGGGACAAGCATGTTTATTCTAGCTCCGAATGTTCCCGCGCCACTTTCGCCGCTTCCCACGCCGCTTTCGCCACTTTCCGCGCCGCTTCCCACGCCGCTTTCGCCGCTTTCGCCGCTTCCCGCGCCACTTTCCGCGCCGCTTCCGCCGCTTCCGCCGTTTCCGCCGCTTCCGCCGCATCTACCACTTCCCACGCCGCTTCCCACGCCGCATTCGCCGCTTCCGCCGCTTCCCACGCCGCTTCATACGCCGCATTCGCCGCATCTACCACTTCCCACGCCGCTTCCCACGCCGCATTCGCCGCATCTACCGCTTCCCACGCCGCTTCCCACGCCGCTTCCCACGCCGCTTCCCGCGCCACTTCCGCCGCTGTTAGTTCGAGTTTTGTCGCTTTAGTCATTGTCTTGTCCTCTGTGTCGTTTCACTTTTCTTCTATAATCGTCGGCTTCCAATTCGCATCTAACCGCCCCATCGGTGTGACCCCCGGCGATTTCTTCGACGCACTCTGCGCACGGCGTCGGTCGCACACGGCTCGCTGGTAGATTTCGTTGCACTCCACGCACGACATATTATGCGTCAGCCGCAACGCTGTATGACCTTGACGACAGACTTTGCCCGTGAAGTAATACTTCACACGAGCGCGTCGCGCCTCGTCGCGCGAAGTGGGGTAGTTCAACTCCAACCCCAAACCGAACATATCGTTCAAGACGGGGAGCAGATCTCTAAGTAATCGAGCGCGTGAAATTGCCATTTAAATTACTCGTTGGGATTTACATTCCATATCGACTAGATATCCAGATGACTTAAGTCGTGTAATCATGCTCGTGCATTCTTTGCGCGTGCCGAATGGCTCGAACCAGTCTGCATCTAGGTCGCCTGAAAACAGATGGATTATGAGAATCCACGCGGTCATACGACGCCACGCTCATACTCGTTCATCCATTCAGTGACGGCTTCTTCAAGACCATCGCTATCGAGAAAGATCACATCGCCATCCATGTAGTCAGCCGGTAACTCACAGTAAAACTGCCTACCTTCTAGGTACACGCAAATCGACGCAGAAGGGAGCATGTATGGGTGTATATCGGGCGTTAAATCCAGGCGGATACTGTTAACCTCATAGCCCTCGGGCTCACCCGGGTCAAGTTGGGTCTGCGGACAGCCTTTATACCAAGTGCCCGATGCGCCAATTTCAGTAGGGAAGTGGATAAACTTCTCGTCGTTGGTTTCGACCTCTACATAGACGGGGATACTCATGAACGTCATATCGTCTCTCCCATTGCCTCGCGATGAGGGGTCCTCGCGGTCTGTATGCGATGCGCTCCCTGCATAGCATCTCGCAAGCTAATCTCCCCGACATCTGTGAATACAATATGGCCTTCGGTCCCTGTAACACCATCCCAAGAAATAACTTCCTGATACCCGCTGAATTGCACGCCGTCGTGGGAGACAAACTCCTCGCCGTCCCAGACAAGATCACTCAGAAGTACGTCCACAATTCTTTTGGTGACCGTACCCAAAGCACGGTCATGCACAGTCACCTCGGTATCAGCAATGAGGCAACCACCCCAACGCCCCGTATGCGCTGCGAAATACTTCAATGGAACTGGTAGGGGGCCGCGTTTAGCGATACCAATTAGTCTACTGGTCCGAGTTTCTTCAAGCGTGGATTTGACCCCCATCCGCGCTGCCACCGCTGTCTGCACCCGCTCATCGTCGTGCTCAAGAAGCTCCTGTAGCCCTACATCCGTCTTAGCAAAGGCGTAGGCAACGTCCCCCGTTGTGCGACTAATCTTCGTCGGCGGGTCAACGCCATAGCCCCGCAGGAGTACCGCAAATTTTATATTGGAGTTCAGGACCTCAAGTTCAGCTGCGGAACTTCCAATAAGCATTTTTTTCCTATCCTGTACCGCCGTTAGGTGGCTCTCCAGTAATGGAAGGTCTAACTCCAGCACGGGCTCGCTGAACATCTTTATTGTTAAATCTATAACCTGAAGTTCTAGCGCGGACGTTTTAGTCAGGTATACTCGTAGCAATTCCCACGTTAGGTCGCAGTCATTGCGGCAGTACATGCCATAACGGTACAAATCCACGGGAGTAAATTCTTCCCTGCGCTTGCCCAGCGCCTTAACAACCTCATCTCCCTTGACCCCCAGCTTATATCTCTCCGCGCAGGCTTTAAGTGAACTAGAGGCCTCGGTGCCGTCTATCGCCCGTGCCATACTTTGGGTATCGGCCCACATGTGTGGGTGTATATCAAAACGCCACGACAAAATCCCCGCATCAAATGCTGCGTTATGCGCTACGGCAGTGGCATTGGCCCAATCGTAAGTATGTAGGTGGGCTTTGATCTCTGTGTGAGTCCCCGAAAACCATTCCGCATCGCCGTCGTTAACCTTAATCCCGACTCCTATTGTCTGAAACTCCTCGTGCCTAATGTATTCTTCCATTGTAATTTTTGACAACGTGTATTCACTGCTGTAATACGTCTCAAAATCAATCGTTATTAGTTCCACTCCAACCCCGTGTTTTAACGTCAAAAGCCTCGTTAGCGTCCCTGCCCAGGGATATCTCGTGCAGACAGTCGGCGAGATATCGTCGGTCGTTGTCTGTTATAGCGCCGTCATTTAGTCGCTCGGCGATAGCGCGGATAACGTCCGCCGCCGCCGCTTGCCTGATTTTGATATGTCGCTTCACGCTACTCGTCTCTGGTGTTAAGTATTTTTAGTATAGTTAATTTTGTGTTGCGCAGTTTAGTTTTTCTAAGAACAAACATGAGCGCAATTCGTTCATGTATTAGGAAGGTTCCATTGTCGGCAATTGAAATCCAAACGTCAAGAGATTTATCTGCGCTAGTTGCTAGTCGCTTTATGAGTATTTGAACTTCGCTAGAACAAATTGGTAGTAGCAGTTTATAGACGTTGTGAAACCTAAAATCTAAGTTTCTCCACATTATGTTTCCTTGATTATATAGTTTTGTTTATCAGGTGTTGTAAATACCATTTAGCTTTTTCTAAATCTTTAATCCCCCCTTTACGTTTCCAACGCCATACATACTTTATGATGTTGGCGGTGCACGCAGCCTCTATTCCTTCCAACCCTACAGTAGCAGCGGCGATGGCATCGATACACTCAATACTTCCAGCCGTATAGTGCGGGGGATGATTAACGTCGTCAGGTTCATCCATAAAGTACAGGGGGAGTTAGCTCCCCCTTACCTCGCTAAAGTCTAGGCTTCGAGAATACGCCCACCAGCAGCAATTGAGCGTGCCATTGCTTCGGTATCCGCTTGGGTGCTGATGCGTACAGATACAGTTTCGCTAACTGCAAATTTCAGCGCAGTCTGCACACTCTTGGCGCGGATAAAGTGCGTCTCACCATTTATGGTTACTACGTAGATTTTCTTTTCACGAGAGCGGACTTTCTTTTCAGGTGTGTTTTCGGTCACGGAGGTTCTCCAATACGTTAATAAGAGCGGCCATTATAACCGCGCAAATTAAAAACGCAATGCTATCGGAGAAAATTTGACGCGAAGATGGCAGCGCTGCCATCTCCAATACTAGGTGGGCTAAGAAATGTCGTCGTTATTGTTATTGTTGTCGTTGTTGTTCGGGACACCATCCCGGCTATAGGGATGGTGTCCTAATTGTCGCTTTCTGGAACCGCTAATAAAGTCTACAGCGCCACCGCCGCCAATTCGCACGCTGCTTTATCCGCTCTTCCTTGCTTGCCTAGTGTTTGCTTCTCTAGGTAATCAATCCTGAGCTTTAACGCTGCTATCTCCGCCCTAACTGTTTTGCTCGCCATAGGTCGAAGTCGTCGAGGCGTGGTCAGCGTACAACCAAGCATATTCTCAGCAGCTTCTATAGACGACGCGCGTACTTCAAACCCCAAAGCCACCGAGGCTTTACCAGCCGCCATAACTCGTGTGGTTTCGGCCTTCTGCAAATCAACCATATTAGCCTGAAGCCAATTCGCTAGGGTATATAACTCTTTACCCGATAGCCGCACTGCCCGGCGCTTTTTGAATAACTCTTCTTGATGTTCCATTACTATTTTTCCTTAGTTCTTGATATTGCGTTGTCTATACAGTCATCGATCATCTCCGAGGACATATGCCATTGCTTCGTGAGTGGCGGATACGTCTCGTCACCCCCATCACGCAGCCATAGATACCGCTTTGCATCTTCCCGCAGCGTATCTATTGCTGCGCCCCCCCGCGTAGGAGAGTTTTTAGGATGTAGTAGCCACCTGTCCCCCAACACTGCTATTGCGCTTGCGCGTTCAGCTTCCATCTTCGCCGAAAGGTTAAGAATCATAATCTCCTCCCGGCACGGCTGTAGCAGCCGTGCAATTATTTCCTCTTCATCCATCGTACCGTCGTAGATAAATGCAGTCCCCCCTGCTTCGTTAATCTTCTGTATCTCCCGATGCTGTAATGCCGTGGTGGTGCCTATCTTGCCCGGAGCCTTGCACTCAATAGCAAAGAACCGACCCCGCCAACACCCAACAACGTCGGGGACGCCATTGCGGCCATACCCCCCAGTCGCGGGAAAGAATGTGTATGGTCTAGGCTCCAAAGCGTTCAAAATCTTGGCGAGCTTCGACTTAACCGTACCCTCCGGCGTTAGGCGCATACAGCGTCCTCCAGAAACCAAGACACAGAATCCAACATCACCCCCACCTTCGGTATGTGCTGCATACAGCCGGCAGCTTTTAGCGTGGAGATACTCTCGAATATATCCTGAGGAAGCGCGTGTAGGTTGGGGTAGGTAGTCGCGTACCGCTTAGCTGCCGGGTGCTGTATGTGCCATGCTGCTGTTCCGGGAGAATGCCCGTTGGTGTTTGCGTCGCTACCGAGGTGGTACGCTGATAACAGCGCACGCGCTTCGTTAACGCGAATTACCCGGACGTGATTATTTCGTAGCTCCTCGATGTATAGTCTGGAGGGTGTTGTAGTCCCGCTGCTATTCCTACCCGACTCAAACTGCACCAATTTCCCGTATTTATACTCGAAGTCGTCCGCAACAGAAGTACTGTCGTCAAATATAGATTTCGCTACGGCAAACAGGCCATCCTTATCTCCTGCCACTATCTTCTTGGCTAACAAACCTAGAAATAGATACGCTTCATGGTGGCTATTGTAGTATGGTCCCATCCCCAACACTTCTGAGGCGCTGTTTACCCACACGCCCAGGTACTTACCATAGTCCCGCTCAACATCGAGGCGAAGTGTAACCCGTATCTGTGAATACGCTGCGTCCACGCGCTGCTCCATAGCCGTAAACGCAGCAAGCATTGGAAGTGGTTTTAGACTTCTATCCGCCAATTTGAGCGCAGTAGAATTGTCTACACCGACACCGAATTTGGTGGTGTATGTTTCCGTCTTTTTCTGCTCGCCCCTAGTCCTGTGCTTTACTATGTAGGTATTATGGATTAGCAAACGATCTCCAACCTGCCGCAACTCCCCGCAGTAATCACCGTGTCGGAACACGACGACCTTTACGGAAACATCATTGGATCCATCTTGCAGTTCCAACAACGCATCTGCGCCCAGCTTGCGGTTAAGCAAGCCTACGAAGTGGTCTAGGTCAGGTGGTATAGTTGTATCGGCTACACACTTATTTATGATTGTCATTGTCTTGTCCTCTGTTTCGTTGTTGTTTATTCGCGGTCTTCTGCTTCCCGCGCTGCTTCCCGCGCTGCTCCCCGCGCCGCTTCCCGCGTCGCATCCGCCGCATCCGCCACTTCCGCCGCTATCCACGCCGCTTCCCACGCCGCATCCGCCACTTCCGCCGCTATCCACGCTTCCCGCGTCGCATCCACCGCCTCTGCATACGCCGCATCCGCCGCTTCCGCCGCTTTCCGCGTCGCATCCACCGCTATCCACGCTTCCCGCGTCGCATACGCCGCATCCGCCGCTTCCGCCGCTTTCCGCGTCGCATCCACCGCTATCCACGCTTCCCGCGTCGCATCCGCCGCCGCTTCCAACGCCGCATCCGCCACTTCCGCCACTTCCGCCACTTCCGCCGCTTCCCGCGCGTCCAACGCCGCATCCGCCGCATCCGCCGCTTCATACGCCGCTTCCAACGCCGCATCCGCCGCTTCCCGCGCTGCTTCCAACGCCGCATCCGCCGCTTCCCGCGCTGCTTCGATTTTGATTGTCACTGTCTTGTCCTCTGTTTCGTTGTTGTTTATTCGCGGTCTTCTGCTTCCCGCGTCGCATCCGCCGCATCCGCCGCTTCCCGCGCGTCCAACGCCGCTTCATACGCCGCATCCGCCGCTTC
>Ga0181350_1000290_pt1 | contig 14797 bp, 14 predicted proteins | sample Su13VDMM110DCMD_FD_130105 | JGI IMG/M metagenome (GOLD analysis project Ga0181350, IMG submission 130105) | Freshwater viral communities from Lake Michigan, USA - Su13.VD.MM110.DCM.D | ecosystem: Environmental > Aquatic > Freshwater > Lake | place: USA: Michigan | collected 2013-07-16
CAAGAAACTATAAATGATTACCGTCTCCCAGAAGACTATGGCAAAGCCACAAAATAAAGATAATTACTACTTTACACAAGAAACAGAGGATGCAATCGTAAGATATAACGCATCCTCTGATCCTGTTTTTAGAGATAAAATATTTACAAAAGAAATATATTATCCATTATATAAGTTAGCAGAAAATATTATTCATACTTTTAAATTTTACTATCTCGATGTCGATAGTATTGAGGATTTAAAATTAGATGTAGTGAGTATGCTTGTTGAGGAAAAATTATATAGATTTGATCCAACTAACGGTGCTAAAGCATTTTCATACTTCCAAACCATTGTTAAGAGGTGGCTTATAAATTACAATAACAAGAATTATAAAAAGCTAAAACAAGTAGGATCTTTTGAAGAAATGGAAGATTCGTACGAAGTAGAGGGAGTTGCAAACTCGGAACGAAAAGTTAAAATAGCTACAATTGTAAATCTTTTTATACAAAATAGTTACGAAAATATAGAAACTCTTTTTCCTAAAACTCAAGATCAAAAAGTAGCTGATGCAATCCTTACCTTATTTACAACACGACAGGACTTGGAAATTTTTAGAAAAAAAGCTTTGTATATTTACATAAGAGAAATAACTGATTGTGAAACTCCTACTCTTACTAAAGTAATTTATAAACTTAAGGATGAGTTTTATACTTTACGCAAGACCTATCGAGAGGCAGGATTTTTAATTCAATAACATATTTATATAATAAATACACCATGGGATTAGATACCACTATCTTCGGAACAAAAACAGTGTCAGATATATTAAAAGAGATATACGACAACTCTCGAAGTAAATCAAAACAAGTTAACGCTCTTATTGGAGAACTAAAACCTCTTGTTGAAAACATAGGAGATGCAACCCTTGTTGTACCTATGATTAAAGAGTATTTAGAAGTGGGAGTAAAGAACGATGAACACCTTATTAAAATGGTAGCTCTTGTACAGAGGTTTGACAATGGAAGCAAAGGGTCAGAAGCAGATTTTTTTAACCCAGAAGAATTAGCTAAATTAATGGAGCAGAGCGAGGAGATAGGTAAAAAGTTAGATAACAAGGACGAGTAATGGCATATAAGTCGCATTTTACAGCACGAACAGGTACCAAAGGATCAGGAGGAGGTAAATCGAACTCAACCACTACCTACGGACGAGTTATAAAAACTATAATATCAGCAAAAGATCCAGACTATAAAGATTCTTCTATGTTAAATGGAGTATTTTATAGAGTAATGAAAAATGAAAGCGACGAATCAATTGATAGTGCTATTGGTGATTCTGTTAAATTTGCAAAACAAGGAAGTTCTACTTTTAGGGTAGTTCCTATGGAAGGGGAAATAGTTGAAATAAATTCATCACCTATTGCAAATAGTCCTACAAGTAGAGTAGATTATTGGACTAAAGTAGTTAACGTATGGAATCACCCACACCACAACGCAAGTCCAGATACTAAGCAACAAAACTGGCAAGATAGAATAATAGGAGGACAGAAAGAACAATCAACAATAAACCCACTTCAAGTTAATCCTGGAGATCTTGTAATAGAGGGTAGGTTAGGACAGTCTATACGGTTTGGAGGAAATAAAGGAGCTAACTTAGATTTTATAGATACAAGTAATGATGGGAAACCTGTAATTTTAATAAGTAACGGACAAATTGAAACACAAGAAGGGGATAGTGCAATATATGAGGATATAAACGAAGATCTAAATTCAATACACCTGCTATCCGATCATAAAACCCCTCTTAAGTCAGCCAACACTAAGAGAGATTCTTATGATGTAGTTCCACTAACCTCTGATCAGTATATTGGTAACCAAGTACTTATAAATGGTGGAAGGTTATACTTTAACGCAAAAAATGACTCAGCTTTCATATCTGCAAAAGAATCAATAGGATTGAATGCAAAAACAATAAACTTAGATGCAGATAGTTATTTTTGTGTAGATTCAAAGAGGATTTATCTAGGAAAAGCTGCAAGAACAGCAACAACAAAACAGCCAGTTGTCTTAGGAGTTCAATTAGAAACCTGGTTAACTACTTTGTTAGATACTTTAGATAGTGTAGCTACAGCAATGTCAACTGCAACAACACCTCTAGGAGGTCCAGTAACACAGCTAATAGCTACAGGTCCAGAACTTAAAGCAGTAGTAAATTTACTAAGAACACAAGCAAAGACGTTTCAATCTAAAAAAGTATTTACTGAATAATGACAGATACATCTATACAAAAAGCAAGAGAGGCACAACAGAAGTTTGAACAAGCTAAAGTAAATTTTGAACAAGCAAAAGAAAAGATAGAAGCAGCAACTGCAAGGACAAAGGCAGCTCAACAAAGAATTACAGAAATTAGGGCATCATTTAAACCAGCAGGAGGAATAAAAGGAGGAGGAATTGCTGCTATAGTAGCAATATTAGTAGGCAATCTAAGAGCACAGCTAGTACTTCGTATACAAAAAGAAGTTATAAACATACTTAGTAAATTTACAAACCAATGTCCTAGCTCTAGGGATTTACAAAGGATTATAAAAACTAGAAATAACTTACTAAACAATATTAATAGTTTTCAAAAAAGATTAGATAAACTAAGCAGCATATCTAGAAAAATACTAACAACAGTAACAATAGTTAGACGTATTATAAGAATAATAACATCTATACCAGCTCCAACAGCAGTAGCAGGAGTAGGTATTCCTATTTTGACTTTAACAAAATACAGCGACGCTTTAATAAAACTAAATAAAACATTAGATAGATTAATAGCAGAAGCAGCAGCAATAAACGTTCTTACTGGGTCTGTAGCTGCTATTATACAAACTTTGCAAAATAGACTAAACGCTATAGATGTGCAGATTCAAGCATGTACTGAAAACCCTACGCAAGTATTAGAACAAGTTAGTGTAGCAGAATCTAGTTCAAATACAGTACCAGAAGATAGTTTCTTCTACAAAGGATACAAACTAGAAATAGTACAAGATGTGGTTGATTTTAAATTAGCACCAAAAAGACGTGCAATAGCTATAGATAGAGGAGGTACAGTACGATTATCCGGACCTTCTTCATTTAGCTCATCAACACAAATACTATTAGATGAATTAAAATTTAGAATAGACCAATTATTATAACATAACTATTTATTAATATGAAGTTAGATTTATTAAAAAAATTAATCAAAGAAGCGGTAAAAGAAGCAGTTCGTGAGGAATTAGAGACAATTTTATCTCAAGATGCAAAACCTATACAACCACCTAAACAAACCGTAACAAAATACGAAAACTATAAACCTACGGTAGCAAGACCGATTTCTACAGGAGATCCAATTGCTGATTTAATGAACGAAACAAGGTACTCTATGACTCAAGGAGAGTATAAGAGTCTGGTAAGTGCAACATCTGACATGGTACAAGCACCAGGTCTAGGAATGAATCCTATAGAAAACTTTAGACAAGGACCAGAACCAGGATTAGATATAACACAGTTTGATTTTATGATGAAAGCAGGAGACGTATACAAAGCATCAATAGAAAAAGATAGACAAAGATTTGGAGCATAATGGCATTTAATGTACAACAAATAAACCCATTAGATTTACAGCCTAGAAAAGCAATTGGGGTTAGTCTCCCATTCTCTTCTACCTCTGTATTTAACTCTACCTATACAACAAAAGATGCTCTAAAATCTAACATTATTAACTACTTTTTAACTGAAAAAGGTGAGAGGTTTCTTAACCCAAATTTTGGTGCAGGACTTAGAGCAATACTCTTTGAGCAGATGACGCAAGATATGCAAGAAGAAACTAGATTTGCAATATCACAAGGCTTAGCAGATTGGTTTCCAAATGTAATAGCAAATAGCATACAAGTAGTGAACACTCCTAATACTAATACAACTACAGTTTACTTAAAATATAGTGTATTACAAACAAATATACAAGACGAATTAACAATTAATTTTGAACAATAATGGCTCAAGATAGAGATATAAAATACGTAAATAAAGACTTCGGGGACTTCAGGAATCAGCTAATAGAGTACGCTAAAAACTACTTCCCAGATTCATATAACGACTTCTCACCTACATCACCAGGTATGATGTTTATTGAAATGGCAGCATATGTAGGAGATGTATTATCATTTTATCAAGACACACAACTTCAAGAAACATATATACAACACGCTAAGAATCCAGCAAATCTATACAATCTAGCATATATGATGGGCTACCGTCCAAAAATAACAACCCCATCAGAGGTTGATATTGAAGTAACTCAAATAGTAGGAGCTACACAAGGTAATCCAAACTGGAACCAAGCCCTACAAATCCCAGCAAATACACAACTAAAATCTACAGCAACAGGAAATAGTAATTTCATTATAAATAAACCTATCGACTTTACATTCTCAAGCTCTTACGACAATACAACAGTAACAATAGAAACTCTTTCCGCAGGAAATCCCAGCCAATTTAGATTAACTAAAATAGCTAAAGCGGTATCAGGACAAGTTAAAACTATTACACAAACAGTTACTTCTGTAGAAAAATTTAGAACAATTACTATAGACGATACTGATATTATAGGTATACAATCAATAGTGGGTAGTAATGGAGATATTTGGTATGAAGTTCCATTCCTAGGACAAGATACAGTATTTATCGACAATACAAACAACAATCCAGATAACCAAGTTGTACCATATAGCCTAACATTGCAAAGAGTTCCTAGAAGATTTGTAACAAGATTCACCTCTACAGGTCAATTACAAATTCAATTTGGAGCAGGTATAGCAGGGCAAGATGACTCAGTAATAACACCAGATCCAACAAATGTAGGATTTGGATCAAATCAAGGAGTTTCTAGAATTGACTATGCATTTGACCCATCAAATTTTCTATCAACAAAAGCATACGGACTTGCACCTTCAAATACAACACTAACAATTACCTATTTAGTAGGTGGAGGAGTACAATCAAACGCTCCTGCAAATACAATTAACAATTTAGTAGGATATGCAGTAACTCCTACAGCAGTTGATGCTTCTCAATTAGGTACAGTGGTATTTAATAATCCCCAAGCAGCTGCTGGAGGAAGAGATGGAGATACAATAGATGAACTAAGAGAGAACTCTTTAAGAGCATTTAACGAACAAGGAAGAGCAGTAACACTTCAGGATTATACAGTAAGGGCTTTATCAATGGATTCTAAATATGGATCAATTGCAAAGATATACGCAACTCAAGATCAATTAACAAATCCTAATAGTAGTACAGATAGCATAATAGACAGTAACCCGTTATCGTTATCATTATTTACTTTAGCATACGATAATAACAAAAACCTAACTCTTGCAACCAATACATTAAAAAGTAACCTTAAAACATATCTTTCAGAGTACATGATATTAACAGATGCTATTAACATTAAAGATGCTTTTATAGTAAATATTGGAGTTAATTTTGATATAATAGTTAGACCAGATTATGCAGGAAGAGATGTACTTCTTGCTTGTACAAACAGGTTAAAAGACTACTTTAATATAACAAAGTGGAATATAAACCAACCAATAAACCTTTCAAGCATATATACATTACTTGATCAAGAAAAAGGCGTACAAACAGTACAGAAAGTTGAAGTAGTTAATAATGTAGGTGGAACCTACTCACAATATGCATATGACATTCAAGGAGCAACTAGAAACAATATAGTATATCCTTCATATGATCCGTGTATATTTGAAATAAAATTCCCAGACACAGATATTAAAGGAAGGATAACAACAATATAACATGGCAGTATACAGAATATTTCCCGAAAAAGATACGTTCATTTCATCAGAAGTTCCAACAGGTAATGCTGGAAAAGATGAGATAATTGAGATAGGAGGGTACTCGGACATTACAGGTGTAGGAGAAACCAACCGTTTATTAATTCAATATAAAACCTCTGAAATACAAGATGTAATTGCTAATAAAATAGGTGCAGCAGTATACAGCGCCAGCTTAAATCTTTACCTAGCAGATGCTTACCAAATACCAGTTGATTATAATTTATACGCATATCCAATTTATGGATCATGGGATAATGGTGTAGGAAAGTTTGGAGATATTCCAACAAACACTACGGGAGTTTCTTGGCAATATAAACTAGCAGGACAAGCAGGTGCATGGACAACTACAGGATTTGCTGCAAATACAACAGGTTCGTATAAGTCCGGTTCAACAGCAGGAGGAGGAAACTGGTACACAGGTTCAGCAGGTGTAAATTTAGAATTTACTCAATCACATGGACTGAATTCAACTAATGATATTAGTATAAATGTTACAAAAGCTATACAACTATTTAACAGTGCAACATTAAGTAATAACGGGTTTATCGTAAAACTACCGGACAATCTTGAGTACAACACTACATCATCTATTCGACTAAAATACTACGGTGCAGATACAAATACCATCTATCCACCATTCTTAGAATTCAAATGGGACGATAGCACATACAGTACAGGATCTCTTTCTATATTATCAAACAGTACTTCAATTATTAACCTAACAAACAATAAAGGAAAGTACACAGACGTAGGAAAACAGAGATTCAGAATGTCGGCAAGACCTAAATACCCAGTAAGGTCTTTTACAACATCATCTGCATTCTTAACAAACTACGCACTTCCTTCAGCTTCTTATTGGGGATTAAAAGATGAAAACACAGAAGAAATGGTAGTAGATTTTGATATACAGTTCACAAAAATAAGCTGTGATTCAAACGGAGCATTTTTCGATGTATATATGGATGGGTTGCAACCTGAAAGATATTATCGTATATTAGTAAAGACGACTTTAGATGGAAGCACTACAGTAGTAGATAACCAGAATATATTTAAAGTAGTAAGAAATGGCTAACGATATCAATGTACAAAAAACTGTTTTTGGTAATGTAGATTTTTTAAAGGTAGTAGATACCTCTTTTAAGACATTTACACAACCCGTTCCTGAAGAAGATTTAGACACTTCTGAAGAACTATTCAGATTATACGATAAACTATACTACTCAATAGACGTAACAGGCGAGACAAATTCACATGAATACCTAGTAAAAAAGAGCTCAGAATTACTGACCTTTGACAGAGTTACTGAAGATATACAACCACTATTGGATGAGATAGCACAATTAAGAGAAGAGAATCTTAGTCAAGCTCAGCAAATTATAACTCTAGAAACAAACATAATATAGATGGCAGATATAGTTTATACAGTTAATCAAGATTCACCAGAAACTATAACAGGTTTTGAACAATACTCTCAGGAAGATAAGGCATTAGTGCCTTCATTCCAGATTAACAATACATTTGATCCAACCAAACATTACTCAGAGTTACATATACTGTCACTATCAGACGAGTTATTAGAAAGCACCTATAACTACAACTCTTATAAGTTATTAGGAAATGCACAATCTGCAGGACAAGCAGGAGCATCTGTATTAACAATAGATCCAATACAAGACAGCAAAGCTTACGGTTACGAAAATGCAGGAGTAAAGTTATTATATCACTTTTTAGATGATTTATACAGTGAAGACAGTACTACCGTAGAGTTTTACATTCAAAGCATATCACCAGATAGAACAGAACTAGCACTTTCAACCTTAAACTTAACACCTGAAGTAGTTGCAACAATAACTTCAAATATTAAAGTTGATTTACAAAGTCAATCATATTTTACAGGATTCAGATTGGATTTTAAAAATAATGATCTATTTATTGCAACTAATATAGATATTTTAGATACTGATGCTGGACAAGTAGTTGTAGTGAAGTTATACGAACCACTTCCAACTACATACGGTATAAAAAGTACTTTAAACATTGTAGATATAGTATCTGATTCAGTAGTATATGAAGTAGATTCACAAATAGTAGAAGTACCTGAAGTACCACCAACTTTAAGATCTGCTAATTTTAATATTGAAATAGCAGACGACAGTGTAATACCTACACAATATTTTAACTACGACGAATTATTTAGCTACCCAATTACCAATGCAAATAGTGAAATATTTTCAACCGTTAATGAAAAAGGAATTGATATTAGCGTTGACTACACCGACTTTAACGACTTTGTACATTTTTCATCAGCACAAGAGAGATTATTAAACTTTAAATATAAACTAGATTTAGTATCAAGCTACTCATCAAGCCTAGTCTCAGCAAGTTCCGCTACAACAGGACTTCAGGGAATATCTGGAAGTGTTTCTTATTATGAAAATTTAATCACAGGAGTTGTAAATAATTTTGATCACTATGAGAGGTTTCTATACTATGAATCAGGAAGCAACTCTTGGCCAAAAAGCAATACAACTAAGCCGTATATAAACAAGCCAAGTAGTAATTCTGAATCAATAACTTGGTATGCAGATCAAATTAGTCAAGCAATTCAATACGACTCAACAAACTATAATTCACTAATATATAGCATACCTACATACCTAAGAGACGATCCAAGTAACGAAAACTATACAATATTTGTATACATGGTTGGTCAGCATTTCGACAACCTATGGCTATACTCAAAGGCAGTAACAGATAAATATGATGGTGATAATAGGATTAATTATGGTATTTCAAAGGATCTAGTAGCAGAGGCTTTAAAAAACTTTGGAGTAAAACTATACACCTCAAACAAATCGGTAGAAGATTTATTTACTACGTTTATTGGACAAGCATACCAATCAGGTAGCGAAAAGATTAATACATACGTAACAGGATCGTTAACAGGATCTAACACCCCTATTCAACCAACATCTTACGACAATTATCAAAAAGAAATACAAAAACGCATATACCATAATCTCCCTTTACTTCTAAAGTCAAAAGGAACTGAAAGAGGATTAAGAGCTTTAATTAACTGTTACGGTATACCAGGAGATATTTTAGACATAAAACTATACGGAGGTAGAGATACAACCCAACTTCCGTTATTTGGGGATTTGCAATACACTACAAGTTCTTTAGATAAAATACGATTAGATAATACAGGGAGTTTAGTAAGTGGTAGTACACTTTCAAACTATACGTCAATTATAAAAAGAGATCAAAAATATACAGATGATTTACATACTATAGAAGTAGGATTTTCTCCTACGGACGCAGTAGATACTTATATCATTCAAAGTGGATCTTCTCTAGTATATACAGGTATTGTAGCTACAGATTTTATTAATAGAGTTTTAGCAGATGGTGGTACCGTAGAGAATGCACAAGCACTTCTAAGCATAATAAGACAGTTAGAATCACTAGGCATAGCTTCGAATGTAGAAAACCCTTCTCTTAACCTGTCAATAGATCAGTTTTTAGGAGATCCAGGAAACATATACACAGATAAATACTCAGGACTTGATCTATGGAATAGCTATATTACCCAAGATCTATCAAAATACGATGTACAGGATTACGTAAGATTAATTAAGTTTTTTGATAATACAATCTTTAAAACTATAAAAGACTTCATACCAGCTAGAACTACAGCTAATACAGGAGTTATAATCAAACCAAATTTACTTAATAGATCAAAAGCAAAATCAGTAGCAGTTTCTGCAACACAGCCACAATATACAGCATCAATTGATACCGCTTTTATATCAGGATCGTACGGAGGTTGTTTTACATCTGGATTGCAAGAAATGAGTACTAATTGGAAGTATTCTGTCTATACTGCAACAGGACAAACTCTTTTTGAAGCATCGTCAGAAACAGTACAGACTCCATTTGGACTAAGAGAGATAAAGTCACATCAACAAGAAGAACCTAGATACAACGGAGAACTATCAGGAAGTTTAGTAATAGTAAGTGATGGAGAATTAAACAGAGATAATCCATTTAAGATACAAACACCAGTACCAGTTCGAAGAGAAATTATACTAAGAACTGTAGCTGATCCAAATTATTGCCCAATTAATGTATCACCATCACCACTACCTACAATCACAATAGATAGAAACTCTCAGCAACGAAACGTAATTGCAGATTTAACAGCGGGTACTACTGATGTACTATTTACATCATCATCAAACATACCAAGAAGTGGAGAAATATTTACCTTCCCAAGTACGAACTATTTAACCTATCAAGTCACTGCAAGTAAATCAGCAGTAGTAGGATGTAGCAACAGCATATCGTACAATATTGCATATTGTGATTTAACAACAATATCTGCACCTGCTACAGTAACACAGAGTAGCACCATTAACATAACTAATTTCTTTAACACAGGATCTAACACAGATGTATCATACACAGCGTCATATGCAAGCACTACTGTAGGTATACCTAACCCAGGTAGCTACACATTTGACCAAGCATCTTCAACAGATACAAATGTAACAATATCACTAAAAGACAACAGAATAGGTGGCTGTAACATTAGTGCATCAGTACTAGTTATAGCAACACCACCACCAGGAACACCAGATGTAGAAGTAAACTGGATACACTCCGCAGAACCATCAGGTGGAGGACTTTCTATCAGAGATGCAATAACAGACAATTTTATAGACGGAACTGCCCCAAATAAAATTAGTGGTATGTTTAATTACACTTCAGGAAAAGTAGTGAATATACTTGTACAAGCCGCTTCTACTGCCACTCCTGATATTTATTTAGAGATACGTAGGGATAGTATTTTGTTTGATAATCAAACTGGTGCGAATTTCCTATCATACTCTCTTACCCTTGAAGCAGGATATGATTGGAGTATTTATAGCTACACAGGAGTAGCTTTACCTTTACAACAATAACCCAATGACAACACCAGAATTTAGAGACATATTACAGCGAGATACATTAGGACCCATTGATGGCAGTATAGTAATAAACTATAATACTAGTGGAAGTATAACAACTATTGATGATATAGCAGTTGTAATAGGACAAAGTGATTTAACACAACTACAAGAAGCAACTTCACTAACTTTACTACTACCACAAGATAGAACAGTGTTTACCATTAACGTAGACAATTCAATATCTCCCAGAAGAGAAGTTGATAGAGGTAGAATAGGAAGGTACTTTTTATATTCAATACTTACACCACAACAACGGCCAATAATTACAGGAACGTTTTCTACTGCATCTTATAATACAGACGTAGCTATAGATCCAAATATAAGTACAGGAGTTTATGAATACAATGCATACAACGCAGTAATAGGTAATAGTGCTAAAAGCAGAGAGTCAGATTATATAGTAGACTGTGATAGGGGATCAACAACAAATCTCACTAAAACAAATCCTACAAATATATTTAACATACTAGATGAAACCGCATTACCAGCTGAAGTACAAGATAGTTTATACTCAAATACTGGATGGATAAATGCAAGATATGAAGGAACAAAACTAGAACCAGCAAACAATAGTGGAGTAGATCCAGTACTACAAGGTACTTTTTTTGAAGCAGCATTTTTTGGAATAAGTGCATCAAATGCAGACATCCAAGCCATACTGCCAGCAGATTTAACCTTTAACCCATACCTATCATCAGGAGAAAAATCACCACCTGAATTTGTAACAGCAAGTGAGGCATTGATATATTCAATACAAGGAACAGTGGTAGAAATAGCTTCAGAAGGAAAGCTACTACTAAGACAAACAAGAAAAATAATTAGGACATCTCCATTCGGATATTTAATAAGCGGTAGTGGTAGCATATAATAGTTAGGTTGATATATAAAATAAAAAAACGTATATTTATTAATAAAAACATATTCAAATGGGATATTTAAGTAATACAGTCGTAACAGTCGACGCAATTTTAACAAAAAAAGGAAGGGAGTTACTTGCAAAAGGGGATGGTTCTTTTAAGATAACACAGTTTGCATTAGCAGATGATGAAATCGACTACACACTGTACAATCCAACACATCCAAACGGATCAGCGTTTTATGGAGAAGCAATCGAAGCAATGCCACTACTAGAGGCATTTCCTGATGAAACTCAAATCATGAAATACAAACTGGCAACCTTACCAAGAGGTACAGCTAAACTTCCTATTCTAGATCTAGGATATGCAGCAATTAGATTAAAACAAGGAGCATCATTAGCTATTACACCTCAAACTTTAAACTACTTAGGAACCACTCAAACATTTGAAGCAGGAGGATATGTTGCTACAATGGCAGACGCTAGAGTATTAAGTACACTTAACGGAGTAGGAGTAAATACTGCAGAAGCAACAGCATTAAATTCAACAACAACTTTAGGCACAAATGTATCTAAAACAGTGATTGGTACTTCAATTAACATTACAGCGACAACAGTAAATACATTATTTAGTGGTACAGATACACTACAAACAACACTAACAGTTATTGGTAGAGATTCTGGAGCTAGAGTAACAATTCCAGTAACAATTATAAAAGTAAACTCATAACGTATGGCATTTAAAAGATTTGACCAAGAAGATATTACCATTAGTGCAGAATCTATTGTAGCACCAGCCTGGACAGGGCAACTAAGCACTTTATCAGGATCAGCAGCTTTTAATACAAGTTCACTACAAGTAGGAAGCACATCAGGAGAGTACTACTACAATATATACCAAACTGCATCAACTGCTACAGGAGCAGAAGTACAGTTTGCAGTAAGCTTTGGTAACTATAAAGGAAGTGGATCACTCCCATTTACAGGAAGCGTTGTAGATAAGACTCGATCTTCTGTAATATATGGACAGTATAGAACACTGGTAAATGGAGATGAAGATACTAATTTTACCTTTGGTACCCGCATACCGGAATCAATATACATTATTGCAGTAAACAGATCAAGATATAAAGAAAAACTACTCCCAGGTAGTTTTAACATAACACTGACAAGTGGAAGTAGAACTGTAAAACTAACAGATAATAGCTTATCTCTTAGCACAATATCGTACGTAGATTCAGGAAGAGTTTATGATATTATTAGTGGATCGAATGGAACATACTCAGGAGCAACTACAGATGCATTCACACAAGCATCAGGATCTTATGGCAAATTCTTACCAGATGTAGGATTAATTATATTTAATGCAAATGCATTAGCGGATAACACTTCCGGAATAGGATTAGTACCACAGGTATCATCATCAGTAGACGGTTTAAATCAACAAAGAATCTATAATGCAATAAAAACAGGAGGTAGCTTTACACTTCGTTCTGAAGAAACAGTAACATCAAATTATGTATTTGTTAGAGTGAGAAATAGTGAATTTAACTACTCAACTAATCCATCTAACATTACAGGTTCAGGAGAACTAAGACACAACGTAATGATAAACACTCCACAGTCATATATAACAACAGTAGGTCTGTATAATGATAATAACGACCTATTAGGAGTTGCTAAATTATCAAGACCACTATTAAAAGACTTTACAAAAGAGGCATTAGTAAGAATCAAACTTGACTATTAATGAATGGGTGCTTACAAAAAATTAAACAAACAAGATGCATACATAACCACCTACGTTGCTCATAAGTCTTGGCTAATAGGCAACGTAGATACAGGATCATACCCAGGTTCAAAAGCATTTGAATCAGAGTTTGGTACTTATGGCATAACACGCATTCTTGCTACAGGAAGTTTCTCTAGCAGCTTAGCACAGCTATACTATCCAAGTAAGTCACAAGATAATATAGTTTCTCATTCGTACGACTATTACTACCAAACTACTTTATACAATTCTCAATCAAGAAACTTTAGTACAAGTTCTGAGGTAATATCCATACCTAAAAACTTATACGGAAATAATATCCAACCGGGTACTTTTAGACTGGAAGTGGTGGACTTGCATGCAGGACTTTACACTACTCCAGACACATACACTAGTGTAAGTTACTTTGCAGGATATGATGGTGATACTAATTTTATAATAGACGATGGAGAAGGAACATTATACTTAGAAGGAACTTCACCAAAACAGTATATGGGAGATATAATATACCCCCACGGACTAGCAATACTAACTACTGCAGTACCCACATTACCAATTCTATCTCAAGACAACTTATATGTAAACACTATAGCATTTAAGTCAAGTCTACCTATTTATACCTATACATATAACTGTAAGATAAAGGAATCAGAATATAACACCACATATAATAGATCAGCACAAAGCAGTTCACTTACAACAGTATACGATAATCAAGGAAATCTGTATTCTACCGCAAGTAGGCAGTTTACAGGACAGTTGAAAAACTTAGTAACAGGGAGCGCTTTTCAGCCATATATTACAACTGTAGGATTATATAATGATGCAAACGAATTAATAGCAGTAGGTAAAATGTCACAACCAGTACCTAAACCAGCTAATACAGAGATGACAATAGTAGTAAAAATAGATATATAAAAAATAACATATGCCGGATCAATTAAAATTAAGGACAATAACAAACGTCGCTCTAACGCATACTGAAGTAGATACGAATTTTTCATCACTACTTTACTCAGTAGCTCAATCTGGAAACTTATTAGTATTTTCTACAACAGGTAGTGCTACTAAACCAGCAACTACCAGTTCTTTCGATTTAGGACTAGGAAATAATACAACAGCATCAGGAATTTTTTCACACGCTGAAGGAGTTACCACAAGAGCATTAGGACAATACTCACATGCTGAAGGAAATGGTACAATAGCATTTGGAACAGGCTCACATGCAGAAGGGTATTTTACATCAGCATCAGGAAATTATTCACACGCAGAAGGACAAAGTACAATAGCATCAG
>Ga0181350_1000291_pt1 | contig 14748 bp, 18 predicted proteins | sample Su13VDMM110DCMD_FD_130105 | JGI IMG/M metagenome (GOLD analysis project Ga0181350, IMG submission 130105) | Freshwater viral communities from Lake Michigan, USA - Su13.VD.MM110.DCM.D | ecosystem: Environmental > Aquatic > Freshwater > Lake | place: USA: Michigan | collected 2013-07-16
ATTAATAATAGACATTATTGTTTAGTCTATTGATTTGTAATCAGGAGAAATTTTTAAGAGACCCGCCTGATCTATAGGATACTACCCCTACTTATAAGAGATAACATATAATAGAAATCTGATCCTATCATTAGTAGAAGGATACTGATTAGTGTGCAGTGATTAAGTTGATGGATTGATGTGTAAAGTAAGAATTAAGTTATCTAGTGCCGCGTTTTTGATGTTTCATGTGGAACAAGTAACTATAGTAAAAGAGTGTGAGAGGTATAGACCCCTCACACTCAATCACTTACACAGTTTACTTAAAACTCTCCTTCAACTTCAATTTGACTAACTGCTTTAGCATTTATAGCACGTGGAGCTACTACTGTAGTACTACGAGTATATATACTACGCTTAAGTTCGAAGTCTTCGCTACTCATTGATCTATAAGCATCTACAAGCATACCACTTGTACGATCTTTAGTTTTACCTTTAACTAAATCAACTGCATTACCTTCGAAGTTAGTAGTGAAGAATAGTGGACTACCCTCTTCATCTATTTTGTAGTTTACTCCTTGACTTAATTCAAAATCAGTGAGTTCTGCATCAGTAGCTGTCACTACTTTATACACATAAATTCTTGCGACTGTACCAAGTTTGGTAACCTTGTCATACTTGTTAATTAGATTTGCTCTCATTTGTTGTTTGTTTTTAATTGTTTAGATTATAATCTATATGATCAGATGTGAGGAGGCAATGCGAGGGAGCGAAGCGACCGAAATAGCTTAGTAAAGTACAAGTATTATATAGCTTTCGTAGCTATTTTAATCCACTTAATAACAATAATCTCGGGAAAACACTTTCATACATTTACGTAAAGTATTGATACTTTAACAACTTGTACTATTTTAATACAAAAAGTAAAGGGAGTATGAAAACTTCCCTCTACAATACTATAATTCAGCAAAGTCAAAGTCATAGTCAAAATGATAATCTGAATGAGCTTTCATCATCTTATTATCATATGCTATAGGATCTTGCATCCTATCATACTTAGCATTAACTTGATTAAAAGAATGGTTTTTTAGTAAATCAACAATTGAACTTATTACTCCTCTAGAATGAATACTCAAAACTTCGTGAGTAATAATAAAATAACCTTTTGAATTTACATAATAGTTAACTCCATCAGGTAACAACTCCACAGGAAAACTACTCTTTACTTTTAACTTAATAGTTGTCAATTCAAGGTTTCCAACACGTATATTAGAAATACCCCACTTAGTTTGAACTTTGTTCATCTTAATTTAGTTTTTAGAGTTAGTAACAATTAATAATATCATAGCTCTATACTCAGATGTGAAGGAACAACTGAAGCGAGCGAAGCGAGCGTATGATATGAGTTGATAACAGGAGAGAGCGAAGCGATCGAGCTTGCATATAAAAGCGAAGTGTAAAAGGGTGCAGAAAACTCTGCTACCCTTGGATGCTACGAATTAAAACTCAGCAGAAACGTCTACGTTATTGATGGCTGCTGCAACTGCTTTGGGTGCAGTTGTCTGAGCTTTGCGTTCTGCGGTAGCAACTCGACGCTGTTCTGCAGTCAAGATTGGTTCGCATTTAAGCCCCATTTGACCCGACGTCTTGCTGATGTAAGTGCTCAAAGCAAGCTGATCAGCCCACTCAAAGCTAGTACACCAGCTGACAGAATCTTCATTGATTTTGCAGTAATCAGGCTTGGATGCAGCTCGATTCTGAAAATACTCAATGAGTTCTGGCGTTAGCTTGTTGGTGCTAACACTGTACCAATTGGCACCACCTGAAGTAGTGCTTACGTAATTTGCGATGATTTGTGTCATAGCGTTGGTGCGGTTGCCTAATCACCGCAAGGTTGTAGTAGCGATGACATTATCGCTATATATACTGATGTGATTGAAATAGTGGAAGGAGCGAAGCGACTGACTTCCCATTAACTTCTCACACTTGGTGCGAAGAGTTAATGCGGTAATCGATGGTTATGCATTCTCTGCCAATCTTATTTGGCGGTATGTATAGTATGCAGCTATTAGTGTAACAGCACATATCACTACACCATCGATCACCCAAGTGCTGAGTGTCTGATTCATAGTGAACCTACTGATATGAGTAAGATATAGGAAGGAGCGAAGCGACTGACAGTGTTATCTTTTTATTCTATAGAATCATTCTTTTTAATGTTTTGCTGTGAATTTCAGACTCTTGTGTAGCAACATGGGGGTAGGAGGTAGAAATATTTTTGGCGGGGATTAGTTTATTAGGTACCATTCACATCCTCTAATATTAAAAACATTATATACTGGGATAAAAATTTCTAGTATTGATAATCAAATTTGGAAAATTTAAATTTTACTTTATATATTTGTATTTCTATTACGTTAGTATAACCAACAAAAATTATTAAATAATATGTCAGAAAAACAAGAACGTCCATCTAGAGAGCAGATGGTTCAGTGGTACAAGGATGAGATTGAGTTAGCTTCTTTTCGTGCTGATTTGTCTAAGTTACAAAGGGATGCAGCTGTATATGAAGCAGAGCGTATTAATGCAATTGGTGCTATTGCACAGATGACACAACCTGAGCAGGAGGATGCTGATCAAACTAAAGTAAAAAAATTAAAGAAAGAAGTTCTAAATGCAGATTAACAGAGTAGTGAAGAAGGTGAGGTTAGACTCAATGTTAAGTGCTGTGAAGTATCAGCTTATTACGGAGTTGGTATTTTTACGTAAGCAGTTATTGATTGATTCTGATCTCACTTATCTTTCATTGCTTACCATTATGGGACCTATGCCACTAAAGGACTTTTGTACAGAAGCTGTAGTATATATATATGGACAAGAAATTCTTCATGATGTACTCAAGCATCCAGTAAAAGTACAGACTGTAAGAAACAGATTGGGTTTATTACAGAAGCGGGGGTTTATTATTAAACAGGGTAAGGGTAAGAAGATGCTTATGCTTAACCCTGAAATTCCTGTAGTCAAGCAGGGGAATGTATTGTTAGAATATAATTTCATATACGTTGAGACCAAAGAAAGCCAAGGAGTCAATAGCTCAGATCGCGAAAGAGTTGCAACTTTCTGAACAGGAAGTTAAATCTGTGTTGGATATCTACTGGGATAAGATAAGAAAAACACTCAGCTCATTAGAACACAATAAAGTATTTCTTAAAGGATTGGGTACATTCTACATCAAGACATGGTCATTAGAAAAGAGGCTCAAGATTAATGAAAATAAGGTAAGTAATTGTATGGAGAATCCATCTGCTTCAGGTTTGCAGATGATGAATGATATATTTAAAGAGAACATAAAGCTCAACGCAGTCAAGCAGCGCGATATGGTTCAGAATCGAATAAAGTCTAGAAAAAGAGATGAAAGACGTAATCAAGATTTGGAAGGAGAAGGGTAAGATTCTAGAAGGTATAAAGAATAATATCTTCAAAAACGCTGATGTCGAGAACATTGCAGCAGAACGCATGAGTATATGTGAGACTTGCCCCTACTTAGATAAGAGTGGTTCACATTGCATGGTACCAGGCACGCAACCTTGTTGTGGGTTATGTGGTTGTTCTCTTGCACTTAAGACAAGAGCATTATCAGCAGCTTGTGATATACACAAGTGGATGGGTATTGTGAGTCATCAAGAGCAAATCATTATTGATCAACATCTCTCTCAAGAAAATACAAATGAAACTACTATTTGATCAAAAGACACACACGTACAGAACAGCAGAAAATGAAGAATTTATAAGCGTAACTAAACTACTCTCGCACTACAAACAACCCTTTGACAAAGTGAGCGTTAGTCTTAAAGCATCACGCAATAAGAAAGGCAAGTGGTATGGAATGAATCCAGAGGAAATTGTTGACGTGTGGACAAAAGAATCAGAACGAAGTGTACAACTAGGAAATTGGTATCACAATCAAAGAGAGTCTGACATACTAGAATGTAATTCAATTTCATACGATAATTCACTGCTGCCTGTGTTTCCTTGTACTTATGATGAGTCAGGAGATAAGGTAGCTACAAGTCAAAAGTTAGATGAAGGGGTATATCCAGAATTTTTTCTGTATCTTCTATCAGCAGGTATAGCAGGACAGAGTGATCGAATCACTATTGTTAATGGCAAAGTTGACATCCTAGACTATAAAACCAACAAGGAGATCAAAGCCACTTCTTTTAAGAATTACGAAGGTATTTCTCAAAAGATGCTATACCCGCTGAATCATCTAGACGATTGTAACCTGAATCACTATGCAATTCAGCTTTCTATTTATATGTATATTATAATCAAACATAATCCCCAGTATTTACCTGGGAAATTAACGCTCAATCACATCATATTTCAAGAAGACTTTGATAAAGATTCTTATGGATATCCCATCTATTTACGCGATAATGATGGTAACTTTATAGTCAAAGAAGTTATTCCTTATCAAGTTCCTTATCGTAAAGACGAAGTGATGCAGTTAATACAACACTATCAATTAACAAAAAAACTATGATATTAAAAGGAAAACGTGTGCTACTTAATCGCCCACACATTGAGAAATCAGTTATTGAAATGACACAAGATGTCCAAGACAAAATAAACAAAGATAACTTTGCTAAGTGGACACAGCTTGAAGTATTTGCTATAGGAGAAGAGGTCACAGGAATTAACCCTGGTGATAAAGTCTATATTAGTAAAAATGGAATTGAACACTGTGAAATAATAGAGATTGAAGATAGTCTCAAACTCATAGTGAATGAAGGTCAAATATGTTTAATATGGTAAGGATCTTTGATATTGTCAATGGGAAAGTTATTCCTAGTGAACACTGTTATATCTTAAAAGATTTAAAGGTAATCATAGACAATTATCCTAAAAATTACATTGATGTCTTTGCCTATGTGTTTTATATGACTTGCCCTAATCCAGAATTAAATCCATTTTTTGATGTATCAGAAACTGATAGAGAGTCTTTGATTTTTAAACAAATTAATAATACATTTAGTAGTGAGGATCAAGTAGTGATTGAAGCTATAGCGTTTTGCAAGAAGTTGTATGAGACCCCAACACTTAGATCTTATATGGGCATTAAAAAAATGCTTGATAGATTGGCAATGTATATGGAAACACAAAGCATAACAGATGGTAGAGACGGTAACATAAACTCTATTGTAAGTGTTGCAAAAAACTTTGATCAAATTAGATCATCTTTTAAAGGAGTGAATAAAGATCTGATGGAGGAACAACAATCGACAGTTAGAGGAGGAGCAAATCTTGCATATGACCAATAAAGAATCTCTTTACCATTGGATGTTTCATTACAATCACCATACAGAACTATGGAGTGCGTTCCAAAGGAAGGATTGTACTCAGTATTTTGACAATCCAAATGATCCTGATTTGATAGTGATCAAGTCAAAAGATGTAAATACAGTGGTGAATATCCTTTATAAGATTGGTGGTGATGAGAGTAAAATTATGGACTTATAATGGAATTATTTATAAAAATACCTACCTATGACGTCATTACAGAACTGTGGTCCCACACCGAATTTACAACAAGAGAAGACTTTGTGCAGTTCTTACGCTCAATATTTAAAGAACCTGGAAAATACGAATTTGACCAAACAAGTTTGCTCTTTAACTCCCAAGCCAAACATTTTAATAGTTACAAATTCTATTGTGCAGCTCCCATTAGATCAAGAGACTTCATTCAATACTGGGATTTTGAAAAAGAAAAGTGTAGGATGGGTGTTATATTCAAGAACAAAGAAAACACTTGGTACCTTACGCGGGATTATTACATGTGGCTTAACTTTCTTCCAATCTATAATAAAGAAATTGCGAGGTTTGGTTTCGCGGATGTAAGGGATGCGCAGTATCACATGGCTTTATATGAGGATATTGCAAAATATAGCTATAAACATGTAGCCATACTCAAGAAACGCCAGATTGCATCTTCTTATTTCCACGCAGCCAAAATGATTAATGGATTTTGGTTTGAAGAAGGATGGATTAATAAGATAGCAGCATCCTTAAAAGATTTTATTAATGAGAAAGGTACTTGGCGTTTCTTAGATGAATATCGTAACTTTTTAAATACACATACAGCTTGGTATCGCCCTACACAACCAGATAAGACATTTAACTGGGAACAAAAAATTGAGATAACTCAAGGTGGTAGAAAGAAAGATATAGGATTGAAGTCAGTAATGATTGGGGTTACTTTAGAAAAAGACCCAATCAATGGTGTAGGTGGTCCATGTTCTTTCTTTTTTCATGAAGAAGCAGGGGTTGCACCTCGCATGAATGAAACATTAGAATATCTTTTACCAGCTCTAAAATCTGGTATGGTATATACAGGAATGTTTGCAGTTGCGGGTTCTGTGGGTGATTTGGATCAATGTGAACCATTGCGCGATATAATTTTTAATCCAGATTCTAAGGATGTCTTAGCAGTAAGTACAAACTTAATTAATGAGAATGGAGATACAGCTTTATGTGGTCTATTCATTCCTGAACAGTGGAGTATGATACCCTGTATTGATAAATGGGGCAATTCATTAGTTGAAAATTCTCTAGATATGATTCTAGAGGAACGTAAAAAATGGAAGAAAGATCTTAAATCAAACGACTATCAACTTCGTGTATCACAAAAGCCTATTAATATTGAAGAGGCGTTTGCATACAGGAAGTCTTCAGTATGGCCCCTCCACTTGATCACTAGTCAACTCAGGAGAATAGAAGATAAGGAATATTACTGTGAGACTGTTGAACTAATATATAACGATAAAGGTGAGATAGAGGCAAAGCCAACTAAGCGTTTGCCCATCATGGAATTTCCACTCTCTCCTAGGACAGAGAACAAGGAGGGGGCCATATTGATGTGGGAAAAACCCATTAAAGATGCACCATGGGGTACTTACTATGCATCTATTGACCCAATAGGCGAGGGAAAAACAACAACATCAGACTCATTGTGTTCTATATTTATTTATAAGACACCACTTCAAATAACAAAAAAGAAGATAGATGGTACAATAGAGAATCATATAGAACAAGATCATTTGGTAGCATCTTGGTGTGGGCGATACGATGACATTAATAAAACCCATGAACTACTGGAAAAATTAATTGAATATTATGGAGCATGGACAATAGTGGAGAACAATATTTCTTTGTTTATCCAACACATGATTCATAAGAAAAAACAACATTACATGGTTCCAAAATCTCAAATCTTGTTCCTAAAAGATTTGGGTTCTAACAACAATGTATTTCAAGAATATGGGTGGCGCAATACAGGGAATCTATTTAAAACACACTTGATTTCTTATGGTATTAATTTTTTGACAGAAGAGCTTAATGTAGAAACAAAACCAGATGGTAGTATTGTTAAAACTACATATGGTATAGAACGCATCAAAGATCCAATACTTCTAAAAGAAATGCAGCAGTATAGAGAGGGTTTAAACGTAGATAGACTAGTAGCATTTTGTGCTTTAGTTGCTTTTGCAAAAGTTCAACAATCTAATCGAGGATATGCTCATAAGATTGAAACTGAAACAAATTCATTTAAAAAAGCTAAAAATTCAGATAATTTGACTAAATTATCTAGAAGTCCCTTTCGTAATTTAGGCAAATCTTCACTTGCAAGTGGAGGAAAAGTAACTAAACAAGCATTTAGAAATTTAAAATAATAGAGTTATGGCATTAGTAATCAACGCAATGCAGGCTAAATCTGGTGTGAAAACTGATCACACTAGAATGGGTACACTTACTCAACCTTTGCAATTCTTAGCTAAATCACAGAAAGATGGTGAGTGGGGTGCATGGAACATGGATTGGTTTGAGATGGAGGGTCTGCGTCAGATTAGAAGAAACGCAGGTAGATTTCTCAAGAACTATAAACTTGCAAATGGCATTATTGATCGCACTGATTATGTAGTAGAGGAAGACAATGAATACTCTGATTTGGTAGAAACACTCACGCGAGATGATGCATCTGTGCTAGAACTCAAGTTTTATCCTATCATACCCAATGTCATCAATGTAATGTGTGGTGAGTTTGCCAAACGCACTGACAAGGTCCAATATGTGACCACTGATCCTGTGAGTTTTAATGAGATGCTTGAAGAAAAGAGAACAATGATTGAGCAGACATTGGTGCAACAGGCTGAAATGAAGCTTGCTACAAATTTGATCAATCAAGGTGCTGATCCAGAGTCAGAAGAATTCAAGCAAGCGATGTCACCTGAGAATATTAAGTCACTTCCTGAGATTGAACAATTTTTCAAGAAAGATTATCGCTCACTAGTGGAGCAGTGGGCTAACCATCAACACGAAGCAGACAGTGAGCGTTTTAAAATTAAGGAGTTGGAGAATCGCGCGTTTCGTGATATGCTTACCACAGACAGAGAGTTTTGGCATTTTAGAATGGATGAGGATGATTATGAATTAGAGTTGTGGAATCCCATTCTTACGTTTTATCATAAGTCTCCTGATATTAGGTATATCTCCCAAGGTAATTTTGTAGGAAAAATAGAACTGCATACTGTATCAGATATTATTGACAGGTATGGATATTTAATGAACGATGAACAACTTAGATCTCTTGAAACCATTTACCCCAAAAAAGCTGCTGGTTATCCTATACAAGGTTATCAAAATGATGGTACTTTTTATGATGGTACCCGTTCTCATAATTGGAATGTTACTGGGCCTAGTCTTGGGTTTCGCCAGTTTACTTCTGTTAATGATTATTTCTTGGCTGCTGGTGATGATATTATTACCCGTATTCTTAATGAAAGCGAGGACTTACAAGACTTCGGGACGTATCAACTCTTAAGAGTAACCACAGTATACTGGAAATCACAACGCATGGTGGGTCATCTTACCAAGATTGATCCAGAGAATGGAATGAAATTTCAAGAAATTGTCACAGAGGATTATAAAATTACTGTACCACCTGTGTATGACACTATAGTTAACAAAACCAAGGATGAAACTACTTTATCACAAGGTGAGCATATCAAGTGGATATGGATCAATCAAGTCTGGGGTGGGTTGAAGGTAGGACCAAATAGACCTAGCTTCTATGGGAATGCAGACTACATGGGAATACAACCCATTTATCTAAACATTAAACCTATGAAATTTCAATTCAAAGGTGATTACACACTCTATGGATGTAAACTCCCAGTAGAGGGTTCTGTATTCTCAGATCGCAACTCACGCGCTGTATCTCTGGTAGATAAGATGAAACCATTCCAGGTGGGATATAACCTAGTCAACAATCAAATATCTGATATCTTGCTTGATGAACTTGGTACGGTGATTTTACTTGATCATAATGCATTACCAAAGCATTCAGCAGGTGAAGACTGGGGCAAGAACAACTACGCTAAAGCATACGTTGCCATGAAGAACTTCCAAATGTTACCACTGGATACTTCTATTGCAAATACAGAATCAGCACTAGGGTTCAATCACTATCAAGTCTTGAATCTTGAGCAGACTCAACGTATGATGAGTAGGATTCAGCTAGCTAATTATTTTAAGCAACAGGCGTATGAAGTAATTGGAATCACTCCTCAGCGCATGGGACAAGTAAATTCTCAAGAAACTGCCACAGGTATTGAACAAAGCATAAATGCTTCTTACGCACAGACAGAGATGTACTTTGTACAGCATTCTGAATATTTGATGCCACGAGTGCATCAGATGCGCACTGACCTAGCGCAGTATTATCACTCGCGTAGACCAAGCGTAAGACTTTCCTATATTACTAGCTTAGATGAAAAGATAAACTTTGAGCTTAATGGTACTGAGTTATTGTCTAGGGAACTTAATGTATTTGTTACCACCAAGGTTAATCACAAGCAAGTAATGGAACAGATCAAGCAATTGGCTGTTCAAAACAATACATCGGGCGCATCCATTTATGATTTAGCTGAGATTGTAAAAGCAGACTCTATGTCTGAAGTAACACATGTGCTGAAATCTATTCAGAATAAAACAGAGATGCAGCGTCAACAAGAGATGCAACAGCAACAAAGCTTACAACAACAACAGATCCAAGCACAGCAGCAAAAGTTGGAGTCTGAACAAAAGTATGAAGCTGAACAAAACGCTCTTGATAGACAGACACAGATTGATGTGGCTGAGATTAAAGGAGCTGGATTTCAAGTAGGTGATCAGAATCAGAACCAACAATCAGACTACTTAGACTCCATCCAATACTTGGACAAGAAGCGGCAAGCTGATGAAACAATCTCTCTAAAGCGTGAACAGGAAATCAATAAAAACAATCGTGAATCTGAATCTTTGAACTTAAAACGCGAAGAATTGAGCACTAAAAAACAGATCGCAGATATGCAATTACAAGTTGCCAGAGAGAATAAAAACAAGTATGATAAGAGATCTAAGAAACAGTAGTGTTATAGTACGCACGATTTCTTAAAATCATACCCTTGGTAACCTTTTAAAGTTTAAAATTGCATATATTATAATAGGAAGACAATCAAAACCAACCCCATATGTCAACCAATGAAAACAATGCCCCAGACATCAATCTGGATGAGTTCTTACCAATGCCAGGAGTAAGTGATATCCTCACTGCTCCAGAAACTTCTAAAAACACTGTTTTTTCTAAAACGAAGGATCTTGATACTAGCTTTCTTGAGGCTAAAAAAACCCAAGAAGACGAAAGTGAAGATACTAAGAAAGAACAGAAATCTGAAAATATTGAGCAAGTAAAGAAGGTAATAGATGATATTGTAAACTTAGATAATACTGAAGAAGATACTAAGTTTTCAAATGGTCGCCCCAAACTAGATAAATCTGGGATGGTAGAAACCTTCTCAAAACTCATTGAAGATGGTATGATTGTACCATTTGATGATGATAAAGATTTAAATGACTATTCTGTAAAAGATTGGAAGGAGTTACTCCAAGCCAATTTTGAAGATAGAGAGAATAAAATTAAGCAGGATGTTCCTGCATCGTTCTTTGATAGCTTACCTAATGAACTCAAGTACGCATATAAGTATATTGCGGATGGAGGTCAAGATCTCAAAGGTCTATTCAAAGCACTCTCCCATGTAGAAGAGGTGCGCTCACTAGATCCTAGTGATGACAATGACCAAGAATTAATTGCACGTCAATATCTTAGAACTACACAGTTTGGTAGTGATGATGAGATTGATGAGGAGATTAATACTTGGAAAGATCTTGGTACACTTGGTAAGAAAGCAAATCAGTTCAAACCCAAGCTGGATAAGATGCAAGAGGAGGTAGTAGCATACCAACTTCAACAGCAAGAAACAGCTAAGAATCAACAACAAGAAGCAGCTCAGCAATACGTTGATAACGTATACAGCACGCTTAAAGATGGGGCGATCAATGGCATCAAATTAGATAAAAAAACACAAGCTTTCTTATTTAATGAGCTTACTCAACCCAAATATCAATCCATACAAGGTAGAAATACGAACTTACTTGGACATCTACTGGAACGATATCAATTCCTCGAACCTCGATATGATCTGATCGCAGAGGCTCTATGGCTTCTCGCTGACCCTGACGGTTATAAAAATCAGATTAAAACAGTTGCTAAGACAGAAGCTACGCAAGACACAGTGCGTAAATTAAAGACTGAAGAATCCCGTAAGATTTCTACGTCTTCTATGACTGATGAGGAAGATGAAAAACCTTCACGCAGAAAAATTGCAAGACCACAAAACATATTTAAACGATAACCAATATAACTAATATAACTAATCTAAAAAATGGCAACACCAGTTTTAAACAATGGCCTATTCTTACGTGATACGCAATATCAAGTAAGTTCACATCTTGACAGCTACCATCTTGTCAACATGCTAAGAGGCACAGAACCGATGGATATGGGTCCAGTGGATCTATGGGCGATGGCTCAAAAAGTTGAAATGCCCTTATATCAAATGGCATCATTTGGTGGTAAGAACACCATCCTTGTAGACAACCCTCGTGGTGAATATAAGTGGCAGACTCCTATAGTTCAAGATCTTCCTTACATTGTATGTAATGTAGAGGATGAAGAAGCAACAATTGGGCAAGATGGTACAACCTTCAAAATGAAGTTAAACAAGCGTGTCTTTGGTCATGGTGATATCATCACTTATGATAAATACAACGGTGCTGAATTGTACATTACTGCTGATGACATTATTCCAGCTGGTGATGGTTTCATCTACACTGTACAGATGGTCAACAACGACAACCTTGCTGCATTCAACCAATCTTACTTTGCTGCTGGTACTAAGTACTTCCGCAAAGGTTCTGCTCGTGGTGAATATGGCGAACGTTTCTCTGACATCATGGTTCAAACTGGTTTCCGCGAGTACTACAACTACGTAGGTGGTGCTGAAGCTCACGTTCACTATTCTATTTCTTCTCGTGCTGAGTTGATGCTGAAAGGTGGTTTGAATGCTGATGGTACTATTCCTGTTACTGAACTTTGGCGTATGTTTGACAAGCAAGCTGATCCTTCTATTACTTCTTTAGAGACTATGGTGTCTAAAATGGGTAAGGAATATGTGAAGCGTGCATATGACAATGGTACACTTACACGTTCATTTGTAACTGCACTTGAAGCAGCTCATCTTTCCAAAGTAGCTACTGACATTGAAACTTACTTAATGTGGGGACAAGGTGGACGTATCAAACAAGATGGTCCAGATGATATTCGTCTTTCTGTGGGTCTATGGCGTCAGCTTGATAACGCTTACAAGCGCATCTATAACAAAGGTCAATTTACTCTTGAGTTATTCCGTGCTGAGATCTTCAATTTCTACAATGGTAAGGTTGAGTTCAAAGGACCAGATCCTAATCGTCAATTGATTGTTCAGACTGGTATGGGTGGTATGAAAATGGTTAATGAGGCTATCAAGCGTGAAGCTATCTCTGCTGGTCTTGTAATCAATGCGGGTAATGGAGGAAATGGTATTGGTGCAATTAATGGAACTAATGCAATGGATCTGAATTTTGGATTTGCATTCACAAGTTACACTATCCCATTCTTAGCAAACGTAAAGTTTGTGTTGAATCCTGCGTTTGACAACGTTCATACTAATGACATTGAGAATCCGATGATTGATGGTTATCCTCTGTCTTCTTACAACTACATTATCTTTGATATCACTGATAACACGAATGACAACATCTTCTTGCTCAAGCTTAGCTGGGACAATCAGTTGAAGTGGTTCTATCAAAATGGTACTATGGATTACATGGGTCGTACACAAGGCTTCCAATCTAATGGTCAGTTCAATGGATATCGCGTATACATGACTCAGACTATGCCTGCTATTTGGGTGAAAGACCCAACCAAGGTATTGAAGATTGTAATGAGAAACCCCATCACTGGGGGATCATTTTAATTATTAAAATAAAGGGGGAGCTTAACAGCTTCCCCTTCTTTTTTATATTTTAAAAAACAATTAAAAAATAATAAATAATGGCAATCTATCCTTCTGGACCATTGAAATTTGTTTGGCAATATCTAAGTTCAACCTTAACTAACTTTAAAGTTAAGTTATTGGGATATAGAACATATAGAGCATTACTGACACAAACTGTAATTTTAACAGCTCCAACTGCAATAGTATTAGAAAATACTATTGATCCAACATTAACCTGGACAGTTGGAGGAAGTGGTGACTATTCTATTAATTGTCAAAGTCCTGCGTTTAACAATTCATCTAAGGTTACAGTAATCATTGGTCTTTCTGCAGTATTAGGAGGTATAGGATCTGCTTCTGGATTTTTTTCTAATTATGAAATTTTATCTTCCACTAATTTAGGATTATATACGTTTGACTCCACACTTTTTCCAATAGATGGTGTTTTGAATAACACTGAATTTACTATAAAAGTATATCTTTAAACTGTTAATTTAAATAAAACATGAATACAATTAAACTATACGAAGTAGGCGATGGTAGTCAAGTTATACAACTTACACCTATATTGCAATATCATCTGCTAAATGGAGCTGTATTACGATCAAACTTTGTAGTGGAAAATCTGACAGAAGCAGTATTTGATATTACTACACAAGTTTTAATTAAAAATGCTGTAACAAATGTTGAAAAACTTATTTGCAATAAAGAATCATTAGAAATTTTAATGTCGTTAATACAAGAAAAAATAGAAGACTTCGATTAATATGGGATACTTCAAACTAATTAATAAATTATTTCCTGCTTCACCAGATCAAATTCTCAAAAAAGCAACAGACGCTGAAGCAGCAGTCGCACGCATGGCGCACGTGAACATCATTGTTAATGATCTTAGTGATATTGCTAAGTATGATTTAGATATAGATGCAACAACTATTTTACCTATCAACACTAATAAAGGTATTATAGATATTATCAACTTTGATCTTATTGCAGTACCTCTTCCTGGATTTGGTACTGCGTATCAAATTACACTAGTAAATAATCCTTTACTAAATTTTGCAAATAAAGAAAACTTATACATTCAACTTACTCCATATTACAATGCTGGAATTTCGGATTTATTTGTACCATATGTTGTTGCAACAGGTATATCAGTAAATGGATTAAATATAACTATCTATAATGCTAATCCAGCAGCAGATCCAGGTTCAAATGGAACAGGAGATTTCTATTTGTACTATGAAATTAAGACATTAGCATAAGTTAGTGCTAACTATAAAACCAACAAAAA
>Ga0181350_1000293_pt1 | contig 14738 bp, 7 predicted proteins | sample Su13VDMM110DCMD_FD_130105 | JGI IMG/M metagenome (GOLD analysis project Ga0181350, IMG submission 130105) | Freshwater viral communities from Lake Michigan, USA - Su13.VD.MM110.DCM.D | ecosystem: Environmental > Aquatic > Freshwater > Lake | place: USA: Michigan | collected 2013-07-16
AGGAGAGTGATTTACAAATCTTGCAAGACTAACCCTCTTGCCATAGCGAATAACAAATTTGCAGTAAGTCCGACGAAGTCGCTATCTAGGACAGGTAGGTGTGTGACAGACACCTACTCTTTTTACCAACAAACCCGAAAGGGACTGGAACCTTATCAATAACAAAATAAAATGAAATCAATATTTTCAAGTAAGACATTTTGGATAGCGATGCTTCAGGCAGTCATTGGTGCATTAGTTATATTTTCATCAACATACCCAGACATAGGTGCGATCATAATTGCAAAATCTCTATTAGACATTTTTCTACGTTTTGTCACAAGCGAACCTATTAAACTTAGTTAAACAAATGACTGGATAGCTTCCAGTCTCTCCTTCTGTAACTGCCATAACTAAAACATAAAGAGCATGCTATACAGGGGGAGAGTTTGGAAGATAACTGCAAAAATGTTATAATTACCGGTACCGCTTTACTGATATACCATTACGATAGAAAGACCGACTAGCACCTTGTGTGAGGAAACAATATAAATATAATCACAACTCTCATAGGTATAGGTCTTATGTCAGCCATAGGACTAGCTACCACTAATACGACTGTATATGCACCTGTAACGCCCATACAGGTTATATCTAATGATTTAACAAGTAAAGAAGACATAGTGGCATATATCCGTACAAAAAACTGGGATCATGCTGTTGCTATTGCTGTGATGATGGCGGAAAGCCAAGGTAATAGTAAAGCCTACAATCCTGAATGGCACAGAACATGCCAAGGAAGCTATGGTTTATTCCAAGTTGCGTGTATGCACTTTGAGAAAGGGGATGATAAGTTATCTGCTAAAACAAATATAGATACCGCATATAAGGTTTACAAGCAAAGTGGATTTAAACCTTGGACCACTTTTACATCTGGTGCATATTTGGCTTTTTTATGATTATTATGTTATAATTTGTTTATAAAAGCTCCACTGAACAACAGAGGGCATTAATAAAATTTAATTTATTATGCCAATCTACACACAGTCACAATTACGGTCAGATGTTAATGCTAGAATTAAAGGTAAAATTGGTGTTTTAGTAGATGCCCAAAGCACAATAAACCAAGGAGTTAGAGAAGTTTTATCTGATTTAGATTTAATAACAACTAGACGACGTACTCCTTTGGTTCCTAATTTGTATGCTGGTTTATTTGAATATGCTGCTCCCACTGACCTAAAAGCCTATTCAGTAATAACAATACAAAATCAACTTAATACTCCAGCTATACCTTGGGGACTTGTGCCTTATGAACAATTTATGCGAAGACAAGATGGAAATACTATTGGTATTTCTCATTACGATGGAGTAAAGAAAATTTACCTTAATACTAGCGGTTCTGTTTATTACTATAATTATTGTAATAACGGAGACTATAACTTTGGTAGTACTTCTCTTGCTCCTAATGCTAGAACTACAATAGCTGGACTAGATACACTATCCTCTGGTGGTGGTACTTGGGGTGCTTTTGGATTTGTTACACCTGGTGAAGTTTTTAAAGATGAAAGTAATTTTGTTGAAGGATCGGGTAGTATTCGTTTTAATATAAATTCCGGATCAGGAACTACTGCTGGTATTGTAAACAGTACTTTGAACTCTTCTGATATGAGTACTTACTTTTCTCAAAATGGAAGTGCTTATGTTTGGGCATTTATAACTTCTACCACTAACATAACTAATTTTAAACTTATACTTGGTTCAAATTCTTCTAATTTCAATTCAATGACTGCTACTACTCAGTCTGACGGAACTGCCTTTGTGAATGGCTGGAACTTGATTGCTTTTGATTTAAGTACCGCTTCTCTTACCGGAACTCCAGTAAATACAGCTATTACTTATAGTGCTATTTATATGACTAAGACAACTGCTAAGGTAAGTGAGACTGCTTATAGATTTGATTTCTTGGTGTTAAGGCGTGGTCAGGTAAATAACCTTTACTACTATTCATCTTACGGTTGGCAATCTTCTGTTGGTGCTTATAAAGTAAACAGCACCAGTGCTTCAGACCTTCTAAATGCAGATGAAGAAGAATACCAACTTATACTAGCAAAGTGTTCTGAGTTGGCTGCTCTTGAGGTTGATGAAGATCGAGCTGCTGATTCCAACGCTTTGAGATATAGAGAATTAAAGAAGTACTACAAGATGGCTAATCCTAGTGAGGCTTTAATAATGATTTCTACAATAACAGATTTTGTTAAATTATAATGACTTATACATACAAAGATATACAAGAGATGCGTAATGCTATTAAAGAAGAAATAATTTCTTCTGGTATAAATGTATGGAATATTGAATGGGAAAAGTTGGTTGAGATGAGAATTCAAACAGCCATTATTGCAGAGGTTCTTGAGAATGATGTTTCAAAAGAAATAAAAAATAAATGAAAACACTTACAATAAATCAAGATAATTTTAAAAGAGGATTAATCTTATTGTCAGATGATCTTTCTGCACCAATTGGTTCTGCTAGAAAGTTTTTAAATTGTGTTGTAAGTGATAGAGGAGGAATTGCTACACGACCAGGAACAGAACTTCTTGGTACAGTTAATACTTCAACAAGTGTAATTAAAGGTTTTTTTAACTTCAAGAAGTCTCAGGGGTCTGCGGAAATTCCAATAAAAGCCTACTCTACCTTTCTGGAATATTATAATGCTACAGCTGGTTGGACTAAATTAAAGACAGGATTTACAACTGCTCAAGAGTTTGGTTTTACATCAAGTTTAGTTAATACACAAAACGATGATTTTGTTTATTTTTGTAATCGCACAGAAGAATTCCAAAACTGGAGGGGTTCGGTAACTCTTTTAAATGGGGCTTTAGTTGGGGCTGAAACTACCGTGACTGTAGATTCAACTCTTAAGGATAGTGTTTATTATACAGCTACTGCTACAGGAAGTTCTACTACAACAGTTACTGTTTCAACTGCTATTTGGGCTACTGATATGTGGAAAAACTTTGTGGTACATATCACAGGTACAGGAAAAATTAGTCGAATCACAGGTAATACAGGAACTGTTATTACTTTTGATACTATGGCAGACCCTGGTTCTGTGGCTTTTGAAATAAGACAAGTTGCTTTTCCTTTTTATAATATAGGAACAGGAGCAACGGCTGCTTCTGCAACCCTTACTGGTACAGGAACAAATTTTTTAACAGCATATCGAACTGGTGATCAGATTTATGTAGGTACTGAAACAGTAAGAACTGTTCTTGCCGTAGCATCTAACACCTCGCTAACAGTTACTGCAAACTTTTCAAACACTGCTTCAGGCCTTACTCATAGAAAAAAAAGACAAATTATTTATGCTGATACTGTAATTGAATACACAGCTATTCCCACATCAACAACCTTTACTGTTGGCTCTGCACATGCTGGAGCAGACAACATCGGAGTGACTGTAGTCCCAGATGTATTTGTGGATGCTCCTAGAGGTAATAGAATAGAGAACCTTCTTGGTCGTGTATATGTTGGAAACGTACGCTCTGCCGTATCTCGTGATAGTGCCGGAGCTTTACAAGGAAGTGACCAAGCTGGTTCATTGTTTGTATCTAAAATACTGGACCCTAGCACCTTTACCTTTGCGGCCACAAGAGTTGCCGGAGAAGGAGACATCTTAAATATGCCTTATGGTGGTGGAGAATTGACTGATGTTAAGGGACAAGAATCAACACTGTATGCCTATAAAAAAGGTTATATTGAGGCTATTTCTTACAGCCAAGATGTTAACGACTTTGCTATTCGTACTCCATTAAAAACAGGTAAGGGTTCTATTGGTAGAGTTATTAAAGGTACAGATGACCAGTACTTTATGACTATTGATGGTGCGTATACAAGTTTAGGAAGAGTAAAATTAAAAGACCTTACTCCACAAACTGAGAATATTGGATATTTAATTAAAAGACTTCTTGATAGTTATGACCACACAGATTTTAATGGGGTAGAGTTTCAAAACAAAATATATTCATGTCACCGAACATCATCAGATGAAACATACAATAACGTTATTTTAGTTTGGAACAAAGTAAATAAATCATTTGAAGGAATCTGGGCATTACCTGCTGGGTACTTTGAAATATACCAAAATGAACTTTATTATTCAGAATCATCTGGAGCAAATGTATGGAAGATGCTTACAGGAAAAAGTGATAAACAAAGTAGTACAGTAAAATATCCTATAACCTCAGACTGGAGAAGTAACTTTTTTAACTTGCTTTCAATTAAACAAAATATTCAAGCAATAAATAGTGTGGCTATTACTGGATATATAAAAGCAAACACAACATTTACATTTTCTTTATACAAAGACTTTTCAGACACAGCCACACTATCATTTACCTTTGGAGGAACTGAAGATACATTCCTTGTTGGTGATGACTTTACACGATTTCTTGGTTCCAATCCTTTGGGTCTACAACCCCTAGGAACAGTAGATGCCCCTGGATCTGATGGTAGAAGAAGGTTCCAGTTCTTGGTATATTTTCAATATCAATACGGACAAACCTTTAGTACTGGCATATCTTCAGATGGATTAGAACAAGACTGGGAAGTGCTTTCGATAGCTCTTGGTCTGAAAGAAGATATCAGCACTATCGTACCTAGATTAAAAACAGTATAATTATATAAACTAAAATGTCCCTATACTTTCTATCAATCCCACCAAAAAAACTTTCACAAAGTATTACTTCTAGTAGTTCTTCTTTTAAGTTAAACAACATTAAGTCTTGGAAAAGAAATGCTCTTGGTGTAACTATAAACCTAGCTTCTAGTGATTTTGGTACCACTGCTTATGGTTGTTTGCGAAATGATACAGGAACAAAGATTGAAATATTTGAATTTGATCCTGCTACTATTGCATCTGCTTCTATAACTATTTTAAAAAGAGGTCTTGATTTTAACGGAGATTTAACAACACAAACAACAAACTACAAACTTGACTGGTCTGCTAATGAAACCACAGTTCAACTTGGAACCGATGTTCCACAACTCTTTCAGTATCTAAAAGAGTATGTTGATTCTTCTATTATTGCCGGAGCTGTACCAGCATCAACAACTGCTGCTGGTCTTGTTGTAGAAGCATCGCAAGCAGAGGTTAACGCATTTACAGATACAAAAGTTGTATCTTCTGTTACTTATAAATTAATTGCAACACCAGCTAAACTACAGGCGACTACGGCAAACAAAGGTATTGTTAGACTCTCTACTGCCCCAGTATCAGCTGCTGAACCTATTGCTGTAGGGGATAATGATCTTAGAGTTGCTAATGCAAGCACAACCGCTTATGGAATTGTCGAAGAAGCTACGCAAGCAGAAGTTGATGCAGGAACAGCAACAGGAGGAACGGGAGCAAGGTTATTTGTTAATCCTTCTACAGCAACTAGGGTTATCGTACAAACATATAACTTAGTTGACTCGCCAGCTACATGGACAAAAGTAACAGGACTAAAATATATTGAGGTTAAATTATGGGCAGCAGGTGCCAGTGGTTCAAGACACGCAAACGCAGGAGGTGGAGGTGGGGGTGGAGCTTATAATGAAATGACATTTTCTGCTTCGCAACTAGGTGCAACAGAAACTATTACGATTGGTGCAGGTGGTGCAGCAATTACTGGTTCTTCAGATGGTAACGTAGGATGTAATTCATCTTTTGGTTCTTTAATTACTGTATATGGAGGAGCAGCAGGTATAGCATCAGGAGGAAATGGAGGAGGAGGAGGAGGGATTGAAAGTGCTGGGTCAGTAGGAACAGGAGGAGAACCATTTGGAGGTGCATCAGGTGCAACCGCAGGAACATCAATTTTTGGTGGAGGTGGTATTGATACTGATTCTGCTGGAAATGGGGGGCGAACTGTATATGGTGGTGGAGCAGGAGGTACAGGAGGTACAGCAGGAACAGGAGGAAATGGAGGTAAGTCTACTTACGGAGGTGGAGGTGGAGCAGGGGGTGGGCAAACAGCTTCAGGTTCAGGTGGTGTTTCTGTGTTTAGTGGTGCAGGAGGTTCAAACAGTTCTGTTGATGGAACAACGCCATCAGGAGGTGGTGCAGGAGCATATACAAATAAAGCGTCATCAGGTAAAGGTGGAGACGGAAGAGTAATTGTTCACGAATTTTATTAACATGGCAAAAACACTAAAAATAAAATAAATATATGTCACTCATCTTCGCCACAATCCCACCGAAACGTCTTGCTCAAGGAATAACATCCGCAAGTTCTTCTTTTTACATAAACAATATTATTGGTTTTAATACTGTTGATTCTTTAGATGTTACTTCGGCAGATTTAGGTACTCAGCATTACTGTGTCTTCCGAAATGATACAGGGTCAAAGATTGAAATTATGGAGATTGATCCTACTACTATTAGTACAGGACCTATTACTATTGTACGACGTGGTCTTTCTTACTATGGTGATAGAACAACTCAAACCACCGCTAATAAACTTGACTGGTCTGCTAATGAAACTATTGTCCAACTCGGAACAGATGCTCCACAGATATTCCAATATCTAAAGGAATATATAGATGACGCTTCTATTGCCGGAGCTGTACCTGCAAGTACCACTGCTGCTGGTATTGTTGTAGAAGGTACACAAGCTCAAGTAGATGCAAAAACAGCAACAACTACAATATCAACTGTTGTTTACAAGAACTTTGCTCCATTAGATAAAATACGAGCTACTAAATATCATGACTTTGCAGCTGATTCTGTGGGAACAGATGCCTATGCCATAACCATTACACCGGTTATTACTGCATACTCAGCAGGACAAGAATTTACTTTTAAAGCAGGTACTGCAAATACTGGGGCGTGCACACTTAATGTTTCAGGACTTGGAGCAAAGACTATAAAGAAAAATGTTTCTGTTGATTTAGATACTGGGGATATTCTTTTAAATCAAATTGTGACTGTGGTTTATGATGGAACTAATATGCAGATGAAGTCTTATATTATAGGAAGTATTTTTTCACCTGGAGATGGAAGTGATGGAGCTTTATCTATTTCTTCTGGAACAACTACACTTGCTTCTGATAAACAATACACATCTGTAAGTGTCACAGGAACAGCAATTCTTGATTGTGCAGGTTATCGAATTTACTGCCAAGGAACATTTACAGTAGACTCTTCAAGTGGGGCAGTTGTTAAAAACAATGGAGGAGCAGGAGGAGCAGGAGGAGCACCAACAGCAGGAGCGGCGGGGGCAATCGCTCCTGGAGTTACTGTTCCAGCAGGAATTGTTGGAGTAATTGGTGCGGCGGGTAGGGCAACAGTAGGTAATGGAACTAATGGAACTAATGGAGGCAGCAAAACACTTTCTATCGGGGTGATAGGTGTTGGGGGAGGAATCGGAGGAAATGTTGGAGTAAGAATAGGAGGAGGGGCGGGTGGTGCTGGAACAATATCCAATTCAATAAACAAACTAGCTACTATTGCAGATACAAATTTTATAGACCACACATCTGGTACTCTTACTTTTGTTACAGGTAGTGCCGGTTCTGGAAGTGGAGGGGGAGGGGCATGTGACAGTGGTAGTGGTAGTTCAGGAGGAGGTGGAGGAAGTGGAGGGTCAGGGGGAGTTGTCTTTATTGCTTCAAGGATATTATCATTGACAGGTTCATCTTGTATTCAGGCTAGAGGAGGAAATGGAGGAAATGGAGGTGATGCAACAGGAGTTGCCAACGGAGGAGGGGGGGGTGGTGGAGGAGGATCAGGAGGGGCAATTATTCTTATTTTTTCTGTCAATTCTGGGTCAGGAACACTTAGTGTAAGTGGGGGTGCTGCTGGAGCAGGTGGTACAGGATTAGCTCCAGGAGGAACCTCAGGAACGGCGGGGAATGTTGGTACTACTGGAAAAACTTATCTAATCCAAGTGTAGTATGAAATGGGCAATAGTTATAAAGAAAATAGTGTCGATTAGAGGAGTCACAAGTATTGTAACAGAATATTATTAATCAAAATTATTATGGCAACATCATCATCAGGGAGAAGTGGTTCATCATCATCAGGGAGAAGTGGTTCTTCATCATCAGGAAGTAGTGGTTCATCATCAGGGAGAAGTGGTTCATCATCATCAGGGAGAAGTGGTTCTTCATCATCAGGGAGAAGTGGTTCATCATCAGGAAGTAGTGGTTCATCATCATCAGGAAGTAGTGGTTCATCATCATCAAGGAGTAGTGGTTCATCATCATCAAGGAGTAGTGGTTCATCAACTTTCTCATCAACAAGAGCTCCTACTGTAACAAGAACAAGTAGTGGAGGAACTATTAGTGACTATGGTGGTGGAGGAAGAGTGTATTCTAATGCAAGTGATAACCCTAGTTTTAAGAGTTCATCAAGTAGCACCCCTTCCCCATCTCGAAAAGAAAAAAACCCTGTAACATCTTCAACCAGCCCTCGTGCTGAGAGGTCTTCTTTGGAAAGAGGTATTAAGGATCTTAGGTCTAGTTATAATTCTGAGAGGGCTCTTATGCAAGAGCAACAACAAGCCCTTGCTGATAGAAGAACTCAAACTATAGGTGATTTAAAATCTGAATATGATATTTCTTCACAACAACAACAGCTAGGTCAAGCTTCAGACTATGCTGCTAGATCCACAAACCTTATCACTTCTGGTGGAGGGTTTCTTGGTGCCACCCAGTCACAAGAAGGAGTCCTTCAGAACCTTAAAGGAACATTTGATGCTGAACGGACTGCTCTTTTTGCTAAACGTGAAGCTGCTATCAATGCCGCTAATATTGCTTATGAAGATAAAGATTTTGCTTTGGCTCGTGAAATGTCTAAAAATGCTACTGACCTACAGAAAGAAATATACAAGAGACAAACAGACTTCTCAGATCAGCAACTAAAAATTGCGGCAGGTAATAGAGCTCAGACAGAGTTTGATATAGGTCTTACCGATAAGAAGGTTGCTGAATACTCACTCATGGATGATGCTTCTTTTGCAACAGTTGACCCAGATACCATCTCAGCAATTGATACCAAGTACTATCCTGGTTACACAGCACGAGCAAGAGAGCTTGCTCAACAGGCTAGAGATGTGAAGACGAAAGCAGATGCCTCAAAGTTTGATCTTGATATACTAGATGCTAGGTCAAAGATAACTTACGGACAAAGCTTTTCTATTGCTGGTCAAACATATACTGGTATTAAGGTAGAGAAACCTAGTGATGAATCCGTGACTGCTAATACTCGTAAACAAATAAACGAGTTCTTTTCTCCTGGATATGTTATTCCAGGAACAAATATTGGAACTCTTGGTCAGGATGGTTATGCGAATCCTGATGCTTGGAAGTTGATGTATAAGACTTCTAATCTTGATAGAACAGAATATATAAAACAGTATGGATATTTAGTAAATCCAAGTACTATAGGAAACTATGGGTTAAGTCCTAAAGAACAAAGTTTGATAAATAATACTTTATCAGCAGGAGATGAGGCATTAGTTGCAGCATTAAAAGGTAGATAAAAAAAACATGACTATAGAAGAACTATTAAAACAATCTAGAACTGATAATAGTAGCAAGTCTTATTCAAGCGTTGAAGATTTATTAAGTGCTTCTAAGGCAACTTCTACACCTTCCTCACAAAGACAAGCTACCTCTATCACACCCACAGAAACCCCAGCTCCTATTAACAAGAGTTCAGCTTTGTCTTTTCTGAAAACGGGGTTCAACAAAATAACCGATAGGATTGCTGACACTAAATACTTCAGAGAAGTAGGAGAGGGATTAAGCGCGATGGAGGCTGAGGGTAAGACAAGTGCTGCAGAAATGATACTTAAACCTGCTAGTTTTGGGGTTGGTAATCTTGAGAACATCCCTCTTGGTGTTGGAGAGGTGATAAAGCAAGGTAGGGCTTATGTGAAAGACCAAGACCCATATCTAAAGAATGTTACTTTTGGAGACTGGCTTAATGGAATGAAAGAAACAGGCCAAGCGTTTGCTGGAAGTATTGTGAGTGGGGCAACAGAAGCTCCAAGCCTTTTGACTGCTGGTACATATGCCCCAGAAATTAAATTTAATATTCCAGGCATAGGAGAAGTATCCAACAGCGATTATAAAATAGCGGACAGAGTTTCTAAAGGAGAGGACCCAAACCTTGTGGTTCTTTCAGAGAAGACTACTGGTTTTATGAACGCTTTATTTTTTATAGGTATTGCATCTAAGCCTTTTCTTTCTAGACCTATGGTTGTCGCTAAGGGGAAGGTAAATAATGCAAGTTATCAAGAATGGGCAAAGACAAACACTAAGGGTGTGGAAATACTAAAGACAGTAGACATGAAACAGCCGATTAAAAGCTTTCGGCTTTATGAACAACCAACTTTTAATACTCTACTTTCTCCCCAGGTTCTGGATAGGATAGTAAAAGAAGAAGGCATAGTTCTGGGGAAAAATTACAATCCAAAACTTCCGACATTTTTTAGAATGACAGGTCAATCTAATGGAAAAATAGTAACTGAAGTTGTGCAGCTAAAACCTTCTTATTTTAGTATATTTAAGGATAAATTATCTAAGGCCCCACCACGGGGTATTACTGTTTTGACAAGCAAAGAAACAAGTGTTGCTCAGACAGAAAACGCTAAGCCAACACAGCTCCCTGTTGTCCCGCCTGTTACTGCCCCTGTCTCAACCTATAACCAGCCTATAACCAGCCCACAACCAGCCCTCCCTAAAGCTGAAGTAGAATATAAGATTGAACAGATAGCTAAAGCCCTTGAGAAGAACCCTAATGATGAGCAAGCGGTAACAGGAGCAAGATACCTAGCAGAACAGTCTGGAGACAAAGCTCTTGTTGATCAAGTAGAGAAGGCAATCGCCACAGGAGAAGCGAACCTAAAGAAACAACAGGCAATACAGGAGAAACTAGATGCGTTTGTTGAACAAGCTAAACCAAAGGCCCCTGAACGTAAGCTTCCGGGAGAGGTGTCGCCAAAGGAAGTACCACCTGAACCAAAGCAAATAACAATCACGCACTTCACGGCAGATGCTAACGTTAACTCTATTCTTGAGAATGGCTTTGATGTTTCCAAGGCTCCTATCCACGGAACGGGAGGGCTTGAGGGAGGAGCGAAGACCGGTAAAGCTGGTGGAGATATACTTTATTTTACAACAGACAATGCTCGTTGGAAGACAGCAGAGGTTTTTGTTGGGGAAGGCAAAGGAACAATCAGTCGTGACGTATATGACTATGATAAGCAGGCTTGGGTCAAAGAAAACAATGCCTACAAAAAGGTAAACCTTTCTCCAATTGAGGCCAAAGTAAACAGATATGCAAAAATACTTACAATTGGGAGTCTTAATCAGGCCATGACGGTTATCCAGAAAAACCAAGTTTCATTTGCTAAATCTAATATGATCCAGCAATTGGTTGATGCCGGTAAAAAAGAAGGTTACGATATTGTAAATATAAAAAATCCAGGAGGTAAAGCTTGGGAATATCCAGATGAAAGAACAAATAAATTTGGAGACAAGAATTTTTATAAACAATTTACTGGCAACTCTGGTAATGATGATTACTTCGTCTTAAATAAAAATGTACTCGAGCTACCAAAAATTAAAACGGAAGCGGTTGCTAAACCTAGTGTGGAGAAGGCGGTGTCCAAAACAGTTGAAAAACCTGCTGTTAAAAAGACCGGCAAAACAATCACTGTTGTTGCAGAAGAAAAGTTAGGACCAAGAAGTAAAGAATTGTTGGACAAGGTTGCTTATACTGAGACACCAAAACAACTTGTGTCAAAAACAGACCTCAAGGCTGCAATCAAGACTCTTGGTAAGGAATCACTAGACCTTAAGGTGATAGAGAAGGGTGGGAAACTTTATATGGAGTACAAAGAGGGAACACAAGAATTTATACTCCGACCTTCTGCTCTAGGTCTAATAGAGGAAAACATAAAAGTAGGAGACACAATAAATATTAATCTTGATAATCTAAAGGAAACAGGTACTACTTTCAGAGGGGTAGATTCAAAGGGAGGTACACTTGCTATGGCTAAATACCAGCCAGAGAACTTGCCTAATCTATCAGGAGAGTTCGGTGGCATTAACAGCATAAGACCTGTAGAGATGCCGGAGCTTGTTAGAATGCAAAGAGAACTTATGGGTAAATTCCCAGAGATAGTCAAGAAGAGTGGTAATGCAGCTGGTAGATTCTATCCTAAAGATGAAGGCAGAATTAAACTTATAGCTTCACTCTTCAACAAGGCATCAGCTAATGCTAAACTAGCCCTTCGTGTTCTAGCCCATGAAATTGGACACCTCATAGACTACCTACCAGATCATATGATTAAGAGAGGTAATCTTTTAGGCCGACTACAAGTTCTTCGAAAGTTCATGGGGTCAGAACTAGACGGGGTAAAAAACTTAGATGTTCGAAAAGAACTTTTGGCGGTTACAAAATACTGGCACCCATATGACCCTAAGAAGGTATCTGATAGCTACCGAAAATACCGAGAGAGTTCAGTGGAACTATATGCTGAAGCCCTATCTATGCTCTTGGTAGATCCAGGCAAACTTGAACAGATGGCTCCAACATTCTATACGGAATTCTTTAAGAGCCTAGACAAGAAGCCTAATGTTAAGGAGGCTTATTTTAAAACACAAGAACTATTAAACGGTGAACCAGAGGCACTGTTTGAGGCTCGTATGAATGATATCCTTGCTGGTTTTAAAAGAGGTGAAGACATACAGGCAGGATTTAGAGCAAAGAAAAAGTTAGGAGACAAATCTTATTGGGAGAAACTACGACAGCAATTAGATGATAAAAACTATCCTATTATAAAAAAACAAAGACTAGCAGAAGCAAAAGGAGAAGTGTTTGCTGATTCTAAAAACCCGAAGTTCCTACTAGAAGAACAATCCCTCATTGATAATGAGAATTTCTTGATGGTAGAAAATATTCAGAAGAATGTACTAGAACCTATAATTAAACTAGGAGCAACTCAGGAGGATTTAGGACAGTACTTGATGCTTAATCGTATCGCCACAGAAAGAGCAGAGATTGCTAACCCTTATGGTTTTGATGTTAAAACAGCAAAGGAACAACTGGCATTTCTTAAGAAAACATTAGGAGCTGACAGTTATACAGCCCTTGAAGAAGCAGTTAAGAAGTTCCAAGAAATTATCTTTCCCTCTGTTAAGGAGGCTGTTAAAGTTGGTAGTTATAACAAAGAACTTTTTGATACAAAGATTGAACCAAACAAGGGAAACTATGCAGCGTTTCAAGTTCTTGATTACATGCAAGAACGTATGCCTGCCGGTATAAAAGCTCAAACAGGAACACTTAAAGAAATCTCTAACACATTTGTAAGCACAATACTTAAGACCATCTCTCTTAATCGCCTTAATGCCTATCAAAGAGCTAAGAACGCCACAATTAACATGCTCAAGGATAATTACTTTGACGAGATAACCAGAAGCGAACCTATAATGCAAGGTTCTGTCAGAGTAGGTTTTAAAAAGGTAGAGGACACAGAACACTTACAAGTGTTAGAAGATGGTAAGTTAGTTAGCTACAACGTAGATCCATACATAGCAAAGTCATTTGAGGTAATGAAAGCAGGAGACTTAAATGTTTTAGTAGCAACTGTTGATGTATTTAATAATAAAATATTCAAACCATTAGTCACAACCTTCAACCTTGGATTTGCTGTTGGTACAAACCCTATCAGAGACTTTAAACGAAACTATAAAAACATTCCTAATGCGACTGTCTACTCACTCCTCAAGGCTTACGTTGGTAGCTTAGGACAGGCTATAAAGTACTCCAAAGGCGAACTTGATGACTTCACAAGACAACTTGTTGAGAGTAAGGCGATGGGGGCACCTATTAATGATTACAACTTTGATCCAATTGAGACAGAGTACGCAGCAATTCTTGAAAGAATGGGTATTGTAAAAGAGACTCCTAAAATAATCAATCCATTCTTAAAAGCTGTAGCTAAACCTACCATCCAAATTATGGAAGGCATGCGATTTATTGCAAGTGCGTTTGAGAACGTATCAAAGATTGCGGGGGCTAAGGTTCGTATAGCAGGTGGAGAAACTGGAGGAGAACTTGCATTTAACCTGCGAAATTACACAGGAACTCCTAACTATAGAAATAAAGGAACACACACTAGAACAACTAATGCTTTGTTTGTTTTTTCAAACATCATGAAAGAAGGATTGAAGTCTGACTTCCAAATAGCTACCAACCCAAAGACTCGTTCTGGTTATTGGTGGAAGACTGTAAAAGTAGACTTACTCCCTAAATTCCTACAGTTCTTAGCAGCTGCTGGAGTAGGTGGTGCTGTACTTAAAGAATTCTTCGATAATGTATCTGAATATGATAAGACTAACTACATTATTATTCCTATCGGATATAAAGATGGTAAGGCTGTATATGTTCGTATCCCTCATGATGAAACTGGTAGACTTACAGCAGCTACATTTTGGAAGACAATGAACTTTGCTACAGAAAGAAAACTTACAAACGTTCAGCAGATATTCTCCCTTGGAGCTGGTCAATTTCCTTCAGTTGCTCCAGTAATTAACATAGTTGAAAACTGGAAACAATACTTATCTGGCAAGAACCCTTACGACTCTTTCAGAGGTAGAAACCTTATTGACGACACAACATGGGAAGCTGGAGGGGGCCCAGCATTAAAGAAGATGGTTGAGTGGACAACTAATAGTGTAGGTATTACTAAGTTTGCAACCTATGACGA
>Ga0181350_1000295_pt1 | contig 14731 bp, 17 predicted proteins | sample Su13VDMM110DCMD_FD_130105 | JGI IMG/M metagenome (GOLD analysis project Ga0181350, IMG submission 130105) | Freshwater viral communities from Lake Michigan, USA - Su13.VD.MM110.DCM.D | ecosystem: Environmental > Aquatic > Freshwater > Lake | place: USA: Michigan | collected 2013-07-16
CACCGAACAAGTAGAAACCCACGGCAGACGCAAAGTTGTTAACGGCAGGAGAGTCTTGCCCCGTAAGCATCATAAAGCTCCACGTACCTAAGACAATAGCCCCGACAGCAGGTCTCATCAAACGTACAATCGCCTCAACCCAAGGGTAAGTGCTGCCGCCAGCACCTGCGTTATTCATCGCTTGAAACATCGCTAAGTCGGTCTGACGCATCTGAGTATATTCAGCAACATTTGTGGGCTTGTATACGTCTGTCTGAATAAAGCGCCCAATCAAGGACTTACCGAGATCGACGGCAAGCGGCCCAAGCGCAGCAAGTAGAGTAATCGGGTCCATTAAAACCTCACATTTTTAAACCAAGCCACCACGGACTGAAACCACGCAACAACTTGCGCCCACTTTGCTTTTAAGTATGTAATCATTTGTCCACCTTGCTATCAAGTTTCTCGTACAAGCGATCAAGCAACAGCTCAATGCGGTCAAAACGCTTATCCATTTCGGTCTTGAGCGTGTCAATCTCTGATTTCTTGACATAGGCGTCGCTAACGTGCAAACGTAAATCACCAATTTCTTTTTTAAGTTCTTTGACTGAATCCCATAATTGACGGGCAAACCAGCCGCCAACGCCGAGCGCTGCTGCGCCAACTAAATTGATAATAAATTGAAAATCCATTACGACTCCAGCGCTGCAAGTCTGGTTTCCATTGCAGAAATTATAGATTGCTGCTCTTGTATTGCTGCCGTAAGGGTAGCCACGAGGAACGATGTATCTACACCTTGATACTTAGGATTTCCATCAGCGTCAACAGCGTCTTTTGCACCAGTCACGCAATCAGGTACTACGGCTTGTAACTCATGCGCTATAAAACCCTGACCGTCAGAACCGTCTGCTTTCCATTTGTAGGTGACGGGCTTGAGTTGTGCAACTTTAGCCAATGCGCCCGTCATAGGCGCTACGCTTTCTTTTAGGCGGTAATCAGAAATAGACAAATATGATGCTGTAGAACCAGCAATTGAGATTTGACCAACTAACGAAGTAAATCCGTTGTTGTAAAACAAAGCACCGTTATACGCAGCAGTTCCGCTTACGTTTCCTGCAACTATTGCTGTAGCAGCATCGTCACTTTGTACGTTAAATCTGCCAATTGCGCTGGTTACTTTTATTGAGACATTCCCAGACGCATCAATTCTCATGCGTTCTGCAAAGTTTGTGTAAAACAGCGTCGGCGCAGTTGTGCTGTCATTCCAAACGCAACGAGCATACGCAGCAGTTGAACCGTAATTTGAACCAGTAGAGTTATCAATGGCTAATTGAAAACTTCCACCAGTGTTGTTTACTTGAAATTTTGAAAAGTTTGTGCCTGGAGACGTTACGCTTACAGTCCCAGTTGTTGCTTGAACATCTAAAGTATAAGCTGGCGTTGCTGTGCCAATTCCTATCAGGCCAGCCGCACTAATACGCATACGCTCATCAGCAGTTGTAAAATTACCAGCAGACGCTGTATTGTTGTTATAAAAACAAATTGCCCCAACACCAAAAGCACTATCACGCACAAGACCTATACCAGCTTTTGTTGATGTTGTTTCGGACGCTGCACTAGAGGACACATTAAAACCAATAGCTGCTACACCTGTGCCAGCATTATCATTACGAACTACAGATTCAATTTGCAAATTATTTGCCGCTACATACACTTCAAGTTTTTGACTTGGCGAAATTGTGTTAATACCTACATTGCCACCATCTGTAATTCGCATCCTTTCTGAGCCACCTGCCTGACAAAACACTCCGTCAGGTGTTGCAGTGCCGTCCGAAGCGCCAAAGTAAAACGATCCCCCTGTTGAGACATACCGAGCACCAACAGCAAACGGTTCTGAAGCAGCAGAAAAGAAACTGCGCCCCCCAACCACATTAAGTTTTCCTGTTAGCGAAACCGTACCAATACCTACACTTCCACTAGCATCTTTATAAAATTGACCTGAGCCAAGGTTTACAACACCAGTGCCACCAGTAAAAGTGCCTGTGTACTCTAGGTTGACAAATCTACCGTTGATAATACCGTCTTGAATTTGAGCCAATCTGACAGCATCGTTTGAGCTTGTCGCTGCACCCAATCCGGTAATCTTGAAATTACTCATCGGAATGTTTGCAGTGACGTTGGTTTGACCGTCCTTCGTGATTGTGTTTGTCAACCCACTTGCCAAATCAGTGGTCAGCGCATTGAAAGCCGTTGAGGTGATGGTAGTGCCAGAAACAACAGGTTGTCCCGGTGTGTTGATTAAAAATACGCCATTTCCGTTGAAACTCATAATTACCTCTGTTCTTCAGTCTGTTGTTGACCTAGTTTAGTTGCAAGCATACGCAATGTGTAAGGGTCTATTGGTGACTTGCCTGTATAAGATTTCAGCGCTTCTGCTAGTTTTTCACCTGCTCCAGCAGCTTTGCCGCCGTAATAAGATGTTAAACCAACTATACGAGGCGAACTTGCAGCGGCTGTTGCTGCAATAACAGGCCATAACGCAGGATTAGACAATGCAGCAACAATTCCACCACCAGCGGCATACGGAGCTATTGAGCCTTGTATGCCTCTTGCTGTTGGCGCATTAAATACTTGTCCAGCAAGCATTGGAAATAACGTATCTGCACCAGCGCCTTCTAAAATTTTGGCTTTTTCTAATCTGCTTCCATAATTTGTATTTACATTGTTTCTAAAAATAGATTGCAATTTACGCAAAGTTAAATCACTAGCTGCTCTATCGTTTGAAACCAATGATTTAGCCAAATCTTTTAATGTATCGCTTGCTTCTAAGTAATCTTTCATTACTTTTCCGTAAGCAGGCGCTTGTTTAACAATATCTTTTTTAATTGCGTTATAAACGTCTGAAATTGCTTTGTATTCAGTTGTGCCGGGTTTATATTTTTCTAAAACACCTCCAACAGCTTGTTTTAAATTATCAAACCCTTCCGGTGTGTGGTATTTCTTTGCAGGACGAGATTTCCAATCTTTAATTATTTCAGAAACATCTTCTAATGCTTTTGCGGCTTCTGGATTTTTTAAAGCATTTTTAAAATAAGCGTATTTATCAGCATCGGCTATCGCTTGGTCAATTTTTGTAAAATCTAAAACAGTTTTATCTGTTTTAATGTTTGCCATTCCAGTATTGTATTCAGCAGAGCGAGCTTTTCTTAATTCATCAACAGCTTCTCGTGCAACTTGGACAGCATCCGTTGCAGGCGCTTTACCTGTTGTTTGGTCTAAAAATGCTTGTGCTTTTTCAGTTCCCCTTGCAGCATCAGTAATGCTTTCCCGCCCTGTAGTTGCTGCTTGTCGAATTGCGCTTGGACTTGTTCCAGACAATCCAGCAACGGCTGGAGTAGCTAACGCTTCTGCTAATTGCAAGGGCTTTGTTATTGCTTTTGCTGCAAGATTAAAAGGATCAATTGCACGACCTGCCGTAACTGCAAGCTCACCAGCACGAGCAATTCCTGGCACTTTTGCTGCAACAGAGCCACCGCCAGTCAACAAAATTGACATATCGGCAATTACACTAACAGGGTCTGATGCAAGCGCTTGCTTAAAACCTTCTATTGAACCGTATTTCTTAGCATATTCGCCGCCATAAGCGTTTGCCATTTGAACGGCTTGGTCAATTTGACCAGGTTCTTTCGCAATTGACGTAATAAATTTTTGAATAAATTCTGGTGTAATGTTTTTTAATCCACCTGCCGCTACCATGCCAATGTCTTTGACAGTTTGAACAGGATTTGTGACTGCTTCATAAAATTCTTTACCAAACTTCATTGCGCTAGAAGGCAAATTACTAGCTGAAGTTGCTAGTGTGGTCTGCCAATCCATAGGCTTTTGTTCCGCAGGCGCTGCAACAGGCTGACCTTGGCTCAAAGACATTAACTGTTCGTTGCTCATGCCTTGAAGCCCTTGCGAGCTTCCTGTAGGCGCTGCGCTTGGCGGTCTACCAGCTAAGTTTAATAATTCGTCGTTACTTAACCCGCCCAAACCTTTTGATGCAACTGGGTTTGCGTCTGAAGTTGAAGCGTTTGCCATCATGTTGTTTGGGTTTAATCTGTTCATCACAAACTCATTTGATTGGCGAGGCTGTGGGTACGGGCTTGACGGAAGGCTTGCCCAGATAGGGCCTGACTTCTTCACAGCAGATTCCCAATTCCCCGCTAAAACATCCGGCAAAATGCCTCGTTCACGCAATAAATTTATAGCCGCTAAGTCTTGGCTTTGTGGCCCAAAGTCAGGTAATCCTAACTTCTTTGCTTGCTCGTCCCAAGTGTTTGACAAAAACTGGTAACGACCTGCTGCCGTTGTTTTGTTTGGTCTGCCAGTTGTCTCAGTAAAGTCAAATAGTTGTCTAGGATGGTCAGACAATGATTCAACTTTGCCGCCACCAAACAGCGTGTTATAGCCGTATTTATCTGTACCCTCAGCAGAACCAATCATGCCCAAAAAACTACGAACATTTGGGTTTTCTAAATACGGGAACAGTTGATCTACTGGCGAACCCGACTGAGGAGTAACTAATTCAGACATTATCGTGTCAATCCTCTGCGTTTTAATTCAGCCTCAATTTCTGATCTGCTGTAAACATTGTTTAATTCAATAGGTTTTAGACCTAAATCTTTAGCAATGTTTGGCGCAATGTCAGGCAAGCGTTTGTTCCATTTAGCAACAGCCGCAGCAGATACCAGTTTTTGAATCCTTGCAAACTCTTGAAGTGTTTTAGGATTAAGTTCAATAGAGCCGCCTTCAATTCTTTCAAGAAAAATTCTATCTTGATCGGTGAATCCTTGCCCTGTGCCAAGACCTGATGCTTTGACGTTTCCAAGAACATTTCGACCAAGTTGAGAAAGAAGAACTTCAGTGTTTTTAATTATTTCGTTGTTGTCTGCGCCTGCAACATTCAATGCTCTAGCTAGTTTTAATTTAATTTCAGCAGCCGTTCCTGTTATAGCGCCAGCATTAACTAAGTCAATAATAGAATTTGCTCTATCTATGTTAGTTTGTGCGTTAGAAGCAGTATTGAATATTTCTTGATCTCGTTGTACCGCAGAAGCAGCAGCACCTTCAGCATATTTAACTTTTCCTGCTTTGCTTGTGTCAAGATCAGACGCTCCCGCTATTTCTTGGCGAGTAAACTTTCCGCTAGGCCCTTGTACATCAACGTAGCCTTCTTTACTAGGCCCAGAAAAGACAACCTTACCGCTATTATCAATTGCAAGATTACCCACCGCAGTAAGTCTTTTTTGCAATGCTGCTTGCACATAGGCTTGAGGGCCAATGGTTTTCATTAGCGCAACGTCTTTCATTGGATCGCCAGTTACTGAAGGCAATGTTGGCTGACCAATTGATGCACGACCAGTTTGAGGAACACCTACTACTGGCATTTGTGGCGCACCTTGTGGAGCACCTTGAGGCGCAACTTGAGGCATAGAAGGCACACCACCTTGACCAGACAACGCATTAGCGTATTGAACAGGACTAACTGGCGGCAAGTTTTGCGTTGCTCCGGACGGGCCAATTGGGAATGACTCAGCAGGTGGCATTTGAACCGCAGGTTGGGCAGGCACTTGAACTGGCGCTGTTTGCATAGGCGCAGCAACAGGCTGATTAAGCTGTTGTGTTGCAGGTTTTGTTGTTGGTATGTCTCGCTTTTCTGGCAAATTAACACCAACAAGTCCCATCATGTCACGGTAACGATTATAATCAATGTCTTTTCGTGATTCATCTGATTCTTCTAATTGCCTTGATCCTGCGTACATTTGCAGAACTTTTGCAATGCTTTGCAATGGAGAAATAGGCGCTTGAATACCTTGGTAACTGTTAATTTCCAAAGGTTGCAACGCTTGTTGTTGCATCATCATTGCCATGCGTTCTCGACGCTGGAGAGCTTGAGTATCTAATGCGTATGGATCGTAAGCCATGATTTAACCTGTATATTCGTTTGCTGTTACGGCTGGCCCGACAGCGTTTACTCTGTCAAACATACCGCCCATTGGTTGCTGCGCTGCGCCTTGCATTTGTTTGTTACGCATATACATCTGCATCATTGCAGGGATGTCTTGCATTGGATTCTGCGTTTGCGGCATCTGCGGCTGCTGCATCTGCTCTACTTGCTGCTGTTGCAATACCTGCGCCATACGCTGCTGTGGGCTTAAATTAACGTATTGGTTATTCATCGCAGTCCTTAATTAACTGAAAAACAGGCAACACAGCAGATTTCAATTTTTCCATACTTATTTTATATTCTTCGTACAGTTTTGGGTGCTTTTCTTTAGTATAAGCAACCCTGTCTGCGGAATGATTTAAATAAGCAGTGCAGTCATAACAATCTAAACTTGAATGCTCAATAGCGTAATGTTCTGGCAATTCGCCTTGCGTTCTTAGAAATGCAAAAACTTGCTCTTTTGACCACGTTTCAATCGGTTGTATAAACATAATTCCATCAACAATAGAGCCGTGTTTTGCCGTACTTTTGTGACTTTCATCAAGTCGCTGACCACGAATCATTTGAGTAATGCCACGCTTTTTTGCAGCTTCCATTAAAGGCTTTGCTTTGTTTTCGTAACAACAATTAAGATAGCTTTGCACCATTACAGGCTTTTTACCCGTTAATTGCATTCCATCAAAAGTGTTGTCTACCGGAACAATGTCGCTTGGCAAGCCAAACGCTGCAATTTGCCCTTTTTGGTCTGACATTACTTCAATAAACTCTACTGCTTCACTTTTAATCTTGTTTACTAAATCAACCGTTTCTGGATACGCTTTGCCAGTATTTGCCCAAAAAACTATTGGATTTTGGTCTTTATACAAATACCAACAAGCAAGCGAATCCTTACCACCAGAAAAAGCTAGTCCAAGCATTAGTACATTGCTGCTGCAAGTGCAAGAGAGCCAATTCCTTGAGTTGTTGCGTTTGCACCAGCTTGTTGAACACCGTAAGCCTGCATATCCGCAGCACCTTGTGCTTGAGTTGCGCCAAATGTAGGAGGAGGAGTTACTTGTGAACCTTGGTATCCTGCAAACTGAGGAAGTTGAATTTGTGATCCACCCATCAAACCAATAATCTCGTTTAATGGTTGACCACGCAAAGTTAAATCTTGCGCTAATTGCTGTTGTTGCGCTGTGTTTCCAAATTGCGCTCTTGACAGCCCTTGGCTATAGTCTTGACCTAAAGCCATGTTGTAAAGCCCTGCATTGCTCATTAACTCGTTGTAACCTTGCTGACGAGCAGACATATCTAAATTGATGCCTTGCAAAGCAGCTTGGTTGTACAAGTCGTTTTTGCTCATTTCACGGTTACGGAAAGCTGCGTTATACGCCTCAGTGCCTGGTGCTAGACCTTGGTTTGCCAATGCTTGCTTAAACGATGTGTCACCTTGATCCATCGTGGGTTGCAATCTTTGCAAGATTAAGTCTTGCGCTCTTGTGCCAGCATTGATCGGCATCGCAGCCAAATTACTTGTGTCTAAGGTGTTTTGCGCTCGACCATAATCAGCAAACTCTTTCTGAATATTTGTCGATGTTGGCACAAATGGCGTTGAAAGTATGTTTGAAGCGTTGCTTATGCCTTGCTCACCAAGTCCTGCTAAAGCGTACTGAACTCGTTGTTGAGCTTCTAAGGTTTTTTGTGCTTCTGGGGTTAATGTCTGAGTAACCGTAGGAACACCGCCGCCTTTCATGTAATCAGCTCGATTTGGTGCAGCACCAGCGTCTCTTAATGCTTCTCTGTATGCTTGATTATTAAATTCTATAGAAGAACCACCCCTACCACTATCGCTTTCCCCGCCACTACCCCCGTAATTAACAGTGTCATAGAACTTGTTTCTATCTACTTTGGTGTTGTAATTAGAAAACGCCGTGTTATAGCCAGCCTCATCAAAAGTAGGATCACTGTAAGACACCGTTTGTGTGCCAAATGGCGTATACATATTAGGGTTGCTTAACACTGCTCCTTGTTGAGCAGCCGTTAAGTTTTGCCGACCTTGCTCTTTAGCCGCACCTACATAATCTGGTGTTGGTGGTGGAGAAACTGACTTACCCATAATTTACCCCTAAGAATCGGCAATCTTTTCGTGCCAATGTCATAAATATAATGTCACCGTCTGGTGAACCGTCTTTAATTCGTGCTTCTTCTTCAAAACCCATGTTATGTACTAATTTTATGCTTTTTTGGTTATTTTCGGACACAGGAACAACGATTTTTTCAACATTTAAAACATTAAAAGGATAGTCAAAAATTGCTTTTAAATACGATTTTGTAAGCCTACCTTCTATTGCTATATGACAAAAAACCGTTCGTTTGTTCCAGTTTTCGTAGATAACACCCGCAATTGTTTTAGCGTCTTTCTGTAAACCAATAGCGCTGGACTGTTCTGCAAAATAGGCGCTTTTTGTCTTTTCAGCCACCCAATTACCAATCTCTGCGCCTTGTGCTATATGCCAGCCCAGCCTTGTTGGTAAACAATGTCCGTCGATGCCCAAAGTATTGTCACCCCTTGTGATGCGGATTTAAATTGTGTTGATCCGCAATATCCAATCCCTGTGATGCCTTGCCAATTGTTGTTGATGACGTTTGCAGAACCCCATGTGGATTGATCCCACAGACTTGTATTCCAAATCGCCGCACTTGTTGGCGTGAATTGCACTGCCGACGTATTATCTTCTAAATTAAAGTCTACGTTCATGCCAATCGCAACGGTTGGTGCGCCAGTAGTAAAAATGCTTGTCCTAGCCCTAGTGAAATACTTTTTTACGCCTCTGCTTTCAAAGTAATTAAAAGCCTGTTGTGCAATGGCGTTGATGTTTGCGCCATCGTCTGCATAAGATTCGTCCCATGCGTGTCCAACAAAGCCATTACCACCAAAATAAGGTTCGTTGTTATAGATTTCCCAACAATTTGCCGTCCAATTGGTAAAGTTACACCACGCTTTTGTGATGTTATTCATTACATATTGCTGCTGCAATCCTAAGCCAAACGGGATATTGACAGTCAAAGCGTTGTGCGTTGGGTCAAAAATCATTTGCCACCCGAAGTCATTGCCATACACTTGAGTCGCAGCAGCAAACGCACCTTGGATTTTGTCAGACAGCGCAATTCTTGGGTCTAAGCGTGATGACTGGAGACTTGCAGCAAGAGGGTAAACGCCGTTGTATGTCAAAACGACAATATCGCCGCCGTACTTAATCAAACAACGCTTGCCAACTGGCTTACCTGTGCGCCAAACGCCTATTAACGCCCAAGTAGCAGTAGTTGAAGGGTCTGTGCCAGCATAAACAATAACTTCGCCGTTAGACGTTATAAACACAAGGTTATCGTCTACGCCGTATCCTGCGTCGATTGTCCATGTGCCAACAGCAACCAAATAGCCACCAAGCTGCGCTACCGAACTCATGTCGATATAGGCAGCTGCGCCCTGAATTGAGAGAGTTGGCAAATACCACGCCTTTAGTGTCTCTTTCTGGGTAAACCATACTTGGTTTTTAAAAATCGTAATGTTGTTAAAGGTTGTATCGTCAACGCCTGTGATCGTTGGATTGAACCATGTAGCGCCATCATAAAGCAAAGGATTATCTACACCGTTGACGGCATATATATAGCCACCAGCAGGCGTTGTGACGTTTGTGTATTCCCACTGAGCGTTTGACAGACCTGTGTGAACTGGTGCGCCAACTACGCCGCCAAGCGTTACGTCATAGATTTCAGTGTCAACACAAGCAAACAATTCGTTTGTTTCACCAGACGAGTAACCAAGCAATGTTTCCACTTCGCCTGGCAACCCTGTCGCATACTTTGTAAAGCCTGGTCGAAGTATGACGTTGTTTACCGACGGGAATAAGTTGGTTAGCTGAACAGCGTCTAGCGTATCCATGTTTGCAATCGAATCACGCACGTTCCACCCACCGATAGGCGAGGGAAGCGACGCAACCCTAGCTGCGGTTTGCTGGACTAATTGATTGATGCCTCTGCGTGTTGCCATGTTTAGTTCGGGCCATAACCAGTGTCAGGAATGTTGTCGTATCCGATGAGGACAGTTCCAAGTCTTGGAGCAAACGACAGGTTAGCAGAGCTTGTATCTTGCGCTAGTATAGTCTCTAGTTCAGTCATGTAGTTGCGATACATTGCTGTTGTATCAAAGCCCTTAGCTTCAAAATACTTCAGTTTTGTAGACAACACCATCAACCGATCAGGGTAAATGCAAGTGTCTAAATCGTTAGTAAACGAGTTCTTTGGAGTTGAGTCAGCAGCTTCTGCCCATGCTTGTGAGCGGTACTCGTAACCTAGCAGCTCATTAGTGGAAACGCCAGGCCAAATCTGGAATGTGTTGCCTAGCAAACGCCACCGGATACGAGGGCCAGTCGAGATAAACCCAGACAAGAGCCAAGCCCATTGCTGTGCGTCGGTAGGGCCTAACATCTCCCAATGCTTGCTGCGATCCCAATGAGTACGAGGAACTGTCGCATCATAGTCAGCAGGTAGCGGATACTGTACTTTCATAAAGCACAAATCAGCACCGACATACGTTCCCGTTGCTGGTTGATCAACTGTTACCTGAGTTGCAGAATCAACGCTTACGATGTAGACAGCGTTTCCAAGACCGTTACCTGTAACCTGATACGTCGTATCAAATCCAGCGGTGCTTGGGATGTTTGTAATTGTGTAGGTATTGATGAGGACATCACCAGTTGTGTTGGTAAAGTCTGTCGTAAACAAATGCTGCTTAGTCAGCCTGCGCCAATCGCCTTTCTTTAGCAATTCATAGCCCGATGCGTTCATCAGAGCTAAAATTTGGATAACGTCTTGACTAGTGTTACCCGCTACAGAAGTTGGAGTTGATACGCCTAGCTCGTTTGTCACTTGCGTGACTAGCTCTAACATTGTTGATGACATTTACGCCTCTTTTTTTGGTCGGCCTACTTTCTTCTCAGCCATAAAATCAGCCATTTGTTGCTTGAGTTCAGCAAGTTCACGTTTGGTGCTGTCAATTTCAGACTGGTTAGAAGATTGATTTTTTATTTGCAAATAGCGTCGTGCCATTTCTCGCAAACCTACTGCACCCATACCAATTCGTTGCAACTGACCATCTGACGCTGTGGCTACTTGCTCAACAGTTTGAAATTTAAAGATTTGCAGCTCTGCTAGTTGCATATCATTTAATTCGTCAGGCTTGTCTTTGTGCCAAATTGATAACGGTACGCCTACAACTTCCGCATCATTGTTTTGCATTTGAAAATGCAACCATTGGCGTGGAAATCGTCTTTTATGTGAATCTTTAACTGGTGTTTCAATAACATTTGTTTTGTCGCCTGGGACAATAATCCGCACAAATGGCTTTTCTTTATGTGGCTCTTTATCAAAATAATAAAATTCAACGTGAAGTTTGCTGTCTGCATTACTAACGTCGGAATCTAACAATTTTACTCTCCTGTGGGGAAATAAAAAGAGAGCAGAGTTTCCCCTGCCCTCTTGCACTCTTTAAACTGATGCCTTACTAAACCAAGCAACATCGCCTGTGACAAGTGCTATGGCAGGACTTAGGTAAGAACCGCCAGAAGCTGTAACTAGAAATGTTGTAGCGTTTACCGAACAATCTGCGTCGGAAGCACCAATACTTGCGTTGGCTTGCGCCAAAACGTAAAGCCTACCATCCGAACCAAACACTTGCAGACCGAGTGGCCCGTCGGTAGGGATTGCAACCCCTGCCGAGTTTAGGTTAGTTGTTGAGGTGCTTGTTAAAGTAGCACCAATGACGGGCGAGACTGAATATGCCATGATTATGCTCCTTTAAGCAATGAGGACACCGCAGAATTGAGGGCCTGAACTTGTCATATTTCCACTCCACCCAATTAAACGAACAATCGCATCTTGGTTGACAGCTTGACGCTCTCCACCAATCGGCACGAAGTTACGATCAACGTGTGGACGGAACATAATGTACTTAGTGTTCAGGAAAAACATATGGTCAGTCGTTGCATCGTTACCGATACCACCGTCCAACACAACGTCAGAACTCATGCCAGCGCCGTAATATTTTAGGCTTGCAAAACCAGAACCTGCGCTGGAATTGCCACCGTCAGTAATACGTTGGATTGCTTGCAATGACTGCAAATACAATTTGTAATAATTGTTATCGCAGACAATCAGATCAGGCTTGTCAGTACCACGGATTAGCTGCACAGCAACCGCATCCATGTACTCTTGGATGTTTGCTGAAGTGACCGCTGCACCGCCATCGTTTAGACCCGAATAAGCAACTGAACGCCAGAACGAGAAAGTTGCACGGTTAATGCCACCATACGTTCCTGTGTTCGGCACATCTGGCACTGCGGCTGCCAACCCGGTCAGGTTTTTCCCGGAGTTCCCCGTACCATCGCCATAAATATCTGTCGAAATACGGTTCGCCAACTGAGCTTCAGCTACTTGCATCCGACCATCGAGCAAGTCGATGATTGCTTCTTTACCGCTGTTTTGAATCATTTCCAAACCAGAGATAGAGACCGCAGCTGCGTATTGAGTAATTGAGAACTGAGCCGCCGAAATTGGCGAGTTTTGCGACACGTTCAACACTTCATAGCCAGAATAGCTATTAGTATTGTCAGTAGCCGAATCCGTGTACATAACTTCCTGGAGGATTACGTTACCACCTGAGAAAGTTTTTACGTTGCCACGTTCTTTGAGGCGACGTAATAGGGCGTTGTTATTTGTTACGTTATCGGCAAGCTCACCAGTGCGGCTTTGGATGTTAGTCGCAATGATGTCCGAAATTGAGCTATTGGCAAATGCCATAGTAATCTCCAATTAGGTTATCAAAAGCGTTCATTAAGTCCGTCAAACTGTTCGGACAGTAAAGAACGTCTATCTTGCGCTTTGGTAGCCGTGTTGACTCCGGGTGTAGAGCTTCTAACGCTGACCGCTGCCGCCCGAGCAGCTTTCGCCGCTTTATTAGCCGATTCTCGCTTAGCTGCTTCAGCTTGACTTTGTGTGCTTTGCTGAACCTTGCCAGACAAAGATTCGTCTAGGCGTAATGCTTTGTTATATGCTTCTTCCAAGTTTTGCGCCATTCCTGAGTTCAGGAGCTGGATCATTGTCGGACGAGCATCTTCAAAAAACTGAGCCTTTTCTGCAAAAGTATTGATTTCGCCTAAAAGAGCTTGGTTTTGTGCTGCTTCTTGCTGCTGTTTCCATCCCATTACTTCATTACGGACGCTATAAAGCTCGTTTTGAAGCATTGAAACGGTAGGATCAACAGGCTGTTGTTGCAGATTGTTGATTTCATTTAAATTTACACCATATTGCTGAGAAAGGGTAGAAAACATTTGCGCTTTCTGCTGCGGTGTTCCGTGACGCAGAACATTGTCTGCATTCATTAACGCTTGAATCGCTTGTGGGGGCGCAATTCCTAGCGTTTTTAGATTGTTTTGGTAAGGTTCAATTGCTTGCTGAATTTGGTCTGCAAATTGAGCTTTAGAAAGCAAGGGTTCTACACCCTTTTTCATTTCTTCTTCACGTTGCCAAGCGTATTCTTTTAGCTTTGGATCAGCCGTTTGCCAGACCTCGTGGTAATCCTTCTTCCACGATGCAGGTGGACGATCCCAAACTGGCGGCTCTGGCGCAGGCTCAGTAAGCGCAGCAGGTGCAACATCCGCTACAATTGGCGCTTCTTCAGCAGCATCAAATTGCTGCATCAATAATTCTTTACGGTCTAGCTGTTCGTCGCTCATAAATACTCCCTCAAGTAAATTTTCGGCGTAATTGGGTCAAAACTTGCTGGGCTTCTTTGTGCGTCATGTTGCCAAGTTGTTGACGCAGCACCTCTTTGCGGTTGTCCTGAGAAATTGGCGTGTATTTTGTTTCCATCTTCTCGTTACCAACCTCAATACACCCATGAGCTTGCAAATGCTCACGATGCCTTGACCTGCTCGTAATCAGTGAACCGTCAATCATGCTTTGGTACGGTTGAATGTCTGGCATCACAAATGGCCCGTACAGTTTGTCCAAATGCTCATCCGAACCCTTTTCGACCAATTTGCCATCTACATAAACATAAGTCTTTCTCATAACAGAGCTAGAACCTCCTCATCGTCCATCTCAATATAAGCGTCATATATTTGCTGAACCTTAACCAAATCAGCCATCAACGCATCAAAGTCAATCTGATTAACAAAATCTATCGACTTTAGTTCGCTTATTGTAGCTTCCTTAATGTAGGGTGCGGCTATTTCTTCAGCGACTAGGGGTTTACCCTCAACAATGTGCTCAAACAGGGCAATAATCTCGTCCCTGCGCTGTTTTTGCTTTGCGGCTTCTTTTTTGCGTTTTTTCGGGCCGCCATCATGCATATCAATAATGATTATCGGCGTGACAAAACCCGTAAACGAACCAGAATCGTTTTCGTCAGTAGCGCTTAAAACACCAGTGACAACTAGTGTCTGGAAGGCATTAGGCTGAAACGCATTTGTCTGGAAAGCTGCTGTCATTGTTTAGCCAGTAATTTAAACTTGCTCGGTTTCTTCTTTTGGCGTTGCTGCTTGCTGTATTGCTTGAACCATTTGGAAAACCTCTCCGTATGGGCGGCTGCCCAGATAGCCAAGGATTGCGTTTGCAAGTTCGACAGAGATAGTGATTTCTTTCATTATGCTACCCAAGGAAGTGGTGGATTTACAACGGTCGGATTTACTTGACTTTCGATCTGCTGCTCAATGTTAG
>Ga0181350_1000297_pt1 | contig 14654 bp, 10 predicted proteins | sample Su13VDMM110DCMD_FD_130105 | JGI IMG/M metagenome (GOLD analysis project Ga0181350, IMG submission 130105) | Freshwater viral communities from Lake Michigan, USA - Su13.VD.MM110.DCM.D | ecosystem: Environmental > Aquatic > Freshwater > Lake | place: USA: Michigan | collected 2013-07-16
AGATTGTAATTTGAATGCGGCTCCTGCGTCCTTCGCATCAATCGGTTTAATGCTTTCGCTTTCGCCCTGAACCTGACGCTTCTCCATATCAAATACGCGTTGCTGTTGTTGGCGATTGTAGTTCTTAACATCATTCATTTCACGAACCCTAACAGCATTAGGAACACGATTAGGAACTGCTCGGTTTGACATAAAGCGTCGTTGGTCGCCCTTTGCCCCGCCTGATGCGCCACCCCTACCCAACAGCCAATCCCTTCCTTCATAATCGCCGTCGCTGTCAAACTCTATTGGCGCGTCAAAGTCAATCGGCTTCCAACCCGTCTCCTCCTGTTTCTTCTTCCTCCTTCTCTCCTTTTCTTCCTGTTTGGACTTTTCCTCTTTCATCTCCTCAATCCTCCGGTCCATGCTTTCTTTTGCTCCTGAATAACTGCTGTCAAAAAACCCTGACCCCCTATTGCCGTTGCCAAATAGAGAAGAAAAAGCAGAACTTGCTAAATTACTCGCCAATCCGCCTAATTCATTTCCCATATCACTCTTGGCAAACTTCTTACCCGCATAAGTCAAACCTTTCATTGCGAGATTTGCCAGCATTCGTTTCTGTTCTTCGGTCATATCGCCGCCTTTCATTTTCGGTGCCATGTGTGTAGTTATGCTTTATAATAATTCAATAGATTAAAATATTATAAAATTGTCGCTAAAATTGTCGCTAAAGATTTACAAAAGTGCGAGAAGGGGGGCGAGTTGTAATGCTGTTGAACCCAAATCGCTCCAAAAATCGCCACCACTCATACCCTTACCCCTGCGTCTGCGTCCGCCTGATGCCCCGCCACCGCTTCCAACATTTGATTTACCGGCAGTATCCGCCATATTGCCGTATGAATAGCGGGGTTGTCCCACTTCGGCACTGACGGCAGGTTCCATAATACCTGATCCAGTCATAGATGTTCCATACTTCTCCTGTGGCAATTGGAGACGATGAGAACCACCAACAGCACGACCACCACTCGTTCCCATACCTGCGAAGATGTCGCCCATAGCATCAGCCATCGCCATATTTCCGTCGTGAGACAATTCGCCGCCTGACATACCACCACCCGACATACCCATACCCACAGAAGAGTTCGCCAATCCATAATCACCCCCACTCATTCCGCCACCCTGTCGCGCCTTAAGATGATTTTTGAGTTGCTTCATCATGGCATAATCTGCGAGTGCTTTCTTCATAAGCATAACCTTTTCATCACGGGGAACATCGGCGGGTCTGCGTCCGCCTAAAAATGCTTCAGCAAGGGGGGCGCTTCCTGACATAAGAGCGAGTTCGCTGCTTACACCGGCATTTCCGCCTGACTGCCCTGCTCCCAAAAAAGGCGCTATAGCACTGACAACCTGCCCGACAGGTTTCATTACAGACATAAAACCATCACCAAAATCGCTCCAAAAATCGCCTCCACTCATTCCGCTTCCATTAAGAGTGCGGTCATCAAGGATGCCGACGAGTTGTTGTTTCAAAGGCACAGCACCACCACTCATTCCACGACCACGCCTTCGTCCTCCTGCCATAGCATTTGGATTATTATCCTTAAATCCCGAAGGAAACCCATCAGTTCCACCCTTACCTTCTAAAACCTGTGTAGTGCGACCGAGAAGTTCAGGCATTCCATAAACACCGGCGCCCTGACCCTTTTTTTTGCGAATACTCGCCATGTATGCTTTTGCTTCAGCAGAACCTTTCACGAGTTTAGGACGCTTTCCGCCTGATTGCCCGAAGCCGAGTGATTGTTTCATAGCGTCAAACATGTTATAACCACTATCAATATCACCTCCACTCATTCCACCACCTGATAGTCCGCTTCCAGTAGCTTTAGAACGGCCAGGCACAACGGAAAACTGACCCGACGCAGAAGCCACATCCGCCAATTCAGCACCACGCCTAACACCGCCAGAATACCCCATACCCTGCGCGACATCGCTAAACGGGCGACCCATACCACAGGAGTTGCCACCCGACATACCGCCTCCCTGATGCGTAGGGCCAGCGTTATACTGGAGTGTATCATTCTTAATATTGGCATAATCGTATAAGCGTTGCGACCTCGCCAAATCACGATTATAAGTAGTATCGTAAGAAGTCATCTATATTGCTTTATAATATTCGGGGAGATTTAAATATTATAAAATTGTCGCTAAATAAACATATTGTTTTTTTTACATACAGGTCAAATGTCTCTTCACACGCCCACCCGAAGTTCCACCGCCTGAAGTTCCACCACCCGAAGTGCCACCGCCTGAAGTGCCGCCGCCTGAAGTGCCGCCACCACTGGTGCCGTAGCCGAATGCGCCGAGTGCCTGTTGAGCCATAGGAGCAACCTGACCGACAATGCCTGCGACATTCTTAATGGTCTTCATAATGTCATCCCATCCACCACCAACAAGGCGTTTGACATCACTGCCCGACATACCAGGTTGAGATTTGGCAGACAGAACATCACTTCGCGACAGAATTGCCGTGTAGGTCTGCGAAGTTCCACGCTCCAGCACAAAGACACCCGAGTTCATAGTAATCAAGCAAATCTCAAGGTCATTCACAGCGAATGCTTCGTTGGAATAGTTCTCAAAATCCAGCTGGAACTGGAGCTGAAATTGACCGATACTTCCGGCGCTAAAAACATCGTCTAACTCTATGTGGTTTCCCATCTCAAGACACAAGACGGAACCGCAAGTAGCGATCTCGTTGTATCCCTGTGGATACTTTCCAACGGCACCACCAGTGGCAACATGTCCGCTGAACTCCGCCCAAGTTTGATTGGAACCGCTTTCAACAGACATACGCCACAAGTCCCACTGCGTCGCAGAAGACAAGAGACCTGCTTTGTTGTTGAAGTTGATGACTATCTTTGAGATAGGCAAGAAGTGGTCGCTGTCATATAGGGTTTGTTTGCTTACCTGTTTGCGAACACAGATAATCAGTTTATCGGGGATGCTGTTGAGGGAGATGGACTGAGAATTGATGGAAGTGAGTTTGGAAGGAGCGATGACACCGGTTGCCGCGTTCTTTTGTGCTGCCGCCATCAAAGTTCCAATAGGAGACAAATAACGCGGATACTCAGCAAATGGGACACAATTGCGCGCACTGACAAGGTCTGAGGGTTGGCGAGTGTAATACTGGATATACAACTCGGCTTCATCAATCGCCGTAAGAGAACAAGCAAGGTCGGCGTATGCGGGGTTATTGACAGGAACAGCAGGCAGATAAACATTTGCGAGAAGAGCGGATTGAGCGGAGCGGAGGATACGCGAAGTATCACTCGCCAAGTTAAAAACGCAGTTCAAAACCTGAATGCCGTAAAATCCCTGATTGTTGCTCTTCGGGTCGCACCAAATCAAAGGCGACAACATAAAGGGTTCAATCGTCTCAAACTTAATGACGATAGTGCGTGCGACCTGAGTAGGTTGGGCTGTGTCATAAGGGGTGTTGCCGCTAATGGAAAGCAGACGGAAAGACCCGCGTGGCTGGAAGTCCTGATCGTGAGCGACATCATTCCAAGCACCAAGAGGGTTGTTATTGGCGCCAATAGCATCCTGATAGTTGTAATAGCTGTCATACATAGTCGGGCATGTGTTGTTATAACGGGCGAGGTCGCGTCTGTCATTGAAGCGGAGCAACTGGAACAACACATCCTTTTCATTTTGACTAATAGTATTGTTGTTGATGGTGAGCTGGCAGGTGTTAAGAGCAGTTTGAAAGGGGAAAGGTGCTAAACTTTCACTAAACCCATAATTGACGGCGAGGGTGCCATCAGGTGTAGTTCCATTAAGGAATGTCGCATTAATGGTAATCTCCATAACATTCCTTATCATGATGCGTCTCGCGAGGAGGGTGCTTTCACTCGGCGTTTGGATATTGAAAGTAATACTGGAAGTGCTTTTGGAAATAGCGTTGTATTTTGAGGGGGTAATATTCTGCGCCCCCGCGACCACTGCGTAGCGGACGCTGTCGGTGGTGTTGAGAACATCGTAAAGGACCTTAACCTTGCTGAAATCGCTGGAAGACATTGTGTGGCGTTTTATAATATTGACGGAGAAGAAAATATTATAATATTGTCGCTAAATACTTTGCTTATGATGAAATATTGTTGAATGCCTTTTTCCTAAACATAATTTTAAGATGAGCCCCGCATCCGTTCTGTAAATAGAAGTCGTGATAGAACCCATAGACATCTACCCACTGGACGCTGATTTGAATTGCTTGAGATGGTGTATTTCCCTGAAGATCCAACAAACGATATTCGGCGGTTGGTTCATAAATGATATTCGGCAGGTATTCATCACCACGAACCAAATTAACCACGAGGTCGGTAATCTCGTTGCTAATGTTGTTGTTCTGTTGTGCCTGAACTGACACACTTCCGCTAAATATTCGGGGGACACCGATGTTGGATGGAAGGACAGGGATGAGCGATGCTAAAAAGACAACCCTTGCGACAGGACACATAGTCGGGCCTGTGCCGTATTCCTGCTCCATTACTAAAGCGTCCCATACCTGCGTTGGACCGGGTATGCCTGTTGAAAGGGCAGGAGGAACACCAGGAGCATATACCGGAAATGCCCTTTCAAAGTTGGCACCCATTTTGTTATACACTCGCATCATAAAGCTTTCGCCGTTAGGAACAATGTATGAATTGAATACCCATTCAAAACTGCTAAATAGAATGTGAAGGGGAGCGTTGAAGAACAGATTGAGTTTGGCGTTGCTGACTAAAGCGGGTGTCTGTGCGTTATAGGCGACGGTCGTTGCGTCATAAGCATCGGGGAAGTTATAAGGCGGTGCTGCTATATACAAACCTGTTGAAGTTCCACCCTGATTGAATTGTGAATACGGAGCAACAAATGACATCTTACATGTTGCGTCATCCCATCTAAAGAATGGCGGATTATTTACCTGAAAGTCAGCATCGGGAGCAAACCCAGCGGCAACAACAGCGGCGCGTAAATTAGCATAACATCTCGCTAATGTCTCATTAAGCATCGCGATCCATTGCCCCCACGATTGAACCCAATAATATTCGCTGGTTGCCTGTTCTAAAGTCATCGCACCAGGACCGAAAATCACGAGTGGATTTGCGGGGACAAAATTAGGTGGTCGTAGTTGCTGGACCTGACTGACGCCTAAATTAGACCGATGTGGAATATATATAACGGGTTCGGTCTGTATGACGGGGGCGGTTCCTATAGTATCGCTGTAAGCGAGCGTAATTTTGTAGGTGGTCTTATTAGGCCAGAGTGTATTTGGCGCGCCCGGTCCCACCTGTTGTGTGTCTATTTGCGGAATGAATATCGGCAGAGAACCCGCAGTATCAAGAGAGAACCTGACGATACTCATAAAGTAATCACTCGGCGTGTCAAGCAGATTGGATGAACGAACTTCTGTAAATGCCAGTTTAGCGGGTGGAACCCCGAGACCGCCAATCTGTTCGTTTGCCACGTCCAAATTGTAATACACTTGCGTTGGCTGGGATAATGACATTGTGCTATATAATGTATCTTAAGATTAAATTATTGCTAAATAATCTAATAGATGCGACGATTTTAAGCGTTTTTCCGCCAATATTTGTATTATTCCTGTAATAATGTAGTATATAGGGGTAATAATCTAATATATCTACATTATGTCGGGAATAATTTTAAAATTATTCCTGTAATAATCCATCCTATAGACATTTATTTACATTATTAGTGTAATAATGTGAATATGCGTGTAATAATGCGACATTTTGCGATAGATCGCGTCGGTTTTTATATCCTTTTACTATATACTATGCCACATGACCCCACGCGAATACTATTTCCTACACGCCGACGCTTTGGAAGCAATTTACCAAGCGATCCGCCCTCTCATCCCATTAGCAAAGTGCTACATCAACTGCCCGTGTGGCGACCCCAAGTCAGTTCAATACCTAAAATTAAAACAGCATATATGTTCTAAAAAACATCGCAAGGTCTTACCTGTTCCATTAGTGGCCGACTTTCTTTAGTCGCATCGGGAAGACGATATTAGGGTTCATCTTCTTCATATTGCCAGTCGCACCTTTAGACAAGTTCAACCAATCCTGCGGAGTGTTAGATACTACACCAGAACAAAAGACCGCCAAAATATACTCACCATTGGTCGTGTAATAGTCATAGAACCGCTCTATAACATGCTTCCCTCCATACGAGTTCGTCGCCTTCTTACTATAGGGCGGACACTTCTCATAACCCAACATCACATCCTCCGCACACCTTCTTATCTTATCAAAGTTCGCCTCCGTGATACGATTGCTCTCCTTCTGTGCTTCCTCTGCGTCTTCATAGTATAAACCATCGTGCGTAAGAACTATCTTCTTACCCTTACGGCTATAGGGCAGGATTGTATCGTTAATCATCTTAATCCACGCCTCGCAATTCTCCCAAGAACTCATTGTCGTCATTATCGTTATATTGTATATACTGATATGAATATATACTGATAAATCCTTTATATTCTTTTTCATATGTATTTAATTTTATTGCTAAATAAAATCAAATGATAAAATACCGGCAGTTAGTTTTGATCTAACGACCTCGGGGTTATGAGCCCCGCGCGCTGCCTCTGCGCCATGCCGGTTGTGTTTGTTTGGAGACGAGTTTTGTTTGAATTGTCTAAAGGGTTTGGACGCGTCTCATACTACCCAAAGATAATAATATCGCAATTTTTCTGTGGCAAGGTGGCGATGTGGCAAGGGTTTTTCATTTCGTTTAAAAACGGAAAAGACCTAACACTCCTAACACCTCCTAACAAGGTGCGACATTACGGGCGGATGTGTTAGGAGTGTTAGATGTGTTAGGAGTTTTACATTTTCAAATTAACTTTAAAAGCATTACCACCTCACCACCTCACCACAGCATTAATAAGGATGAAATCTTTCCGCCCCTTGTGTTGCCCTTTCAACAATCCGTGCTAAATAATCCTTTGCGTTGTCTGTTCCTTGTTGCCCGTATAGTGCCTTTAAAGCATTTGGGAACTGTGCGTTTTTCATCAGGTCATCAATCGCAACCTGCTTCTTTTGGGCGATATACTTTGCTCTTTGCTTGTCTATATCTATAATACGCTGTCGCCTATTGATGTCTGCCTGTTCTGCGGGGGTCCAAACATGATGAGCGCTTACAGGCGCTTTGCCTACGACCTTTTCAATCCCACTCTTGATGTCGTCAAATATTCCACTTCCATTTAATAAAGGGTTTCGCTTCGGGTCAGTCCTGTAAAACTGCGAGTTCGCCATCATTCCTGCGCCCTGAAGATGATAAAAAGGATTTGCCATCCCGCCAACGAATACTGGATTTGCGAGAATATGTTGCTTATACTTATCATAACCAGGTAAAAAATCATAGGCACTTGACGGATAATACTTATACGATTTGCGGACTTCGGTTGGATTGTCATAGCGACCCTGAAGTAAGTATAGTGGATCGCCGTCGGCATAGATGCGATGGTTCTTCTGCGATAGTGCTACATTTGGAATATCATCGGTCTCAATGGCAGGATTGTATGTTCGTGCTTCCTTCACCATTCCCTTTTTAATAAGTTCGTCAATGAGTGTCCCGCCGAGTGAATGACCCGTCGCGTAATAAGTATATGATGCGAGTGGATATTGTTGCTGAAACTTACTGACTTCCGCAATATCTTCTTTGAACCGCTGACTATCGGGTATGACATTAAATGCCGTGCTGAACCACGCCCGAAAATCACGAAAGTCCGCCGTGCCACGCACTCCAATTACCATCACATTCTCGCCGTCTTTTTGATAGATGACGAGTGTCGGCGATTTGAACTTTAGAGTGAAGCCGGGTATATCCTTCATCTCATCGCTTGTGCCTTTGTAAGAATTGTCGGCAATATCTTTTAAGATGGACTTATCGGGCAGACCTGTTGATGAGACGGAACCCTGCGGATTGGAAACGGGGCCGTCTGTAATCAATTTAGGGTAATCGCGAATGGTTCGCCCCCACGATGTCAAAGTATCCCAAAATCCGTCTCCTTGTAATCGTTGTTGCTTTTTTACTCGTCTTCGGGGCATATCGCTAAATGCTGTATATAATACGGCGAGAATTAAAATAAAATAATATAACCTAATACTATAAAATGTCAATCAGTAATATTCTCGGTTTTGATGGAAAACTTCTTCCGTCTGTATTTCCAGCAGTCAGTCCTTACCCGCCAGTAGCAACAGGTCTCGGCGCGGTTCTCGCAGTCAGCGGTGCCGGCAATTCGCTCCCAATGACGAATGTTGGATCTATTGGTTGCTCCAATATCGCAGCACCATTCGGTTCAATATTAGCATTTGGAAGCGACTTAATTACAAATGGCGCCACGAATAATCTCGGGATACTTCCTGTGGGGAACTTAACGCTCGCAGGTTGTCAAACAAAAGGAAGCATGTTGGTTGGTGATGGAACAAGCTCAAAAGAACTCATTGTTCCTGTCGCCCCCGCACTACCAGATGGTTCTGTTCTAATTTTAGACAGCACAACTTCGCTCGGTGTTCGGTGGGGCGGTGAAGCCGGCGACATTAATAGTATCACACCAGGAACGAATATTGATATAACAGGACCGACTGCGAACCCTATTGTTGCTTTAAAAGCACCTCTTACAAGCACACTCAACATGGGGGCAGTTGCTATAACGGATAGTGCCGGTGCTGTTGGTGTATCAGGACAAGTCCTAACCGCTGGAACAGGGGGTCAAACGCTTTGGGGATCTAATGGCGTCGCATCTATAACTCCTGGTTCAAATATCGGCGTCGCTGGAACTGCTTCTGTTCCTGTCGTATCGCTATTATCTCCGCTTACTTCAACGCTCAACGTCGGCACTCAAAACGTTCAAGGAACAACCAGTCAAATTACACTCACCAATGGAGGCAGTCAGGCAGTCCAACAAGCGACGACTGGCTTTACTTCAATAGACAGCACAATCGCAACAACAAAGGCAAATGTATTCAAGACGAGTATTAGTATTGAAACCAACGCCGATAAGGTTTCAATACAACCTACATCAATTCTCAAAACATTAGGAACGACAGCACTTTCAGTTGGATCGGTGGGGTCTGCTCCATTAAATCTTTTTGGTGCTGGTGGGAATGCTAATGGAATTACATTAGCACAAATAGCAAATGTTGGGACAGTCCTTCAAACTAATCTTTCTAATGTGAAGTTCTATCCAGATACACTAATCAATAATAACAACCTTAATACTGTTGGCGTCCCTCTACCGCAAGTGGATTATCAGCGTCTAACCCTTACTAATTTAGGTTTGACGAATACGAACGTTTGGGCGGATTACGGAAGTGCTGTTTTCAGCGGATATACCGCCTTTGGTAGAGATAGTAATGGGTTTATATGGTTGGCGGATGCGACTGGGTCAATTCAAGTTTGGGACAGCACAATTACGACCCTTCAATTTTCATTAGCGGTTAGTGGTGGGACAAACACCGTAAATGTCTTCTATTTACAAGGCGGTTATATGTGGATTGGAGGTAATTTTACTACTGTGGCAGATGGTAATGGAGTGAATGCTACACCACAATATAGTATTACGAGGGTTGATATTGCTACTAATCTTTTTGACCCTATAAATGACGGGGCGGTTTTTGGGGTTCAAATCGGTTATGATGTTTTTGCTATACACGATATAAATGGAGTTCTGGGTATAGGCGGTAATTTTAATACGAAGAGTAATGGAGCAACACCTTTTAGTAATATAGCGGAAATAACCAACCCTTATGCTATTGGTGGAAGTCAATTTTACAACGAGTTTCAAGGTGGAGCGGATAATACAGTTTATGCGATATACAACGACAGCACGCAAGGACGCACCTATATTGGCGGGGGATTTCTTAATGTTGGTATTTCTACAAGTCCTACTCCCCTTAATTATTGTGGTTATTATGACGCCACTTTTGTTGGTTGGTTTCAAGTTGCGAATAATCAACTAAACAACCAAGTATTTACAATCAAACCTACATCGTATTCTCAAATCTTACTAACTGGTGCCTTTACTACAAGTATGGGTATTTCTTTTGATTACAGCATATATTTAGACAACACAACCCCTAACACTTTTATTGATACAAACTTTAATATGGGTGGCGTTCTTCCAGATTATCGGCAAGGATTTTATAACGGAAGTTATAATACTTTGATTGGGTTTGACAATACATTCTATATCAGTAATGTTTCTGGGGTATGGACTTCGTTGGGACAGTGCGGGGCTGGGGCATTAATAACTGGTATTGACGATTGGAATGGTTCTTACAAGGTAATAGGGAACACTTACCAATACGTTCGCTCACATTCAGTCCTTCCGCATTCCTGTATCTTTACTGGTTCTTTCGTATATGACGGAACTGCTTACGGCAATTACACCATAGTTCCAAGAAATGTCTCACAGCAATTTATAGGCGACGACGCCAATTCTTTTTGGTCTATTATCGGTGCTGGGGTCGGCACTTTCAGTTAAAATCAACCATTAAAACTTTAGCGTTAGTTTATTTAGCGACATTTCCGCCGAATTATTTTGTTAGGGTATATTATAAACCGCTCAAACATGTCTGCTGCTTCCCTTTTGTCCGTATATGACGGCGCCAATCCTGCTGTTCTCGTTGTTGCTGGTGCTGGTGGCGCCGGCGCAACCCCTACTCTCGCCGCCGTTCTTCAGGTTGGCAATTCCGCCGGCGTTGATGATATTGATATGAACGCAAAGTCCCTTCTTGATCTTCTTGACTTAACTGGCACCGCTGGCAATCGTTTAGATATAACTTCTGGTGTCGGTCAGGGTGTTAAAGTTGAAGGTCTTGTAGGCGCTTCTCTTGTCGCCACTACTGGTGGTGCCGCCATCACCACATCCGCTGCCGCCGCAGATATTACTTTAACTTCTGGTGGCGATGTTGAACTCAGTTTTCTCACTGGAACTCTTATTTTACAACCACTCGCTGCCGACTTCACTAATATCGCTTCTGTTGCCGCCGGCGCCGTCATCCCTAACTATTCGGGCACCGTGAAACAACTCAAAATCAAAATCGGCGCTGTGGATTATTTTATTGCTTTGAACCCTGTCGCATTCGCTTAATTTATACGGCAACTTTAGCACAATTTAATATAATGTTATTATAAATAATATCATCATATAAGAATAATGTCAGTATCACAAATCCTTACGGACTACAACGGGCAACCGACTTCACTTTGTATTGCTGGTGGGGGTGGTGGTGGCGGTGTCGTCAGTGTCAGCGCTGGACCCGGTCTTACAATAACTGGCACGCCAACTATTAACCCTATCGTTAATTTAGGATTTACAGCAACACAGCAGTTGATATATGGAACAGGTCTTAATACTGCGGCGGTGTTAAATCCAGGTGCCAACAACGACTTTCTCCGTCTCAATAACTCTGGTAATTTAGAGTGGCATCCAATCTCCGCAGGTGGAGTTGTCAGCGTCTCGGCAAATCCGGGCGGAGCATGCTTTGTGAATAATTCCAACGCATCAACACCGGCGGTTGCTCTTGCTTTTCCTGCGGGTGATAAAGGTGCCATTCCTGCCAGCAATGGAACGGGTGTAAATCAGGGAGCATTTTTGGCCGGTCCAACCGCATTACAACAGAATTATGTTCTCGCCGCCGATAATATGTCAGCAGTCGGGTTCTCTTGGAAAGCCGCCGCAGGAGTGGCGATTACTGGTGAAGCACCTTTAGTAGAGTTTATTGATGGAACATTAACCAAAGTCGGTATTGATTTTGGTGTTGGCGCTGCTGGCATCGGTCAAATCCCCGTCGGGATAAGCAATCCAACTGGCAAATTAGGAACCCTAACCCCCGCACTGACAGTAGCCGAAGACGGATATGTTCTCACAGCATCCAGCGCAGCCGCAGCCGCAGGTGGAGTTGTATGGGCGCCGCCAGTAGCGCCCGGCGGGTCGGTTCTGCGAGTATTAACAGCAGCACAAAATATTCCCGCACCAACCGTGAATAATGAGACACTAACAATTATAGACACGGCACCAGCGGGTTCAGGTTTTGTGATTAATCTTTTGCCTAATCCAGTTCTCGTGGATAGTATATTAGCCATTCGTGGCGCAGTTCCTTATAGATTAACCGCTGGAGAAGAAGGATATTTGGTATATGGGTATTTAACCGACAAAACCTCCAACGTTTCTACAGGTGTTATTTATAAATATGTTCCAGATGTCGTAACGCCGGCGAACGGAGTTTGGACTTTGAGAGCAATAACACAAGGTCCGCCAGTTCCAGCGCCGCCAGATGCGTTTGCCACATTTGAAGGAGCGTGTGTTCTCAATCCTGTTATTGCTGATGGTGGAAGACCCCCCATTGATGCTGATTATATTTTTTGCGGAAACTTTACTACCGTTGCCGACGCAAATGGCGCTAATCCAGTTGTTTCAACGCAATTTGTAAAATATGAAGCAGGCACCGATGTATTTGTGGTGGTGCCACTTACATCGGGTCCATTTACGGAAGGGATAAACAACGTTGTCGGTGTTCCAAACGCACTGGTGGGGGCTATTGGAACTTTTCTCCTCTTGGCAGCCCAACCAATAGTAATAGCCAGTGCGCCTGCCGTTGATTATGGATTAATATGTATATATGATGGAGCTGGTGGCATTAAAACTATAGGCGGTTCTGTTGGCGATCAATTTGACCCTGTAAGTGATGCTGCCTTTGATACGAGTAATAGATTATGGATAGGCGGGGGGTTTGAAGGTTATCAAACTGGCAGTATTATTTATACTGCTAAAAAATTAGCATGTTTGAGTGCGGGTGCTTCTGCTTTTTCAGTCAATAACCCCCTACCTTATAATTTCATTCGTGGTGATAGTATAGACAGCGTCCAGAATAGTTATAACGGAGCATTAATCAGTATCACAGGGGTCTTCAGTTCAACACAGACACCACCTACTACTAATTTTGGCGTCATCACGATAGGTGGTCTTAATGATTTAGCATTAAGTCAGGTTGTGGATACATCTGGTTTTATACCGGGTCGTTGTCTTTTAATTGATGTAAATACTTATGTCGTAGCGATTGGAACACAGGGCGGGACCGACGGACCAGGAGCATTATCCGGACGTGATAGTGGAACAACCGCGATATTTGCGAAAGGTCTCGTTGATATTACGAATACATCTCTTAACTGGAATTATAAAGCAATAGCGGCAGGTGGGGATAATTTGAACTTTATTGATTTTGATTTCTTTTATGACACCGACATTGACCCGCCAACAGACATCGGTAATGCCTTTTCAGGTTATTTTAATGGTTCTTCTGGTGGTGGGTCAGTTCTCACTTTTGTCGGCGGGGCGACAGTAAGATATCCAAAAACATCTGGTGCGATAGGGGATGCTACAACAGCCACAATTCAGGGAGCATATTCATCACTTTCTTTAATAGGTGATTTACCGAATAATAAATGGGATTTGATTTCCACCACAGGAACAGTAGTATTTTCGCCTTAATATCGCATAAAAATAATCTAAATATATGTTATAAGGATGCCCGTTATAACACATATCGCACGACAACTCTTCTCGTATCCCTTTATGGTGAAGGTATGGGAAAAAGCAACCGCTAAAGAAGCAAAACTATTTTGGACTAACCAGCGCCCTCCATACTCCAAAACGAGTTCCAACACGACGCGATACACTTGAATATTTTAGGCATTTATATATTCGTAAGATAAAAATCCTACGCATATATACTGATAAATCATTAGCGTTGTGATACAAAGTTCGCAACAATTTCGTCATAAGACAATCCGCTTTCTTTCTTAACCCTTGACATAAAGTCATAGTAATCGGTCAGGTCTTGTCCGTGATTAAGCATCTGCGACAAACGCATAACATCGTGCGCCCCGCATGTTGCTTTATCGCTTCCTTTGCTTTGATATTGAACGGGATTGTGAATAACATTAAACTCCTTCTGCGACTTTAGAAGGTTGGATAGATACGGGACTGCTTCACCGAGCATCTGCCTATCACGCGGGTTCGTCCATTTAAGCGGGGCATCTATTGCCGAACCATAAGAACAGAAGAACTCAATCGTGCTTCCATATCGCATAATAAGAACCCAATGACCGCTATTCGTCTCTTGCTGGTATAATAAAAAAGCATAGGACTTATCCTTCGGGAGCAATTGTGTAATGGTCTTGTAATTCTTAAGGTCGCTGTATCGCATAATCTTCGCATTCGGGTAATAGGCGCGAATGTCCGTATCATCCATCGGTTCTTCTATAATCTCTTCCACGATTGGACTTTCCTTCTTGCTGACTAAATCCACATTCGGTGGAAGTGCCGGCTGTTTCGCTCCACCCCGTAAATGATGGAACGGAGAACCGCCCCAGAGAACTTTGATTGCGAGATTATTTTTTGACATCGGGTCATCCTTCCACGACCCCTTAATTTTTGTAGCTCTTGCGAGATATGCGGAGCGGTGTTTTTGGGCCTCTTTGTTTCCTTCCTTCATCCCGTAATCAATAAAATCGCCATAACCTTTACGCCCGAACTTGACACCATTGAGTTCTAATTTATGGACGCCATCGGTCGCATATTTTAGATTATTCCAGTCAGCATA
>Ga0181350_1000298_pt1 | contig 14602 bp, 16 predicted proteins | sample Su13VDMM110DCMD_FD_130105 | JGI IMG/M metagenome (GOLD analysis project Ga0181350, IMG submission 130105) | Freshwater viral communities from Lake Michigan, USA - Su13.VD.MM110.DCM.D | ecosystem: Environmental > Aquatic > Freshwater > Lake | place: USA: Michigan | collected 2013-07-16
CCATGTTGCCGAAAACGGTGGAAGAGGGCGTGGAGGGCGAAGCAGGGGCTTTGGCCAAGGTCATAGCAGACGTCGAATCTAAGGCTCAAACTGCTCCGCTAAAGAGCATGAGCGCGGCCTTTAGTCAAAGGGTAAAAGATAAGCAGATGGAGCCCGCTTTTCTTGAAAGTTTTCTAAAACTACGTGACACGGGTGTTGCGCAAACTAAAAGACTGTTGAATGACGTTGAGGATTTGGATGGTTTTCTGACAAACCGCATCCAGTCGTATGGAATGCCAACCCGGGATCAACGAACCGCTAAACAACTGGCAAAAGCTCAAAAAAGCAAAGAAATTTTGGCGCTGGATGCCCAGCTTAATTATCTGCGGGGGTCCGCGAACAAATACATTACCGACTATACGGCGTTCCAAAAGGGCTCACAGCGCATTGATGAAACGCAGCTAGGCCGAAGTTTTAACAAACTTCAAGCAGTTGCTTTGAGCGTTAAGAAGTTTCGGGATTCGGATTTTCCCCGCGGCCCCATTGAAGTGCCCGCTTTTTCGGGGTATGGTGAATATACTTTTGGCGGGAAAAAAGTCAAAGCAGAGCCCGCGGCCGCGGTTGAGGAGGTTATACCCGAAAAGCCAAAGGAGATCTTCCTTCAGGATTTTGATCGCACTCGTCGAGAGCTTTCTATGCTCTACGGCGCTGCGAAGAATCCGCAAGATGCGCGGGGCGTGGCTCTGATCAAGAAGGGGTTTGATGAGTGGTTTGAGAAGTCTGTTGATGACGGTTTTATCCAAGGAGCAGCGGCCGATTTAGCCACGTTGCGTGAAGCACGCGACGTGCGCAAAGTAGTTGGTGATATCTTTGAATCACGTAAGGGTTCAGAGCAGTCTGGCGAGGCCATGCAGGAAGTCCTGCATAACCGCGAGCTGAATGCCAACCAAGTGGTGGATAAGCTCTTTGGCTCATCGGGTGTTCCCTCAAAAGGAATGGCCACGGAAGTTGCGCGTCGTTTTGAATTAGCGTTTGGGAAAGATTCCCCGGAATTTGCGAACCTACAGCAAGCGGCCTATTTGCGCGCGATGCAGACCCCGAGCGGCACGGCGCTTCCCGCCGCGCAGGCCGGGAAGAATCTGGACATGTTGCTCATGGGTTCGGGGCAAGAGTTTACGCAACGCGTGTTTACTCCGGACCAGATTAAATCGCTGATGGCGCTTCGCGGCAATGTTGCACAGATTGCAAACGACACCGTTGACGCGCAACTGAATACGTTAATTAAAAATGCAACCCGCGATGGCGCAGACGCCAACCAGCTGGTAGCACAGGCTTTAAAAAACCCTGCCGATATGAAGTCCTTGGCAAATGCATTTGGTAAGGACCCCGAGCAGATGGAGGCCTTGCGGCGTCGTGTCTGGGACCAATTGGGACGAGATAAAGTCGTCAACACGGCAGACGGCATTGAGAACTTCTTAAAGCAGAACCAGAAGTCCTTGAACATGCTGTATAACCCCGCAGAAATGAAGACCCTGCAAGACATCGCCGACGCGCAAAAGTATGTGTATGCGTCGGCTCGGGTACAAGGACTGATGCCTGCCGGAACTTCGCTGGATGAGTTTTTAAGCACTAGGTTTGGCACTTCGGTGCGTGGGATATCAACGACACTTCGTAACGTAGCCCAAGGCCGCGGTGGGGTGCCTGATGCCTTGACATACTTCGGCATGCGGTTTTTCAATACGCGTCAAGAAGACATCTACGCTAGAGTTTTGCAAAAAGCGTTGACCAACAAGGACTACGCCGACTACCTGCTGTCAGCAACACCCACTACGCAGGTTCTTCAGCAACTAGGCACGGGAGCAATGCAGGGTGCGCAAGCCATGCAACTCGGCACACGAATCGCCGAGGGTGCAGGCAACCGCGCGTATCTATTTGCCCGCACGTTTGGAATTGAACAGGTGCGTGGGGAAGATAAACGGCAGCGAGAGTTGACGTTGCCCATGGCTCCGGACGTGAAAACACGTTTCGAGGCCCAGCAACCTTCGGCAAAAGACCTGCTCGCACGGCAGTTTCCGACGCCGAGTCCAGTCAAGCCCGCACCTCCTGCGCCTGCAACAACAGGTGTTCCTAATTTGATACCTCAGAGCACGGCGCAAGGACCACGGCCCACGGGACAGGCCCCAAGTAAGCCTGCCACAGGTCAAGCTCCGGGGCCCGCGGCTACGCAAAGCAGGGCGATGTATCAGGCTCTTTTCCCAAGGGACCCGGTTTCGACGATGTTGCAACAGCAGCAACAAGCGCAACCACCGAGGTAATTAGAAATGAAAGCTAAATCCAAAGTAAATGCTGCGGGTAACTACACCAAACCGGAACTCCGTAAGCGCATCTTCAATAGCGTCAAGGCTGCGGCAATTGCAGGCACGGGCGCAGGGCAGTGGAGCGCGAGAAAGGCACAAGTTATGGCTAAACGCTACAAGGCTGCTGGTGGAGGTTACAAAGATTGAAAGCGCCACAGCAATCGCTGAAGGACTGGGGCGACCAGAAATGGCGCACAAAGTCAGGTAAACCCTCCAGCAAAACTGGAGAGCGGTATCTGCCTGAATCTGCTATAAAGTCTTTAAGCTCTGCGGAATATGCTGCGACTACGAGGGCGAAGAGGCAGGGCAAGGCGGCAGGTAAGCAGTTTGTAGCGCAACCTAAGAGTATTGCGAAGAAAACAGCAAAATACAGGTAACAACCCATGCCTAAAAAGAAATTCCCAAACCTGTCGGTTGGCCGCGGTGAAAAGCTTCCTGTCAGCAAGGGTGCTGGCCTGACTGCAAAAGGTCGCGCCAAGGCCAACAATGCGACGGGCAGTAAGCTCAAAGCCCCTACCAAAGACGCCTCAAACCCGCGCCACAAGTCCTTTTGTGCCCGAAGCAGCAGTTGGGACGGGGAGCGCGGGAAGGCCGCTAGGAAACGCTGGGGTTGTTGAGCGCACGGAACCGTGCAACACGTTCCATCCATCCGTTCTGATAGTCCTTGAATTCCTGACCAGCAATGCTGAACTCCTGCGTCTCGCCCGTCTGACACGCAACAAGGACCACGCCATACTCAATTTTTGTCCCGTGCACGATGTCATGGGCAGCGGCATAGGCCGTAAGCTGGTGAAAATAGTCCGAAATCCATTGATGCCGTTTGGGCCTTAACGACTGTTTAAAATCGATAATCGCTGGTTTTCCGCGGTAAATACCCACCAAATCAGTCGTTCCAGCGTATTTTTCGGGGTAATACAGCGACACTTCAGAACCCCATACCTCCTGCAACTGGCCAAAAAAGGTATTTATGAGCTTGTAGCCCATCTCATAACCTTTTGAGGTGAGCCAATTCTTGGGTCTAGGCAACATTCTACGAGCAAACATCATGTCAATAACCAAGTGCATGCTCGTCCCTACCGCCGCCGCCTCAACCCTAATCTTTTCCGCGGCTTCCGGGCCAACCCTCGCGGCCCACGCGTCAAGAGTGGACATATCCTTCGTGGCCGACAGGATGGTTGTAACGCTTGGGAGCAGCTGGTCCTCCCCCATCATCATCACGCGATAGTGGCGACCGCCTTCGCCGTCGTTCCTATACAACTTTTTGTATTTATAACGCTTTTTGACGGGTATCAGATCAACCATGTTTTTACATCCTCCCGGAGAACTCGTCCTGCAATGTCAATCTTGTCCCGCAAGGCTTGAACGATCTTCTCGTCCACGGTCCCCGGACACAGTAAATCGACGTAGGTGACATTGTTTTTTTGCCCAATCCTATGCGCGCGGTCCTCGGACTGAAGCCGCACTTCCAGATCAAAACTGTTTGAATAGTAAATAACCAGCTTGGCCTCGGTCAAGGTAATGCCGTAGCCGCCTGTCCGGGGGTTACCGACGAAGAACCGAAGGTCGCTTTTGGGGTCCTGAAACCGCGTGATGACCCCTTGCCGTTCGTCATCTGTGGTGTCCCCGTAGTAGCTGGCTACCGAGTTCATGCCGTAGATTTTTTGCAGAGTTAAGCGGATTGTCTCGATATCGTGCCTGTAAGTGGCCCAGATAATAACCTTGCCCTCCGACTCCTCGACTGTGTCCAACATCTCCTGAATGCGCAGGTTAGGAAGCTCCTTGACTGTCCCATCATCCAGTTTGATATGCCCGCAGACAATCTGATGCAACCGCATGATCTGGGTCAAGGCATTAACCGTGGTCGTCATGCCCTCTTTAAACTGCACAAGAGCCATAGCCCGCATCTGGTTGTATGCCCGACGCTGCTCATCGGTCAGGTCCACTTCTCGTTTGACGTATATCTTTTCAGGTAGGTCCAAGCACTCATCCTTACGGATACGAAAGCTGAACGCGTTGAGCTTGCTTGATAGCTCATCCAGCCGCTGGTAGCCGACAACCTGTTTAAAGCTGTGGCTCGCAAGCCGACGCTCAATGACCACGGCATACCTGTTTTGGAAGCCGTAAAAACTTGCTTGATTAAGGCACCCGTAAGATAGAAACGCACACTGCTGGAACAAATCCATAGGGGAACGCGTCACTGGAGAGCCCGTCAAGATTCGACGAAACTTTGCTTTAACCCCAACGGTAACCGCATTTTTTGAACGCAACGCACTGTGATTCTTAATTGTGGTGCTCTCGTCAATGGCCATCATCGCGGTATGCGCATTGAGAAAACGCTGCGCGAAGGACGTACCTTTCTTCGTGGACAACGCTTCAATGTTCATCACCAGAATTTTCAAATCTTCCGTGATCGCAAACATGTTGTCCAAACTCGCTTTTTCTGCCTTTCTGGGGGAGGGCGTCCATACCGCTAAACGATACAGGATATGGTCGGGCATGTGCTTGGGTATTTCGGTTGACGTCCAGTTGCGGTAAACGCCTTTTGGTGCAACAATCAACGCTGCATTGATGCCGCCCTTGTCGTAAAGCATGGCAATGTTGTTGATCAGCATGTAGCTTTTGCCGGTGCCCATGTCCGCAAACAAAGCAGCAATGTCCGCACGCCAGAAGCGTTGAAGGTAGGCTTTTTGGTGCAAGAACGGTTTGTTTTTAAATCGGTAGTTCTGCAAAAAAGTAGTATCGTCCATTGGGTCTCGCTTTCTAGGGGTTGCACGGTTTAACGTGTGCGTATAGTATAGCGTTTCTTTCAAGAAAGGAGAAGGTAGTGCCCATAGTTTATGTCGTATCCGAAACGAAGCAACACAACATCTCGTCTGCGTTGTCGTTTGGAGAAGTAAAAGTGCTTTTGCCGCCCATGGCGCAGATCGCATTTTCACCTGCACCAACCGTGCGTCGAATCTCACGGGGGTTGGAGAAGTTCAACGACGATGACTACTTGCTGCTCATTGGTGATCCCACTGCTATTGGTATTGCTTGTGCTGTAGCTGCTGCACGTAACAACGGTAGGTTTAAGTGCCTAAAGTGGGATAAGCACGAAAAACGATACATTCCCATAGCAATTGATATTTTCCAGAAAGGAGAATTTGATGTCGAAGAATTTAACGAGTATCTTTGAGCAGGATGCCAACGCTTTTACGGTAAAGAATGACCAGTTGACGGGTATTGCGGAGCTTGCCCGTCGTTCCAAGCTTCTCGGAAAGCAAATCGAGGAGCAAGAAACAGAGCTGTCTGACCGCAAGTTGGAGCAACGCAAATTGCTGGAGGAAATTATCCCCGAGGCTTTGGCAGAGCTGGGTATGTCCAGTTTTAAGATGGGGGATGGCTCTTCGGTGGACGTTAAGCCCTTTTACGGCGCGAGCATCAAGGACGAGCGTCGTAGCGAAGCGTTTGAGTGGCTTCGAGGCAATGGGTTTGATGACATCATTAAGAACACGGTGAGTGTGCAGTTCGGCCGCGGTGAGGACGAGTTGTGCAAGCGCCTGTTAGCAACACTCAGCGAGCAAGGATTTCCCTCCAAGCAAGCTGAGAAGGTGGAACCCTCGACCCTCAAGGCGTGGGTGAAGGAAAGGGTTGAGTTGGGACAGTCGTTCCCGCTTGATCTGTTTGGTGCCTATATTGGCAAAAAAGCAACTATTAAATCTTAACGAAAAAGGACAAAGAAACATGAGCAAGAATCAAGCAGTAGCAGTCAAGGGCAACACCGCAGTCGCGTTGACCAACACGTTCGAGGACGATGCAAGTGCGGGTTTTGGGACAATGAATACGGAAGACTTTGCACTCCCGTTTCTGCGACTCCTGACCAATACTTCTCCGGAAGTCGGCGAGGTTGATGGCGCACTTCCGGGCATGGTTTACAACAGCGTTACGGGTCAGCTCTACGATGGCAAGAAGGGCATTACCGTGATCGCTTGCGCTTATGTCCGTCAATACATTGAATGGGCTCCGCGTGGGTCCGGGTCGGGAGCACCGCTCCAGATTTATCCGGCCACGTCCGATATTTTGTCCAAGACGCACCGCGAACCGGGCGACAACAAGGACTATCTTGATAGCGGCAATTACATCGAGAACACCGCGAATCACTACGTGATGATTATCGATGAAGAGGGCAATAACAGCCCCGCATTGGTCGTCATGAAGTCCACGCAGTTGAAGAAGTCGCGCAAGTGGAATAGCTTGATGATGTCCGTTAAGCTTCCCGGCAAGAACGGACCCTACACTCCGCCTATGTACAGCCAGCTGTATCGTCTGTCCACCGTCGGTGAGTCGAACGACAAAGGTAAGTGGTTCGGTTGGGAGATTGAGCGTATTGGAAGCGTTGAAGATATGGGTGCTTACGCTGCGGCCAAGGCTTTCTCGGCCTCCGTCGGAACGGGTGAAATTAAGCCCAAGCATCAGGAAGAAGATGCACGCACTGAAAAATCCGTGTTCTAATTAACTTCAGGGGCGAACGCGACTGGTTAGTAGCCCCTTTTTCTACAAGAAAGAAAGAATGACTGATATCACTCGCTTTAAGGCCATCTTTTCAGGATTGGACATTGCGTATGGAACCTATCGCATTGAGCGTTCAAAGGATAATGGCAAACAAGCAGGGAAGGCCGTGGTCGTGCGCAAGCCCCCTGTTGATCAGTTGTGGTTGGATCATCTGGACGGCGTTGAGCCTAGCCTTGGCATTATTCCTATTCGCGCTGACAACAGCTGTATATGGGGGTGCATTGATATTGATCAGTACCCTCTGGACCACAAGGGCCTTGTGGAGAAAGTTGCGGCGCTAAAACTACCGCTTGTGGTGTGCCGCTCCAAGTCAGGCGGAGCGCATGTTTTCCTTTTTACTTCCACGCCCATACCCGCCCGAGATATCCAGCTATATTTAAAAAACGCCGCGGCATTACTCGGCGAGTCAGGACGCGAGATATTCCCCAAGCAAGCCGAGATTCTTGTCGAGCGTGGGGATACGGGTAATTTCCTGAACCTGCCTTACTTTGCAGGGGATAACGGAACTCGTTATGCTATCAAGCCTGATGGCTCTGCCGCCACGTTAGAGGAATTCTATGCACTTTACGATGCCAACGTGCAAACAGCACCGGTCGAAGTGCCACAGCCCCCCAAGCAGGCCGAGCAACCGATCAAGGATGGCCCACCATGCCTACAAGCCTTGTGCGCGCAGGGCTTTCCGGAAGGGACAAGGAACAACGGGCTGTTCGCTGTAGGCGTCTACTTGAAGAAAGCTTATCCCGTAGGCTGGGAGGACAAGCTGATGGAATATAACCAGAAGTTTTTTGTGCCCCCTCTGGGGTTACAGGAAATTCAGTTGATTACCAAGCAGTCCGCAAAAAAGAATTATCGTTACAAGTGCAAGGATGCACCCTTGAATTCGTTTTGCAATGCGGGGCTCTGCCGCACAAGAAAGCACGGCATTGGAGGGGACGGTCCCGACGCGCCGCAAATGTCCAGCTTATCCAAATACGCCAGTGAACCACCTCTTTGGTTTTTGGACATCAACGGTCGACGCATTGAATTAGACACTGATGGCCTGTTCAATCAGGCCTTGTTTCAGAAAGCTTGTGTAGAACGCCTCAACCTTCTCCCCCCGACCTTGCGCAAGCAGGACTGGGAAGGGCTGCTCAATTCTTTGTTGAAAGAGATGGTGGAGACAGAGCATATACAGGAGGCCTCTACCGACACCAGCGTTACCGGGCGCTTCCTTGACCTACTGGAAGAGTTTTGCACGCACCTGCAACAGGCCATGGACCGCGATGAAATATTGCTGGGCCGACCTTGGGTGAGCGAGGACGAGGCCAAGACCTATTTTAGGATGAAGGACCTTGAGGGTCACCTCAAGCGCAGCAGTTTCACCGGCCTAACCGCTCCCAAGATGGCACAACGACTTCGCGATATGGATGGTGAACCTATCAGCTTGCTCTTGAAGGGTCGAACGGTACGCTGCTGGCGTATACCGCGATTCACGGGTCAGGATGCGCCTTTTGATTCACCGCAAAACAAGAAAGTGAGTCCATTTTGAACGAACAAGAAGAGTATTTGGAGGATGAATCCGGGGCGATGCTGATCGATGGTTTTGAAGAAGCCATTATCGGGATGTGCGACACATGGGACAACGGGAATTGTGTTCGCCGCATCGTGTATAGCGGACCAAAGATCATCCAGCAGCTAATCGATACCGACGGTATGGATGCGGAGGAAGCCGAGGAGTATTGTTCCTACAACATAGAGGGTGCTTATGTTGGCTTGCACACCCCGGTCATTGTGTGGCCCTATGAATCCTGAAATGACCAAGGTCTTCGGACCCCCGGGCTCGGGCAAGACCACTTATCTCTTGAATGTCGTCGAGAAAGAACTCGCCGAGGGCACGCCCTCGGCGCGAATAGGCTATTTCTCGTTTACCCGGAAAGCCGCCCACGAAGCACGGGACCGCGCAATCGAGAAGTTTCCGACTCTCGCCGCCAAGGCCGATTTTCCCTTCTTCCGAACACTGCATAGCCTTGCCTTCTTTTGCCTTGGCATGTCCCCCAAGGACATGATGAGTGTTGAGAACTACGCAGAGTTTGCAAAGGAAGCCGGTATCAGCCTCAAAATAGGCACTGATGGCGAGGAAGAGCTTAACATCAAGGCAGACAACCCTGTTTTGAACGAGATCAACCTTGCACGGATCAAGGGCCTTGACCTTCATACCCATTACAACCAAGGCGCGATGGACATCGAATGGTTCCATTTTGAATTTGTTGAGCGCGCTTACCGGCATTACAAGCAGGCCCACGGCCTATTCGACTTTACCGACCTCTTGGAAATGATTGTCCAGCGTGAGGACGACCTCCCCCACCTTGATGCCGTCATCGTCGACGAAGCACAGGACCTTTCCCGCATCCAGTGGGACCTCGTCCAGAAGCTGGCCAACCGCTGCAAACGGTTTTACCTCGCAGGCGACGACGATCAGGCCGTATACACATGGGCCGGGGCGGACGTGCAAGCTTTCCTCGCTTTCCCGGGCAAGATGGAATTCCTCACGCAATCCCATCGAGTACCCGCGCGTATACATACGTTGGCCTCCGCCGTTGTCAGCCGTATACATAACCGGCAGGAAAAGACATGGTTTCCCAAGGCGGAAGAGGGCGAGATCCGGTATTACAATGGTTTTCATCAGGTCGACGTCACCACAGGTGAGTGGCTTGTTCTGTCCTCTACCAATTACATGCTTAACGACCTCCACAACTGGATCAAGTCTCAAGGACTGCTCTTTGAACGCAACGGGCGGCGGAGCATCCCCGACAAGGTCGTCGAAGCTGTTATTTGCTGGGAGCGCCTGCGCGCAGGGCGCGATATTTCCCTTGAACAAGTCAAGAGTGTCTACGGATTCATGGACACCGCGTGCATTTCTCGTGGACACCGGGCCATGCCCAGAGCCAATCCGGACAAGCTTTACAACCTTGAAACGCTGACCAAGAACCACGGCCTTACCGTCGACAGTATTTGGCATCAGGTCCTGACCAAAATCGGGACCGACAAGATTGAATATCTCATTGCCATCCTGCGGCGTGGGACCAAGCTCACCAAACCCACTCTACGTCTGTCCACGATCCACGGAGCAAAAGGCGGAGAGGCGGACAATGTCTTACTGCTCACGGACCTTTCCCCACGGTTCGCTGCTGAATACGCCAAGGATGCGGACAACATCAACCGTCTACTCTACGTGGGCATAACACGGGCAAAGAAGTCACTGCACATTGTGCTGCCTAAAGATTACACGAAAGCCTTCCGCCTATGAGAACCATACCCCTTTTCCCCGCTTACACCGAGTGGGTTCCCCCGGAGACATTTCCCGACCTGTCTTCCGCCAAAGAAATAGCCATTGACCTCGAGACATGCGACCCGAACCTTGAACGCTTTGGCCCCGGCTGGCCACGCAAGGATGGCTATATCGTCGGCTATGCCGTGGCCGTGGAAGGCTGGAGAGGCTATTACCCCGTGGCCCATGCGGGCGGCGGCAATCTTGACAAGGGTTTGGTCGAGCGCTGGATCAAGAAGGTCCTTGCGCTGCCCGCGGACAAGATTATGCACAACGCCGCCTACGACTGCGGCTGGCTCATGGCCAGCGGGTTTCGCGTCGAGGGACGCGTCTTCGATACAATGCTGGCCGCCCCGTTGGTAGATGAGAACCGCTTCTCCTTTGCCCTCAACAGTCTCGGTTTTGACTACGTCAAGGAAGTTAAATCGGAGGCAGGTCTCAAGGAAGCCGCCGCCGACTTTGGCGTACACCCCAAAAAAGAACTCTGGAAGCTACCTGCAATGTATGTCGGAGCTTACGCCGAACAGGACGCGGCCCTAACCCTCAAGCTCTGGCATCAGCTGAAGATAAAAATGCGCGAGGAAGAGGTCGAATCCATCTTTGAACTGGAAACGGACCTTTTCCCTGTTTTGCTGGGAATAACCGCCCGAGGCATACTGTTCAATCAAGAAAAGGCTGGGTTTCTCATCAAAGACATGCGTTCCAGAGAAAAGCAGCTTTTGATGGACATAAAGAAAGAAAGTGGGGTCCACGTGGATATCTGGGCCGCCGCCAGCATTTCTGTGGCTTTTGACAAGATTAAGGTTGAATACCCTCGTAGCGCCACCGGCTTGCCTTCCTTTACCAAGCACTTCTTGGATACCTGCGAGCACCCCATCGCGCGCAAGATAGTAGAAGCCCGCGAGCTCAACAAAACGCATGGGACGTTCCTCCAGCCCTACCTCGACTTCTCCGCCCATGATGGCCGTATCCATCCCAGTATCAATCAACTGCGTTCAGACGACGGCGGAACCATTACCGGACGCCTTTCCATGTCCAGCCCTAACCTCCAGCAAGTGCCCGCGCGCCACGAAATAATCGGCCCACTCGTCCGCTCACTTTTCCTGCCCGAAAAGGAGGAGTTATGGGCGGCTAATGATTTCTCCTCACAGGAGCCACGCCTGCTGGTGCACTACGCCACACTGCTCGAGCTCAACGGAGCAACGAAAATGGCCGACGCTTACAAAACCGACCCTGATACCGATTTTCACCAGATGGTCGCAGATATGGCCGGGATCAAGCGCAAACAAGCTAAAACAATAGGGCTTGGCCTTTGCATCGCAGAGGGCGAACCTGTTTTGACCGATAAAGGCCTTGTCCCCATAGAAGACATCACCAAGGAGCATTTAGTATGGGATGGGGTAGAATGGGTGACCCATGGCGGGCTTGTCCGTATGGGAATCAAAGAGGTGATTACCTATGGCAATCTTACTGCAACACCGGACCATGACGTCTGGACAAAGCAATCTGGGAAAATTCCTCTCTGGGTCGCAGCATCAAGATTGGATGCTCTCGTATCCACCGGAGATGCTAAACAGGAAATTCGGTATGTGGACCGTGATCAGCAGGGAAATTCAACGCCGGGGAAAGCACCCCTATGCGCAGGTGCAATGCAACTGTGGAAACGTGTCTTGGAAAGCATTGGACAACCTAAAGTCAATGAAATCTACAATGTGCCGACCGTGTGCAACAACACAACGACACGTGAAGGCCGGACACCTGCACGTCACATCCAAAGCAGTAGCAATGCTGCAACGTCGGGCAACGGCTGTGATGCAGCGGTGCTCAAACCCCAAGGACAAGGGCTGGGGAAACTATGGGGGGCGGGGCATACAGTGTATGTTTACCTCCGTAAAGGAGCTTGTGGCCTATTTGATCAAGTATCAACAACAATGGCCATTACGAGAAGGGAAATCTGCGCAGAGCAACCTACAGCGAAAACAATTTGAACCGCAGAAAACCTATTCGAAAGTCTATGACATCATAAACGCTGGACCGCGGCATCGTTTCACCGTGTCAAATGTTCTCGTCTCAAATTGTTACGGAATGGGGAAGTCCAAGCTTGCCAACGAACTGGACCTCCCCCTCGATGAGGCAGATGGCTTGATCAAAACTTTTCACGCTAAAGTCCCCTTCCTGCGCGGAACCATAGACGCCGTCATGCGCCGGATTGAAAACGCTTCCTCCAATGGGTCCATCCGCACTCTCCTTGGACGAAAATGCCGTTTCCCCCTGTGGGAACCCATGGAATGGGGCGTGAACAAAGCACTTCCATACGATGAGGCCGTGGCAAAGTATGGCAGCCGCGTCAAACGTGCCTATTCATACAAGGGCCTTAACAAGCTTATGCAAGGGTCCGCCGCCGACCAGACCAAAGCCGCGATGATTGCACTCCACAAAGCAGGATTTAATATCCTCTTGCAAGTGCACGATGAGTTGGCACTAAGCGTAAAGAATCGTGCAGAGGCTGAAGAAGCCGCCCGAATCATGGCTACCGCCGTCGAACTCATGGTCCCCTCCCGCGTTGACGTGGAGATCGGACCCTCTTGGGGAGAAGCGAAATGAAAACAATCATTCACGTCAATCAACATGTCATTAAACGCAACAGCAAGTTGGGTGAAAATAACCCCCCCTTGACAGTAAAGACCTATAACAGCAACACCTACGCGCACACGGTCGAGATACAGGGGCCCGCACGCGTCGTATATTCTCCCGATAAACCACTTTCATGCGGCGCGCGCGTCTGGATCGAGACAACCGCCCCCGTTATTCTCGGGGGTGGTCATGAATAAAACAGACGAGATCATCGAAACGCTGATCAAGGAACAAACCGAGGCATTGCTGCGCAACCGACAGGAACTGGCAAAAAGACGCGATGATGAAAAGGAACGGCTGCGAGTAATTAGGCACGCCGCACGTCCGGAGAAAAAAGCGAAACCACCCAACCAAAGGGAAAAACGCTGGTTCGGAATAATCGTACGCGAAGTCGTACACGCCAAACTACGCGAGCTATCGAAGTTCTACGGGAAACCCGTTACACGCATCATCGAAGACTGGACAGAAGAAGCGTTCACCAAGGCCCTTGCTCAGATAGAAAAGACTAAAAAGTAATCACCAAACTGCCACAATTATTTTTTGCTTGCGTTTTAAAAAACAGCTGTGATATTATTTCCTTGTCCACTGGTTTCAGCTGTCTAGGATTGTTGGACAAGAAAGAAGAACTCAACCATCTACAGGAGAAAGTTATGCCAAAAGGTATATCCCGCAATCCTCGCGCGGTAAAAACCCGTTCTAAAGATACACTCGATTTCGTTGAAGTAGGACCACCCATGACCTTTGAACAGGCCATGGATTACGTGCGGGGCTTCAACGCTTTCAAAGAAGACGCGGACTTCCGCGACGATACCACCACCAATTTCATTGAGTCAAAGCAGTTGAATTATCACCTCGGAATGGTGGTTCTGTGCATCGCCTGCGATGACCTCAAGAAGGCAATGTGGTATCTCAACCGCGAAATTGAAAACAGGAGCAAGAAATGAGCGATGCAAGCATTAGCAAAGACGATACCACCACCCCGCCGAAGCTGGATGAGTCTACAAAACGTGCAATAGTTCAAGCAGCAGCGCGCGAACAACGTGGTACGTTCAAGAGCAAACTCGCCCTCATGGTCGGTCTGTGCGGCATTCACGACGTAGTCAAGATGCTCGCAGAATTCGCCGACGACAAAGCCTACGCAACGCAAGACCACGACGACGATCTGATATGCATGATCCTCGAGAAAACCGAAAAGCAAATCTGGGGCATAACCCTCTCCAAACAGCACAAGGCTCAACAGAAGTGAGCTACCTTGCCGAAATCGCGACTCACGTTGCAGGCATCCCCTGCATCGTGGGCGTGGTGGACTACCACCGCGAGAAGGGCTCCTACAGTTACCACGCGGCCTCCGATTTGGATTACTACGGTTACACCGAGGCCGCTTGGGAGGTGCTGGATCGTAGGGGCCGCAAGGCCGAGTGGCTGGCTAGGAAGCTCACCAACGACGACGTGTCGCGTATTGAAGAGACAATCTCAGCGGTGCTTAGATGAACAACAACGATACACGGACCATTGTCACCGCGTTTGTTAACCCTCCTATACCTTGCCGTGATTTTGACTGGAGCGCAACAGGGCAGGGTTACGACGAGGGAGACCCTATCGGTTGGGGTAGCACCGAGTCACGGGCAATAGCTAATTTAATCAACGGAGAATAAATAATGATACGGATTTTCAAGGACAAACAAACGGGCGAACACGTAATCCAAACCACGTGCTTGGATGTGGATTCTTTCACCGCTGAACTTGCCGAGGCTCTAGCCAACGCAATCAATAA
>Ga0181350_1000299_pt1 | contig 14540 bp, 15 predicted proteins | sample Su13VDMM110DCMD_FD_130105 | JGI IMG/M metagenome (GOLD analysis project Ga0181350, IMG submission 130105) | Freshwater viral communities from Lake Michigan, USA - Su13.VD.MM110.DCM.D | ecosystem: Environmental > Aquatic > Freshwater > Lake | place: USA: Michigan | collected 2013-07-16
GAACCTGTTATTTGTACTTGTGAACCTGATGCGAATATTAAATTTGATCTAGCATTATCTGCTGTTCCGTTTCCATGAATAAAAGCACTTTGTGCTGATGATGAGATGTTCCACTGACCTTGAACGTGTTGATAATCTCCTGATGCTATTGTATTTTGTCCTTCTGCATGTGATGCTTCTCCTAAGGCTGTTGTATTAACTCCTTCTGCATGAGAATAAGATCCAGATGCTGTTGTAAGTTGTCCTTCTGCATGTGAACTTTGTCCTGATGCTATTGTTCTAATTCCTTCTGCATGTGAACCTGTTCCTAATGCTGTTGTACCACGTCCTTCAGCATGGGAAGCATATCCTGATGCATCTACGTAGTAGGTATAGTCTCCATCATCTACAGTCTCTCCTTCAGCATGTGAGTATTCTCCCATTGCTCGAGTAGCACGTCCTTCAGCGTGAGAGTAGGGTCCTAATGGAATTGTAAAAAATCCTTCTGCATGTGAATAATCTCCTTGTGCTAGTGTATAGGATCCTTCTGCATGTGCATAATCTCCTGATGCTTGTGTTTCAAATCCTTGTGCATGTGAACCTGTTCCTGATGCTGTATTTCCTGCTGCTCCTTGTATTAAAGATCCTGTTATAATTACCTTTTGATTTAAAGGATTAACAAAAGAAGCTGTTAAAGCATTAGAAGCTGTTGTTGCAAATGAACTTGATACTGCTCTTGAAGATGAAATTGCAAAAGAAGCTGTTGTTGCAAATGAACTTGATACTGCTCTAGAAGATGATACTGCAAATGAAGATGTACCAAATAAAAAACCTGTAAATGATCCTGTAAAACTTCCTGTATTATAACTACTTGTAAAAGCATTAAAAGAAGATGTTGTTACAAATGATCCGGTATTAATTGTAGTTCCGGCATTTAATGCAAAGGACGCTGTTAGTGCATATGATGAGCTTAATGCTTGAGTTGCAAAAGAGGCTGTACCACTAAAAGAACCAGAAAAGGATCCTGTAAAAGATCCTGTTAAATTAACATTTATTTGCTTTCCTTGTATTAATTTTAGTGGCATATCTTAGCTAAATTTTCCTACTATTATTATTTGATCTGTGCTATCAAGAGTAAATCCTAAATCTGAGAATGTAGTTGTTATGTTTGCTCCTGATTGAATTGTTACTCTATTTTGTGTTGGAATCATTATTCCATTTATGTATACTTGAAAATCTCCTTCATCTAAAGCTAGGAATCCAGCTGGTGGTGCTGCAATTGTATGATTGTTAAATGTAGCAACCAATCCTACTATTCCATCTGCTAATGCTGTGTTTGACATTCCTACGTATGTTATTTCTGCTGCTGTCATTCCTCCTGCTCCTGTTCCTGTTCCTCCACTATTCACTCCCGTAAGAGCTGTATCAAAAAAACGAGTTGGTGCTTGATTTGTTGGTGTGCTTGCTCTTGCAGTTAGTATCTCAGTTGTACCTGCCGTTTCTAAGCCAAACTTTAATGATGCTTTAGAAAAGAACTTATTTGGATTACCTACTGATGTATTTATTGCATCTGAAACGATGTATCCTGCTATTTTTATTTGAAAAGAAGTCTTAACTGTACGGTCTCCTCCATCTATTAATTCAGTTGTTGTTGAATAGTTGTCAATTGCTGCTCTGAATTTAAACCTTTCTGGATCTCCCCAGTATGAATCTGATGCAAAATTTACAGATTCGATAATTTTATTCATTTGCTCTACGTATTCTGTAAAAATTACACAAGTATAAACCAAATTTATATAGTCAGGCATGATAATCCCGTAGTATTCTTTAACTGCTTCCCTATTATTTAGAGTAGAAAACCTATCATATACGTTTTTTTGTGAGTATTTTTTTTGAAAAACCCCAAAGTGAACTGGGTTATTTGCATCCATTTTGTTGCCTAAAGACCTATTTTTTTCTATAGAATCACGTTTTACCATGATAAGTGGTGTTTGAATCTTACCATTATTATCTCTATAAAAACCATCTTTTTGCATTGCTGCCCATCTTTCAGGTGATCCGTATAGTACTGGTACATTTAACTTTGTACTATTTTGAATTACTGATGGTCTAATTACATTATTGAAGTAGAAAAAAATTGATTCATCTACGTCTTTTAGCCCTACTGAGAATTGTTTTACGTCATCTTGTTTTAAAGATTTTTGATTTTCTCTTTTTTTATTACCAGGTACAGGAGCTTTACCTTGATTCAAATAAGGTGTAATTGTCTCTTGAGACAACTCTATCTGTGATTTTGGTATAGGCTTTCTTGTTAATGCCATTAGATTCTTTGTTTAAGTATTCCTACTTTGTCTGCTCTTGTTAAATGACAAATACATATAATTGAAAGTGATCCTCCAAAGTCTGGTCCGTAGTTGGTAAGTGCATAGTTTTCATCTTTTCCTAGGAATAGTTGGTTTTCTGTAGTATTGTCTACTTCGTAGTAATCCTCATTCCACTGCACTATGTCTCCTACTTCAGGAAATGTATTTGCGTCTTTAAGATCCTGTCTTAAAAATTTAAAACTTACAGCTCTTACTGAATCTGGTCCAAAATCGTCAACTGTTGTTTGCTGATCTCCTCTATCAATAAGGCAGTTTAATTTTACTGCTGACCAGTAGACCTTTTCTTGAGCCTCTCCGTATATATTTGCTTGTGTTTGTTCCAAGGATATTTTATGGTATAGAACTTCTTGCTCTATTACATCGGATAGTAGCTCCCTGTTTATTCCTACAAAAAGTTTAAAGTCGTTTTGGCTTCCAAATTTCATTATTCTATTTTCTCAATTGATTTTGTTGAAATCTCTACCTTTTTTATATTTGGTACAAGTTTGAAAGTATCTTTTTTTAGTTTTTCAAATACTACTGGTCCTGGTTTGGCAGTTAGTATTTTTACTTTTAGTATTACTATCCTAGTACTTTCATTTGAATCTACTGCCGATACTCTTGTTACTCCTGGCATTGCTCTTACGAAGTCAGCTACCTCTGAGGCTGTTATCTCGTCTGTATGTCCTACTCGTACCAATCCTTGGTACATTGTAAAAGTTACTTCGTTTATTAAATTTTTTATTTTCATTATCCTACAAATATTACCATTGGTACCATTTTTAATGTATCTTGTAAAAATCCAGCTTCTTGAGACTTTCTTTCTAATTGCGATACTCTTGATGTTGATTCCAATATATCTCTTAAGTTTGTTATCAATGCTTCTTTTTCTGATCTAGCATCTGCTAACAGGTCTGCTTGGTTTAAAGTTGCTTCTGAACCAGGAACTGGTACAGTTGTATACTTTCCTCTAACATACGCTAAAAGTTCTTTGGATAGAGCCAATGTATATTTGAATACCCATTGTCTTCCTATTGAATTTATATCCTTATAAGTAGGATTAGTAAAAGGCACATTTGATATATTTGAAATAGATTTCCCTGCTCCTCCTGCAGTTGTAGATGAATCATCTAAAGATTGTTTGTCAGTTACTTTATAATACTCAAACCAAATTAAACCATCTGTCTTAGGAGTTGGAAATAATCTTAAATTATTATTGTGCATCTCAAAAGAATATGCTGATTTTCTTACTTGATCATTAAATTCAATTGCTTGCACTTTTAATAAATCATAAGAGATTGGCATGAGTAAAAAGTTTACCCCTGGTGAATATGATCCAAAATCAAATGCATCCATAAGGGATTGAATTCCTGTTCCTGTTCCTGCATAAGGATCAAAGTATCTCATAATAGCAGGTGGTGCTTCGTAGTATACTTTACGTACTTCTATACTTCCTGTTATTCCAGATCCACTAGCCCATGCCTTAAGGTCGTATTCTTGTATACTTGATGTAACCATTATACTTCCCTTATAGAGAGTTACATCTCCACCTACTCCTGCTTCTGTTCCGTAATTATTAGAAATTCTAATAACATTTTGAAGGTTTGGAGAAATTACTGCAGTGTTTAAGTTTGTAGTTGTTGATCCACCTTCCAATGACATATAGTTTTGTACTGCAAGTGCTTGGTATACTTCATTTCCATAAGTAGTTACTGCTTCTTCAAAGCAAGCATAGAAAGATCCTGAATTTAATTCTACATCCATCAAAGGATATCCTAAGCGTATTGCACAGTACGATGCTACTTTATCTGCTGATCCTGTAAACTCTGGATCTGCATCGTAAAAGCGGAATGGGGTTTGTCCTGGTGAGAATGTAGAACTACCATTCCATATAGAAATATTTGCCATTGATATAGTTTATTAATAAATAGCAATTTTTTTTAATCTCGGAATTCTTGATATACTTTTAAGAGCCTATGTAGCTTATACAGCGATAGTCCCAATGCTTGGCATGCTTCCTGCAGAGTCTGATAGGTGCTTCCGTATATAGTGACAGGTTTTGCATTACTGTTAGATCCTCCCAACCGTCCCTTTGACATAACCTCTCTAGTTTCGGCAGAGTGCACAAATCCTTCCCTACTCTTAGCTCTTTTCTCAAGCGTTTGTTTTGAGTAGATTCCTGTCTTACCCTTATTCCAAGGAGTTCCTCCTAACCTACTCTGCCTCATTAGGTCTTTACTCTCTTGCGAATGTTTTTTATTATACATTCCATTTTTTTCTCCTGGTTGAGAAAGTTTCAATAAGTGCTCTTTATACTCTACTGTGCCTTTTCTGCCTTTCCAAACATCTCCCCCCACTGCAGCGTTTTTTAGGTTGTAGCTCATAGGGTCTGAGGCTGCATTAAGAAGCTCTAGGATAAACTCCTCCACTTCCCTAAAGTCTTCTCCTTCGTACAGAATTTGTCTAATAAAACTACCTATTCCGTGCTTTTTAAAACTCCTTTGGATGAGCTTGCCACTTGCTAGGTATCCGTCTTGTGAACAACCTTCGTGTGATCCAATATACCACTTAGCATTTTTTAAGTTTTTCCACCTATAAACTATTCCTACTGATTGATTAATCTCTATACTGTTCATAAACTCTTAAGACTGGTACTACTATTTCGTGTCTGTGATTTTGATTTAACTCAACCACTCTAAACCCTTCTACCTGTCCTTCAATCCTAGACAGAAAAGAAAATCCTGATTCTTTCTTTATTTTTAAATCTATTTGTGATGTGTCCCCACATATCACCATTTTAGAATTTTTACCCAATCTACCTATTACAGTTTCCATTTGATCGTGAGTTACGTTTTGTGCCTCATCTACTATTACAAATGAATTAAGAAATGTTCTACCTCTCATAAATGCAAATGGTACAATTTCGATGTTTCCATTCTCTAATTCTTTATCTACTTTATCTTTACTATAAAGTGCGTATAGATTGTGATATATTGGTGCTAACCAAGGATCCATCTTTTCCTTAATATCCCCTGGTAGAAACCCTATCTCTTCCTTAGAAACGGTAGGTCTTGTTATAACAATCTTCTCTACCTCTTTGTTAAACAGTAGATCTAAAGCTGCTTGTACTGCTACGAGAGTTTTTCCTGAACCAGCCATCCCTTTTAACACGGTTACTGGGTTTTCTAAAATAATTGCTTTGGCTTGTTTTTGTTCTTCGTTAAGAACTAAGTTAAATTTGATAGGCTGTTTTGGTTTTCTCTTTTGAGTATAAACCTCGTCGGTGTGGTGGTTACTTGCCATGAATATAAACTGTATTTGTTTCTAATAAATATACGCAAATTAAATGAAAACTAATCTTTATAAAGTCTTTAGCTACATCCAAAAACTATGTTTTGGATTATTTACAATTATTTCACTATCTTCAAAATTAATTTCTTGTTCACACATAATATCATAATGATAACCATCTGCAAATATAGGTTCTATTTCTAATGTAGGTTGATTTAAACATATCTTTCCTATTTCTACAACAGCATGTATACCTTGTCCATAAACTAATATTTCTTGTTCATTAAATGTATGTTTTACATAGACATTTTTTGATAGTAAATCAGTAGTAGCAGTTTCTCTATCTGTATATTTTAGTTTATAAATATTCATTATAGGGTTGTTAATGATGCACATTCAGCATCGGTTAAAGCAGTTTTATATATTTGCATTCCTTTGCATTTTCCATAAAAAATATTTCCACCCCACCATTGTCTAAAAGTAATTCGATTTAATGCTGCAGGTATTCCAGTACCTGGGATTTGGTTTGCTAATGTTAAAGTTGATTTTACACCATCTACATATCCAAATAAACCTCCCGCTCCCCATTTTATCAAACATTTATGAAAAGTAGTTTGATCTGAAACTGTAACAACACTTCTATAATTTGATCCGGTAGTAGGTGCAGTTGCAGTTGCACCACCAAAAGTATCTAATCTAATTATATTGTTTCCTGAAAGCGAATTAAATTGAATTTGCACTTGGTTAAAATCTGTATTATCACTTAATGATATAAGTCTTGATGTTAGATCATTTGCTAATGCTGCTATCTCAACATAAAAAGTACCTTCACTTGGATTTAATAAAGATGAAATTCCTGTTTTATAACACTCGTCCTCATTTCTTGTAACTGTACTTGTTGTAGTTGGAATATAGGATGTAGCATAAGAACCTGATTCTAGTTGTGCCCCTCCAACATAAACTTGTGAACCAGCATTGTTTGTTTGATTATATTGCCCAATCCATAAGACAGGTAATAATGGAAAATTAGATTGTGTTACATTAATAGTTAAACTAGTTCTATACCATCCATCATTAACTGGTTCTATTGAAGCACTAACACCAAATCCTGCAGTTCCACCAACACTACTTTTAGTACCGTTTATCAAGTCAAAAGTTGTATGTGCCAATGGTGTTCCTTCATGAACTATTGTTATATATTGTTGGTTAATATATTTAAGATAATATGATGTTGTGTAACTACTTGTTGGTACTGTAATAATTTTACCTATGTTAGAAGTTTCGCTTGTAGCTGTTAATAAAGTTGCAGAACCACTAGCAAAAGGTGATTGTACTGTTGAATTTGATACTGTTAAATTAACTTTATTCCAACTTGAATCACCAAAATCATTTGAATAAGTAAATAAGTTTGTTCTTTGTGGTTCAAATAACCAAGCAGGAGTAGAACCTGAATAATCTAATCTTGGAACTCCTGTTAATACTGTTTGAATTAATCCACTACTATTAACTCTTGATGCAGAAGTTGCTCTTGTAAAAGTTAAATCGCCATTTCCACTTGAAGGAACGATTGAATATAGTTTATTTGCTTTATAAGCGTTTGGTGTTAGTATAAAGGATGCTGATGTTAGTAAACTCATGTGTTAGATGTCTTTTAGTATAAATATACCAAATATTTGTATAAAAAAAAGAGAGCCGAAGCTCTCTTTAGTTTTTCAATCATATTGCGATTATACTGTTGTGATATCACTAACAAAGATCTTACCATAAAATTCTGGTCTAATCATTTTCTTAGCGTAACGAGTCATGATACCTTTTCTTGGAGTGAAGGTAATTGGATCGTATACAAGTGGAGTCATGATTAATGGAATGTATGGAGCATATACTGCACCAGTTTCCAAGAATTGAGATCCTCTGTAACCTAACAAGATTACGTTTTCAGTCATGTAAGGGTTTTTGTAAACTCTGAAACGAGAATTCAAGTTACCTACTTTCTGAACACCCATTGCGAAGTCCATTTTATCACCATTTGTATCTGCTGCATATCCAGGGATTGATTCCAAGATTGTAGCTACAGAAGGAGAACATACTAAGAAGTTTGCTCCACCTCTTAAAGTTTTTTGGTGAATTTTGTTAGATACTTTTTGTACTTTAGTTCCTAAAGTTCCGAACCATTGACCTTGAGTGTTGTAATATCCACCTGCTGCTACTGAAGAGTCAGTCCAAGCTGTTCCAGTCCAGTTTCTGTTTGATACTGCTGACCATCTTTCAGTTGTAGCTGCATCTTGAATCAACATATCCATTAATTCTAAGTCAATCTCCATAGAGATGTATTCGGATAATAATGAAGTTAATTCTGCTTCAGCGTCAATTGAGTGGTAAGCGTTAAGATCTTGTGCGAACTCAGGAGTCCATTGTGCTTTTAATTTTCTCGTTTTAGCAACGATTGCTTCAGAAGCAAGTGATACGTTGATTTCAGGAATAACAATGTTACCTAATGCTGTAGAAGCTCCAGTATCTTCAAAGTCACCTCTTGTGTTGTCAGTTGGTTGTTTTTGATATTTAACTGTACCACCTGTTACAATTGTAGCAACTCCTAAAGTACCACCAGCTGTAACTAGTTTAGATACAAAATTAATAAAATCTCCAGCACCTGATTGAGATACAAATGTAAATTCTGGGTTAGTGTTTACATCTACTAAAGCTGATCCAGAAAGTAATCTAAATGCTCTTACACCTTTTAAATCTGGGTTAGCAAAAGATGAAGTTGGTACTGCAATAACTTTAAAGTCACCTGGATTAACACCAAATTGGTATCCGATAGAAGCTGAAGTAGCTGCTGATACTGTAGATGTAGATGTCAATGTAGTTGCTGATGCAGAGTTGATAGAGTATCCAAACTGACCTGCTCCGTAAAGACCACCTGATACTTCTTCGTCTACTGACATTTTATCGTTAGCTTGAGAAGTGTTACCGTAAAGGCTTTCGTTTGCTGTTCTTCCGTTTGTAGAAGTACCATATTTAAAGTCTAAGTAAAATACAAGACCTGAAGGTAAGTTCATTGGTTGTACAGATACAAAATCTTTAGCTGCGATTTGAGCGAATACTTTACGTACTAACGGTAAAGCAACACCTGCCCATTGTTCAGCACCAGTTGAAGTAGTAGCACCGTTTGTAGTTCCAATACCTCCTTGACCAGTTGTGTTGGCCTCAGATACGATTTGTTTTGCTTGATTCTCAAGAATCATAGCCATGTTGTTTCTTTCGATTTCGTTAGAAATTCCTTCTAACAAACCTGACTTGGCCCATTTACCAGACAAACGAGCTGCATCAGCTTGTAATGACTTGTAGTTATTTGAACCTTCGAATAATTGATTTAATTCCATTTGGTTGTGTTTTTGTTTTTTTATTTTTATGATTTAATGATTCCTGCTAACTTCTGCCATCTAGCTACTTGCTCAGATACTTCTGATAAGATTTCTTTTGGTGCAGTTGTTTGTGCGTTACCTGTTGCTTTTGAAGCAAAAGATCTGTGCTCTTTAATTGCAGCTGGTTTAGCAACTACATTTTTAGAAACTGTTTCGAAAACTAATTTTACTTCTTTAACTGTTTCTGCTTTGTCAAATGCTGCAATAACATTTACTTTTTGACCTTCAGATAAGTTGTTTGATTTGAATACTTTATTTACATAAAGTAATTTTGCATTTAGAAGATTAACTTCTTGAAGTTGGTTTCTTAAGATTTTAACTGCTTTAAGAGCTTCGTTTAAGTCTTCTTGAACTTCTGTTGATTCTCTGAAGCCTTTCATCTCTCCAGGAGCTGCTGATTTACCTCCATAAAGAAAGTTTGAAATTGCATCAATACTTTTTCCTGTTTTAGCTGCAATAGCTTTAACTAAATCACCTAACTGACTTTCGTCTATTTCTTGTTCTTTTACAACTTTGTATCCGTCACCTTTAGTTCCGCTAACATCGTTTCTTTTAGAACCTGGTTTGTTTGAATAGCTATGGTTTACTTTTCCTGGCTCTTGTTGTGTTCCTTTTGAGTAACTATGCCCTTCTTCCATTTCGTACTTCTTACCTTCTTCCATTTCATCATCCATTCCTTCTAGCTCAGCTAGTAATTCGTTGATGTCAATCTCTTCTGAATCATCTTCCATACCTACCATGTCTCCTTGTCCTTGTGGACCTTCTTCTCCGGTTTCCATTTCATCTTCTTCGCCTTGACCTGTTTCTTGAGCTACGACATCTCTAATTAGATCTTTCAAGTCTTCAACAGACATATCTTCGATTTCTAATTCTTCTTCTTCACCCTCTTCTCCTTCTTCAGCCTCTTCTTCAGTTCCTTCTTCTCCTTCTTCTGCTTCTACCTCTTCTTCTTCAGCTTCGTAGATGTTTTCATCCATTACCTCTGCATCTTCTTTATCTTCCATTTCTTGCAATTTTGCAGCAAGCATGTCTTTTAAATGAGGAGTTAATGTTTCTTCTAAAGCTTCTTTAGCGTTGGCAATTGCAGCTTCACGAATAGTTTTCGCTTCAGCAATAGCTTGCTTTAATAAATCTTTGTTTGACATTTTATTTTGTTTTTGATTGTCGTACGCTTATTAAGTAGTAGTGTAATAGTGTTTTACTTTGTAGTAGATATCACATAAGTGTCGTGATATATTCTTAAATAAATATATACAGTTTTCCAAAACATAAAAAACCCACCTTTATGGGGTGGGTTGTGTTTTTTATCTAAGGTTTAAAAACTTATCAACGTAATCTGCATACTCTTCCATTGCAGTTAGTACATCCGTATACTCTACTCCCTCCCAACTTTTTATGTGCGGCATTTCTTGTTTTAAAAACTCGTCTGGGGATAGTCTGTAATTACTTCCTTCTTGTAGAAACTTTGCTTGCCAGTTGTGTATGTTAAAATCTCCCATTACGCTCTTAGTATATTATTAATAATAGAATCTAATCTATCGTATTTTCCTGCTTGTGCTTTTCCTTCGTTTAATGAAATTGGATTCATAAATGCTCCTTGTGTAGAAGGATTAGAAACAAAATCCCAACAAACTAATTCAAAGTCTGGTTGAACCATTAAAGTTCCTTCATTTGTTTGAGTAACTGATCCTGTTCCTCGAGAAGAAATTCCTATTGTATGCCCTCCTCTTAGTATTTCTTTTACAATATTTCCTGAAGGTGTGTTTAGTAGTTCTACTTTTCCCATCAAGTCATCTCCATCCCACCAAAGATCTTTTACAACATGTGATGCATTTTTTAAAGATACAATTGCTGATTCTGGATGATCTAATTCTCCGTAAGCGTTTCCTACCTTTACGAAATTCTCTACATATTCTCTTACTTGATCTTCAAGAATTTCTCTTTTGTAAATTCTTCCGTTTTGGTTTTTTGCTCCTGCTCTTTGCATAATACCTGTTACCTCAAAAACTCCTGGTTTAGTTTTTGATTCGGTAACAAGTCCTTTGAAAGGAGTTACATTTATTAATAGTGGATTGTTCATCTTTGTTATTTTAATAATTCAGATAACGATTTTGCTTTTCTAACTTCGTAAAGATCATCTCCGTCAATCATTGGATCTGAGAAGTTCTCATCACCGTAGTCAATATCATCCTCTCCTCTTGTACTGTTAAAGATGTACTCTAGTTCTGCTATATCGTCTACTGGTCCATGCTCAGCTTCTACAGCTTGCACAAATTGTTCAAAGCTATCTGACTCTTGTGCCATAAGGTAAACGTCTCCCATTTTAGATTCGTCTAAATCCTCTTCTCCTTGTAGTTCAAATTCTTCCTCTTCTTCTTTATAGTTTTCTGGGTCTGAGAAGAATTCGTACTCGTCTTCTCCTGGCTGTCCGTAGTTTGCTTTTCTTTGAGCTGTTTCCTCATCTCCAAACATATCACCCATATTCTCAGATAATACTTTTTTGATTAATTTTTTAAATCCTTCTTTTAATTCAGCTTTTTTCATACCGTTGAAAGTATCAACTTTAGCTTTATCTGTAAAAGGAACCATTTTATCGTGAAGATCTACTTTTGGATTAACACCTGCTACTTGATTTGTGTAGTAGATTGAATCTTTTTCTAAGTTTTTTGATACTTTTGCTAATGCTTTTGCATATTCTTCGGCAGTTGGTGTTCCAAGAACTTGTAATGCTTCTAACTCAACTCTAATTCCTCTTAGGATTTGTTCGTATGGATATTTGTCCATATCGTTAGTTGGTTTGTATCTGTAATCGGTTAAGCTTTTTTTAGTAAGTTTTGCTTCTCCTAAGTTTTGTGCATTAACTGCATTAAAAGCTGCTTGACCATATTTTGCTACCACTTCTTTTTCTGACTTTCCAGCATCAATCATTTTTTTAGCTGCTGCTATATCTTGTTTAAATTGTGTTGGTTTTGCGGTTGGCTTAGCTCTGTACTTTTCTTGTGCAGGAGTTACTTCTTTAAGATTAGCTCTTCTTACTACTTCTACTTTTTTGTTGCCATCTTGGTAAGATATTCTATCGTTGTGTGGATGTCCAATGCCTACTGTCCCATCTTGTTTTTTATCTTTCACTACAAGGTTATCTCCACTAACCCCTTGTACATAAACTACATCACCCACTTGTAAAGACGATAAAGGAGCTGTTTCTTTTTGCTTTTCTTGCTCTCCTGAGAATGCTGGGCTTCCGTAGGGTGAGAATTCTTCAATGCTCTTAGCTTCTTGAATCATTCCTCTATTCTTAAGGATCTGAACTGCATCATCGTATCCGTTGAAACGAGTTACTAATTGTGGTTGTTGCATTCTAGCTTCAGCTAAGAAATGATCCTTAGAGAATTTTCCTTCTTGAATTGCGTTATATTTTTCTTGTAATGTTCTCATGTTATTTATTTTCGTCTAAGTAATCAAATCCTTTTGTATGCGAAGGTCGTTTTGGTCTTGAAACTGTTTTAAATCCTAATTTTTCTGCTGTCTTAGTAGCAACATTTTTTCCTTGTCCTTTTTTTGCAAAAGCAAATGGTGTAGAATATGCTCCAACTGCTCCTGTTGTACTCATTTCTTCTAGCACTTCTTGTATTGCTTTTATTATTTGAGATCGTTTCATAGAGCTTTTAGTTCATTTACTAATTCATAGTACTGCATTAAAGATACTAAATGATTATCATCTACTTTTTGAGTATTTTTTATAGGAACAATTGCTTTTTGTATTTCTTCTAATTTAATTTTAACTACTTTATCGGTAACGTTATTTTTTAATTTAGAGATTTGTGTTTGCAACTTTGTCATTTCTTCATTTACTACATTTCGTAATCTTGTAGAAGAGTTAACTGAAACTATAAATTCTTTTAGGATGTTTTTTTGTTGTGGAAGTAAATCTTTGTACTGGTCATTAAACTTTTCCAATAGTATTTTATACGTTAAAAGTCTTAAATCTTTATCGTATTTTGAATATTCTTCAATCAAAGCATTCTTTACTTGCCCCTCTGCACTTTTACTTTGAGTTAAATGCTCTAGTATTGTAGTTTTATTATCAACAAATACATCTAAATCTACAAGTCCTGCTGTTGATTGTGCTTCCATTAAACAGTAAAGTGCTGCTAATGGTTTGTAAGATTCTACTTTAATAGAGAAGAATTCTTCTAAATCATAATGACTTTTAAGTTCTTTTATTAATTCGTATTTCTGTTTGTTTAATAATTTAGCATCTAGCTTTCTAGAAATCTCTACAATTGTGCTAAGGATTGATTCTGCTTTTTTTGGTCCTACCCCTTTATTTTTTAATACAAAATCATATAATTTAAACTCTCTTACAAGTGTTGTATTTCCTGTATAGAACTTTCTTAGTACCGTTAGGGCTGGGGAGTCTCTTTTAGATAGAGTATCCGCTGCTATTTGCTTTACTAATAGTTCAAATATTAAGCCTGTGTTTTTATACTTACTGTGTTTAATACGCATCTTAGGTATGTCTTTGTTATAAATAGCGTTTAGTTATCTAAATCTTTAATGTTAGCTTCGTTTAGTAGATCTGACTCGCTTTCTACTTGTTGTTCAAAAATATTTTGCTTCTTGTTTTGAAACAAATCTTTATTTCTTAGAAAAACTGACATTGTATTATTCATACCTTCTCTTACATTCTCACTATCACTTGGGTAGCCACCTTTCATTCCATGAACTCCCAATCTATCTCTTCCACCTACTGGGTCTTTCTGTGTACCTAGTATTGACATTTTCTCTCTAGGTCTTCCTATTTTTAGGTCCTCATCGTATCCTGCTGGAACGTCTCCTTGTGATCTGTCACCATATATTGAAGCTAAATCGTGAGGTGTTCCAAAAGACTGTCCTGTTGATACTGGATCGTTTCCTTCGTTTTCTATTTGAGATATTCTAAAATCTCTTTTAGCATCCTCTCTAATAAGATCTCTCATCTCATTATAAGTGTCTTCTGATATGTCAAATAATGTATCATAGATGTAATCTGAAGAAAATAATTTAGTGGCTTGCATTTGTGCTGCTAAGTCAACTTTCTCTTTCCAAAGAGCAATTTTTTCTTGCTCATAAATAATTGAAGGAGTTGTAAGCTTAATCTCAAAATTAGTAAGAGACTCTTTGGTAAATCCTTGAGCATATAAGTGAACAAGTCCTATTTTAGTCAACTCACTCTCTACAATTCTTTGAAGTCTTTCTACTGTTCTAGCAAAACGAATATCTTCTGCTGCAAGAGTTGCTTTTCCTGTTAAATCTTTTTCGTATCCAAAATAAGCTTTTGGTACTTTTAAAGCTGCAAACATTTTATCTCTTAGGTACTCAACGTCTTTTATTCCGTCATACTCTAATCCTTTTGTAGTTTCAATTTTTGTAGAAGTATCTCCTCCACGAACTGGGAGATAGAAATCTTCCATCATATTCATCATGTTGAATCTTAGGTTAA
>Ga0181350_1000301_pt1 | contig 14452 bp, 13 predicted proteins | sample Su13VDMM110DCMD_FD_130105 | JGI IMG/M metagenome (GOLD analysis project Ga0181350, IMG submission 130105) | Freshwater viral communities from Lake Michigan, USA - Su13.VD.MM110.DCM.D | ecosystem: Environmental > Aquatic > Freshwater > Lake | place: USA: Michigan | collected 2013-07-16
ACTGGGATCGAAGACCTCAACCACCCCGCCTTCTTCAAGGCTGAAACATACCTTATGGCCCATCTATATGATGTGATCAATCCGGCCAGAATGGACGAGGAACTGGGGCTAGACCCCCACCAAGGGGTGATGGACCCCGAATTTCTTAAAAGGGCCGCACAGCGCGATCTGGAGGCCGTAATAGCCTCTGACGGAATCGTCCTGCTCCCCGATTGGGAGAAGTCCAAGGGAGCCAAGGCGGAACTGGCAGTAGCCCAGTGGTTGGGCAAGAAGGTTTACCTCTATCCTTCTATGGTGGAGTACGGCAAGGAGTCGATCTTGGACACGGCCAAACGCCTCACCTCCAGCGACAGGCAGAAGGACTACGGCCATCCCAAGGACAACTTCAAGCGGATTGCCGATCTCTGGAATGCCTACCTGATCAACCGCAAAAATCCCGAAACAGAAATCTCTATTGAGGATGTGGCTTGGATGATGGTCTTGCTTAAAATAGCGCGAGACCTAAACAAGCCCACAGTAGACAACCTAGTTGATAGTGTAGGGTATATCCGTACCCTCGCCATGGTTAGAGGAATAGAATGACCTTATGAAGAACCCGCAACAACCGAACAAACGAAGGCTTTTCTTCGACATCGAAACCTCACCCAATGTGGTGCTGGCTTGGCGTACAGGCTTCAAGCTCTCCATCCCCCATGACAACATCTTGGAGGAACGGGCTATCATCTGCATCTGCTACAAGTGGGAGGGCGACGAGGAGGTCCACAGCCTTACTTGGGATCGCAAGCAGTGTGACAAGAAGATGCTTCGGGATTTTAGTGGGGTACTCAATTCCGCCGATGAGGCTATCGGGCACAATGGAGACCGCTTCGATTTGAAGTGGATCAAGACAAGGTGTCTCTACCACCGAATCCCGATGTATCCCAACTACACAACGCTGGACACCCTGAAGGTAGCCCGTAACCAATTCCTCTTCAACAGCAACAAGCTGGACTACATCGCCAAGTTCTTGGGCTTTGGGGGTAAAATGGACACCGGAGGATTCGGACTGTGGAAGGCCATCATCCTAGACAAGTGCAGGGAGAGCCTCCAAAAGATGGTGGACTACTGTAAAATGGATGTGATCCTACTGGAGAGGGTGTACCAAGAGCTTCGCACCTACGCCCCCCACAAGTTCAACTACGCAACGGCCTACGGCGGAGAGGCCCATGATTGCCCCAATTGCGAGTCCCTCAACGTCCATGTCAGCAAGACCAACACAACCGCTGGTGGGGTACTCAAGAAGCAGATGCAGTGCAAGGACTGTGGAACCTACTACACGATTAGCAATCGGGGCTATGAGAAGTATTTAGCCGAGAAGGGCTAAAGCTTGCGGTTGGCTTTCAGGCGGGGGAATGATTTGCAAAATCCGCCTGTCCTCTGTTAAGACGCACCAAGGATTCCACGCCAACTCGCGGAACTTTCCTGATGCCCAATCCTCCTTTGAAAACTGGTATGGACGAATTGCGGTTCTCCCCAAATGGTTTTTAATTTCCCACCCTCTTTGGGACATGGCGGCGACTCGTCGAGATTTTCGCATAACGCTTGGAACAGAAATAATAACATGAGCTATTCCTTGGCGGGTTTCTTCTAGCGTTTGTTCGTGTCGGTTAATAGCGGGAGGGTATGGCGAAATGATACCATCGAACTTCCAGCAGTTACAAAAGAAGTCATCAAAAAGAGCGAGACCAAAAAGCGCATGAATGTTCGGGCATCTGTCGCCAAGCAACTCTTTTAGACGCTTCACCACTGCCAACGCCTTGTCATGCGTGGGAAAAAAGCAGTCCAGATCGGACCATCCCTCGTTTGGAGGGGTATCACTTCCTGCCCGAACCCATTCGCGCACATAACCTCCAGCAATAGTTCCTCCCACATCAAGAATTTCTCGATGTAAAATTTCATGATCAGAAGTAATCACCATAGGTTTACATTCCAAGTTCCAGCAGTAAATAGCGTCCCAAAGACGATTGTAGCAATTTCATTCGCTTGCTCTTTACTGCGAAGAAGGGTTTGAAAAGAGGCCGTGCTGGAGTCTGGAAAAGCTAATGTTACAGTAGGGCCGTTTAAGTATGTTATAACAGTAGTGGTTGTTTCCCCTCCGCCGCTAGTTTCAATTGAATATGTCTCAATACCAAAAGTAGTAGCCTCCGCCTCATAGGCGGTGTCCCCCCACTCAAAAAGTGGGTAGTAGTCGTTTTCTATCTTTATGCAACGAGGCATTTTGGTAAATACCCCACCCGACAAAAATGTCCTAAAATCAAACAAAGATAAGAACTGTGTCTGGTAGGTGGTGCTAGGATCAGCGGGGGGTGGAAGATAGTATTCAGACACATAAGATAGGTATTCTAGTCCTCCGCATACCCGTTTAATAATTGCTGTGTTTGTGTCGCTTCCTAAAAGTGCTTCGGGAACTTCCGCTTCTGAAAAGGGTTTTCCCGAACTATCAATGCCGTAAGTGTCATTAACTTCGTAATCAAGTTCAATGCTTACTACCTTCCAATACAGAGCGTGGACTTGCTCTTTTGTAAGAGCCAACGGGAACAGTGTGCCTTTAAACCCTGTTCTATCAGAACCGCCAGTAGCGTTATAGTATGGGGCCATGTATTTGGTATTGACCTCATCCATGCTTTCAAACTCTTCCACGCAAAATGGCAGGCTAGAAATTAAACTCATGCTGAAATTGGATAGACCGCACCTTTCCCATCTACGCAAACAGTAACAAGGGTTTTGTCAGTAAAGGATAGCTGCCTTATTTTTAATGAACCGTTTGCGTCAATATATAGATAGGCTATTGGAAATCTGTATCCCGTTTGAATGTCTTCTTCAAAGGTAATTCTGGGTTCAGGTGTGTCCAATCCCCATAAAATTTCTTGAGATGTTACGGTGCCTCCAGCAGATACTTCGGCCACAACAATTACATATCCAACTGCCGCCGCCGTCCAAAAGTCTAGTCCTGTTATTGCATTGGACGTAAATGAATCAAAGCCGGAATAAACACTGCTTGCCGATTCAACTTTAACTTCCTCCAATCCGTCTTCAGCCCTTCTGTAAATTTTAAAAGGGTGGATGATTGTGTCCCCGCCTCCGCGATCAATTTGAGTAAGATCCGCAATTGGCTCTCTTGCGCGTTGAACTGTTTCGTTTTTCTGTTGATTGAATTGCTGTGGAACGAACTCCGCAATCCCACCAGAAAGTGATGCCCCGCTAATTATTGGAGCTATTGTTCTCCCGCGAACTCCACCCCCATCCTTTTCCCAAGATGGCGCGGTTTCTATGATTTGCTTTATTGTTTGCTCGTAATTCATTACGGATGGAACGCCGTGTAAACTTCCTGAATCCAAATACCGAATCTCCACTTCTCTACCTTAACGGCTGCTATATGACTGTATCCCTTGACAAGCACAGACCCTGCTGGAAAGCTTGAACCAAGCTTTAATTGAGCTACGGCGGTGGCGGTTGCCTGTACAACTGTTACGGGATACGCTCCAGCGGGAACATTTCCAGAGCTTGCTTTATATTCGGGTGACACAGTAACCGGAGGGATCGAGCCAAGAAGAGATGGGGTGCTGTGACAGAATGGGCCGAACTGAACGCTGTTTGCAAAGTTGTTAACCTCTTCACCAAAACCACCACTACTTCCGCTTACTGTAGCTCCAAAGCCGCCAACAGATGATTTTTTGTTTAAGGATACACCCTTGCCACTGATTGTTACCGTTCCGTAAACTGGTTGAAAAAGCGTTGCTACCGGAATATTTGTAGGCGGGGTCATGGAGTACGTTCTTGTTACCTGCGCCCTAACGCTACCCCGATGCCCTCTGCGTATCTTTGTGTAGACAGCACCAACCACACTTGCCGATGCGTTGGCGTTTGCTTGTGCTGTCCAGTTGTAATCATTGGCCTTGATTCCCGCAACGTCTAAACCACCAGACGATCCAGCCCCACCACCAACCGAAGAATCCCATTCAATACCAATTTCTTCCAAGACATCTGGATAGCTAACATCAATTGAAGACTCAAATGTTTCAGCATCTGGTATTTCGTTAACGGATGTAATAATCTGAATTGAGTTGTATGCGTCTATCGGTGTTATTTCCGCAATCTGGTTGTCGGTAGTGGTAGGCAGAGAGGTTCCGGCAGCAACTAAAGTTTTGATGGTGGTTAGAATTACGCCAGTTTCGGCGTCTTTTTTTCTATCAGTAAGGGCAATTGGATTTGTTACTTCTACTTTCTCGCCAAGAAACTTATCGTCGCCTAGCGGTGTTTTTCTATTGGAAAGTATTTTGTATCCTACCGCAATGGTTCCATCTCCGTTGTATGTTTCGGTTACCGTTTCTTTTCCCCATTGTCCAGTCTGCTCGCCAGTCAACGTTCCATTGGGGGTTTCGTTCCTTCGCGTAACACTTACCCTTTTAACGAATTCTGTTTGTTGCTGTTCAGACTTTGAAATTTCGTTACTGTTTAATGTTGGTGTTGCGGCCTGACCTTCTGTCGTTTCTTGTGTTGAAAATGTTGGAATCTCTACTCTGAATTTTTGAGGAGCGGGATCTTGCCGTTCAACAGAAAAAGTACTAGCCGGAAAAACTCTTGGAACATCAACAACCCGCTCAGTGACGGACTCGGCGTCTTCTCGGTTGACATCAACTGTCTTGGTGGCCGTTGGCTGCGGGGCATCATAGTTGTCAGACCCCTTGCGCTGGGTGGTGACGGTGGTTAGCTGCCCCTCATTGTTAGTGGCAAAGCCAACAAGCTGGGGTCCGTCAACGCTATAGGTTTGGACAACCTTAAACGAAAGGTACTCGTTGTATGCCTCGTAGGAGGTCTGGGTAATGGCCCCGTTGTTGTTTTCTAGGATGGCAACCTCATCACCAGTTGTGGATATTAATTGACGGCGTTCTTGGACGGCCCCGCGAGACGGGTCATAGAAATCCCGATCCTTAATGGGGAAGGGGGAATCAAGATCAGGGTCGGTGGACCCCGCATCCCAAGTCTCTTCAATCTCGCTAGAGACAATAGCACTCCCCTCTCGGGCTTCGTAGGAGATCTTCTTGTCCCGCTCTAGGCTTGCCTCTTGTCCACTGTTAACCACAAACCTGCGCCTTCCCTGAACCGGACCAAGGTCATCATCGTATCGGGTAAAGGGAACGTAGGGGGCTGGAAGGATCTCGTAGACCCAAATAACCCTCTCATCTGTTTTAGTGGGTTGGGTGGAGGTGAAGCGGTGGTTGGGGTAGCGGGACGGCTCTGGGTGAGGGGATAGATCGTCGGGGCGGCGATAGTTGTCCAGCCTTGGATCTTTCTTAATTGCTATAATTGGAAAATCTTTATCGTCGTTGGAATAAGAAAGGACGTAAGACTTGCCTAAAGGAGGATACTCTGTGGCCATAAATCGCTGGTAAGCTACTCTAAAAAACCTATGGTGGCAAGGTCATTTTCCGCTTGCAAGATTGAACAAAGCTGATAGTTTGTGGTCTGAGGCTATGTCCTCATATGTTGTGTGTGTGGTTCCTGTCGGGGGTGGGTTAGTGGTTTTTCCTGCCCCCGACTTTTTCTTGAAAAGATTTTGAACGAGTTGACAATCGGGCTGTCAAAGTTTATTCACAACTAATACATCACATGTCATTCCAAAATCCAAATCAGCGAGAAAAAGATCCAACCATTTACCACTCCGCCCTCGTCAAGAGGGGGCCGAGGTTGCTGGCCATAGCAACCACCCCCAAAACCGTTATCCGCAAGGCGGATCAAAAACGCTTTCATATGGTAACCCTTGTTATTGATGAGGTTAAGTATACCTACTTTATTCCAAACAAGGAGATCGAAGAGAATCTCAAACAGCATGTCGGCAAGACGGTGGTGGTTACTGCTACTGGCAACGACAAGCGGGGGACCGCGAAGATGGAAATCCAAGCCTCCATGGTCAAGGGTTCGGCGTTGATTCAACCAGCTATTGATGTTGCGGCGTCCAAGCCCACGCAATGGCAGACCGTGAATACCTCGCAATTGCCCCAGAAACCCGCAGGAGAAGCAATTAAGAATCCCGAACCCAAGGACCGCGAAGCCAAAGCCTTCCTCTGTCAGGCGGCAAACCTGATGCGTCTTTGTGTCAAGAAGGCCAACGACATTGCCGTCGAGCTAGACCTTCCCAACGAGCATCGTCAGGGCATTGCCTCAAGCTTGTTCATCCAAGCTGATCGTTCTGGGTTCACCTTCAAGATGCCGATCAGTGCCTACACTCCAGAAGAACTGGGATGGGGGGCAAGCAAGGCCGATTCTCTCACAACCCCGCAACCAGAAGATGAGTGATGGAAGAGTCGTTGGCATCAAAATTCTGTACCAAAATGCGGGATCAGTCCTCGTGCAAAGTCGGACCAATCGCGAAGACTACTACATGGTGGAATTTGTTTCCGAATGGACCAAAGACCCAGCAACAGGACAATCAACCCGCCACTACACAGGGGAAATTACCTGCACTTGTCCAAGCTATCAATTCCGCAAGGAGTGTTTCCACATCCGCTACATCTGTAAACTCTTGGGCATCAAAACGCCGCAAGCAAACAACCAACTAGAAAAAGTAGCAGCATAATGCTAATCACCAACAAATACAATTTGCCCCAGCCTTTTGTGGACTTGGTAAGCGGGGATACCTACAGCAAGGGGAAGTCAGACATCACCACTACAGGGTTGGCCCAACCTCCCAAGATTGCCGAACTTACCAGACGCCATGCTAGTGAAATCACGATGGATGCATCCGAGAAGGTGTGGACCATGATGGGCACGGCTAACCACTACGTCTTGGAGCAGATCGCCCTCCGCAACCCCGAAAGATACGTTACCGAGCAACGCTTCTATTTGGATATTGATGGGGTTAAGCTGGGTGGACAGATCGACCTGTTTGACCGCGAGACCGAAACCCTGTGGGACTACAAGGTCTCCAGCGTCTACAAGGCCATGAGCGATGACAAGCTAGAGTGGACCAAGCAAGCCAATGTCAACAAGCTTCTTTGCGAACACAATGGCATCCACCCCAAGAAACTAGCCGTCCTTCTGGTTATGAAGGACTGGAAGCGTAAGGAAGCGGAATTCAAGGCCGACTATCCCAAGTGCGCTATTCAAGAAATCCCCCTACCTGCTTGGAGGGAAGAGGAAACTTTAGCCTACATAAAATCCCGAATCAACTTGCACAACTCAGCAAAATTGATAGAAGTAGAGGATGCCATCCCTGTATGCACAGAAGAAGAGCGTTGGGCCAGACCCACAACGTGGGCGGTCCTCAAGGAAAAAGGAGCGAAACGTGCCGTCAATGGAGGGATCTACGAACTTGAATCTGAAGCTATCGCTCACGCCAAGCGAATATCTGGTGCCATTGAAAAACGGGATGGGTCAAATCCGCGCTGTGAAAACTATTGCCAAGTGCGCCAGTGGTGCAACTTTGGAAGAAACCTAAAACTATGAGCATCGAATACAGAGGAGAAAAATTCAGCGGCTATAACAAGCCAAAAAGAACGTCTGGTGGACCCAAGAAGTTTGCGGTCCTAGCCAAGCAAGGAGACGAAGTAAAGCTGGTAAGATTTGGTGATCCTAACATGTCAATTAAGAAGGATCAGCCAGCCCGAAAGAAGAGCTATTGTGCCCGTTCTGGAGGGATCAAGGGAACAGGAAACAAACTCTCCGCCAACTACTGGTCGAGAAAAAAATGGGAATGTTAATACTATGAAAAAAAAAGGATTGTACGATAATATCAACGCAAGGAAGAAGTCTGGCACTAGCCGCCCTAAGTCTAAATCTACTATCGACCCCAAGGTCTATAAGAAGATGAAGAGCAAAAAGGGTGGGTTCAAAGAAAAATGAGTCGCCACCCCGATGACCGGATCGCGGCAACCAAGGACTTCATCAATGAGTTGTCCAAGGTTCAGGATCGCTACTTCAAAAAGCTTTGCCTCAAGCTGGAGCTACCCAAGGAGACCGAAGACTATCTCTTTGACTACGTCTTCAACGACAGGGGTGATGTGACATTTGGCGAGTATCTAGATACTCTGGGTCGGGGCGATCTATGGGAAGGTTTGTGAACCAGACAGATTTGTTGTTTGACTCCTAGTTATAAGTGAGCTAGGATTTGGGGCAAAATGTCTTCACTTTCGCTTGGACTCGCCATAGAGAGACTCCCCTCCTCCGTCATTCCCGTTGCAGATCCTCCTGATCTGGCGGGGTTTGATGCTGGGGTGGAACTGCGTAACAACATTAATCGCTTTCTAGAGCGGGTGTTGAGCGAGGGTAAGTGGGAAGGTACTGTTGTTCAGGCACTTATCTCAGCCTACGAAGATGTGGATGAGAACAAGTTTATCACTTTGCCCCGTCACTTGGAAACTTGCTTGCGTGGCGGTCAACTGGGCTATAAGACCCGCGCCGTTCAGAGCGAATGGTATCAGTACTTACCCCAAGGGCGGGGCATCCGTAAAGAAGATCAAGCTTACTTTGGTCCGTTGCAGGACATGGGGAGCGGATTTCTTACGTTTCGGGATTTGCTTACGCCGTCAACCCTAACTGTTTCTACCGATCAAACCGAATGCGCCGGATCTGAGATCATCATTCGCGGAAAAAATTCCAGTGGAAACAAGATCTATTCGACAGTGGATGGAGAGCCGATTGAGGGGATTAGGTTCGACATGGCCACCGGAACCCAGACTTCTGCCCAAACATTTGCGGAGATCTATGGCGTGGAGAAGACCCTGACCAAGGGCAACATCACGCTTGCTGCTGGCGCAACCACCCTCGCTAAATACGAGGCGGGAGAGAGGGCGATAAACTATCGTCGCTATCTGGTAGACAAGAGTTGGGATGCCGTCCAAGGTATTTTCAAACGCTGCCATGTGTGGGCAGTGAGCGACAACGACCCCCTCTATCCCGATAACCTAGAGGCAATCAAGCTTGGACTCATGGCCCTGAACGCCGAAGATAAGGCCGATGTGGAGCGCGGCCAATATTATATGGACAGGGCGATTCTACTTTTAAATGCCGAACTAAAAGAGTATAACGCAGGGCAAGAGGGGGTTATGCAAATCGCCCCTTGGCTAACCCGACGAATGATCAACATGCAATAATACCTATGGCTATTGGAAATACATTTGATCAAAACCGAAAAATTCGCAATGCCATTGCTAGTCCAGCAAATCAACGCGCGAAAGACATGGATGAAGCTAGGAGCCAGTTCAGGGCCGAAGACAGGCTGTTTGCTGATTTTCCTAATCGCACAGCATACGATCAGGCCCTGTATGATCGCGCACAGGGAATTGCTGCCGGAAGAAGCGAAGCCGCTCAAGCTGGTCCAGTTAATAACGCTTTAACAGAGTCTCCAAATTTAAGGTTTCCCATGACTCAGGGTGGGCAACTTGGCATTAGTCAGGAGTCAATCAGCGAAAAGGCAGAAGCAGAAAAAATGAGGTTGGGCGGATTACAGCCATTTGGCATTACAGCGCAACCAACAAACTTTGAAAGTGCTGGAGTCAAAAAGGAATCGGGTGGCGTAATTCAGACACCCTACGGAATTATGTCCACTTCTGCGCCTGTTGGCCAAAAAGAATTTGAGGGTCGCATGGCACAAGTCGGTCCAGATAGATCTGAGTCTTATGCCATGACCCCGTTTGGCGGTGGGTTTGAGCGTCAATTTTCTGGGGCGGATGATCGTCAGGTGGCGTTGGCGAGAGCGTCTGAGGGGGGACTTCTAATTGGTCAAAGACTTCAAGAGCAGGGCCGCAATCGTTACTACGCCTTTAGAGAAGAGAGCGAACGTGGTAGGGCGCAAGAGGCCCTATCGACTGAGCGTGGACGAAGCCCTGACAAGGCCCGTGGGGCACAGGCCCTGATTCAAGCAGAGCGATTTCGCCAAGCGCAACAAGGACGCAGTCCCATGAGCAGGTCTCCGCTTGTTTTTGGTGCTAGTGCCCCCCAACCAGCGGCATCATTTTCAGTAAGTCCATCCATGGGCGGTCCCTCAACCATGGGGGGTGGGGGTAGTCCGTTTTCTTTTACTCCGTTTTCCCAAAGGATGGAAAATCAGGCAAACTCATCTTTGATGGGGTTTTCTTCTGAGGTTGGCAAGCCGTTGAATGTTCCAAAATCAAAAAACCTCAGACCATATCGCCTTCCTTTTGGAATGAGACCATTTGGCAGCTAATTCCTATGGACGAAGAAAATCAACTGACACAGGGAGTGGCTTCTCAACCAACCGGAATGGTTGGCGCAATGCAGGGAATGCAATTTACCACTTCCTCAATGGGGCAGTATGCTCCGATTGAGGCAAACAGACCATCAATAACCCCGAGGGAACTTCCAGAGGATTGGGGTGGAAGACCATCTGGAACTAGTCGCCGCGCCATCCGCATGCAAGCCGATTGGGACAAGAAAAGAGAAGCAGAGATTGAGGAACAACGCGCACTTCAGTCTATGGACATTCAGCAAAAACAATTTGAGATGAGTCAAAGGGACCAGAAAATACAGGAAGACACTTTTTACTATGATCGCGGTCTCAAGGAGGTGGAGCAAAAATTGCAGGCACAGACACGCTCAGAAGCCACTGCCATCATTGGCGGATTAAATCAACTAGATCCCCGATCCCCTGACTACCAGAAAAACGTGGCTGTCCTTTTTGGTAGCAATCCATTGGGGGCGGCTGATCCCAATGTTCAAAAGGTGGTGAGCCAGTATAATGCGGCCAATGAGTTTTATGTTAATTCTTCCATTGCGCGGGATGAGAAGCAGGCCGAGGACGCAGAAGAACAAGCCAAGCTTCAGGCAGATATGGTTACCTATGGAGTCACCCCAGAACAGCGGCGAGAAGTGCTTGAACCCAACCTTCCTGCTGGGGTGGTGAGGTATAACGTGAATGCGGCCCAACCAGTTATTGCTGCTGCCAAGTTGAGTCAGGAGCAGGCCAAGGAGGCGAAGACAGAAGAGAAGGCCGTGAAAAAAGACTTTACTGGCCGCTTGAGGGATAGTCAAAAGGCAGTAGCTGCCTTCAATGCTTTATTGGAGCCAGAGTTGGAAAGAATTAATACGTCACTCGATACCGATGGCAATCCAATTTCTGATGCGAAAAAGGCCAAAGAAATTGCAAATTTAAAACGCACCAATGAAGCAATTGCAAAAGCATTTGCCGAGGCCAAGGGTGCTGCCGCAGTGATGGACCTTCCGATGATTCAGGGTGAGAGCGATTTTTCTAAATATAAAAGCGGTGATAAGGTTATTGCCGACGATGGAATAACTGTTATAACTGTTCCATAACCATGGAAAAAGGCAATTGGTTCGACAAATACAAAACCGAAGATGTTCCCGATGAGGAGCCACCCAAAGAGGTGATCCCGCCCACCCCAGAAAAGGTTGTGGCTAAAAAAGAGGAAACTCCAGCGGGTGGTAACTGGTTCGATAAATACAAAACCGCCCCAGCGGTGGATAACGAGGACGCTGAAAAGACCCTACTTTCCAATTGGGACAGCACAACCCAACAGTTTGAAGAACTGCGTAGCGGGTACGAGGGATTGGGCTCTCGTTACGGGGAACTTTCCGCAATGGAGTCGAGAACACCAGAGCAGGAAAAAGATCTTCAAGACACTTGGAACAAATATGTTAAGTCAGGGCTGGAGGTTCAGTCTGCGCTTAAAGGGGTTGAAACCCTTCAGCCAGAGGTGGAGAGCTTTAATAATCGTCAAAAACAGAAGCGGGTAGATTACATTGAAGGCCAAAGAGGTAGCGCAGTATTCGGCAATGAGGTTGCCGACAGGCTCTACGATATTGATGCCAGAGCGGATCTGGACTACGAAAAGGCGCGAGAAATACCGGACAAGGATAAAAGAAAAGAAGCTTTCGCAAAAATCAAGGCAGGTTATCAAGCGGAAGAAACACAACTCCTTCAATCGCGTATCGACGCATTCAAGGAGAATGAAACAAAGATCACCAATGCTGCTGAAGTAATCGGCCAAGCCTTCTCCACGCAGGGAGGGGATCGTTCCAGCCAAACAGTAGATCAATTTCTTTTAGAGACCAGTGCGGATGTCGCGGAGTATGCCGAGCTTCGGGATTCACTCTTGAATCAAGATGACCCCGAGAAGGGTAAGCTTTTTAAGGAAGCATCATTGATGAATAAACTGGCAGATGGCACGGCCTCCACTGGTGTTGTCAATGGTGAGGTTAGGATTTCCCCGTCTGCCGTTTGGAATGCAGAATCGGTTAAACAGGAAATTGCCGAGCTTGATGTTAGCGATGCCCAGAAGCAGTTGGCCATTGCCAACATTCCCAGAATGCAGGAAGAGGCGGCGAAGCTAGAGCTTCCCTTTCTTCAGAAAGTCAACGAGTTCAACGCATTTGTAAAAGCCAACAACCTTCAGGGCGATTCGCCCAAGGATCAAATCTCTGAATGGAAGACGCGCAATCGCAACTGGTCTGAAATGATCACCAAGGCCCCAGCGCAAGTTGGCATTGGCTTGACACAGGGCGCACTTGGACTGCTTGAAGCTGGTCAGGCCATCGTTGGCGGCACGGCCATGACACTGGGAGCGCAGAAGTTTGCTGATCCATTTTTGGATTCCGCCACTCAGACAAGTGAAAGAAACCAAGAGCTTGGTCGGATTTCCCGCGAGATTGGTGGTCCCACACTTTTGGCAGAACTTGCCGCAGTAGCTCCGCAGATTGCACTTCAGATTGGTGTTGGCAAGACTGTTAGTTTTGGTGGCAACAAGCTTGGACTTAAACCCAAGACAGTTAGTAATTTGGGATTTGGATCTTCTGTCGGCACAGCAATGGCGCAATCCTATGGCAATGTTTTCTCTTCGGCCTTTCAGCAGCTTGAGAAGGAAAAGATTGATGGTGGTATGGACCCGATTCAGGCGAGAGCCGAAGCAGTTAATGAGGCCCAGCTTCCCGCCGCTCTCTCCGGTCTTTCCACCGCAATCGTAACTGTCTTTGGAGGTAAGCGGGGTGTTGAATCGCCGTTTAACGAAGGGGTTGATAGCATTAGGGCCAAGCTCAATACGGCGGCATTCAGAGCGGAACTGCCAAGACTCATACCAGATGTTGTTAAGGGTATACGGAATGAGGGGTATGAGGAATTGGCCGATCAGCTTGCACAGGGGATCGTCGAACAATTCACCTTCAATCCCGAACTAAAGACTTCTGACATTATCAACAATGCGGCAAAGGCACTGTTAATTGGCGGCATCACTGGCGGCACTGTTGAGGGGATGAAATACGGGTTTGACTACATGAACGCGCCCAAAGCGATGGCACGGCGCGAGGCATCCATGGCATCCATTCGTCAGTCCATTACCGATGTGGAGCGCGAGATTTCAGATATCAGCGCAAGCTCTCCTATTGGCGGTGAGTTTCAGCGCGAGTACAACGCTACGTTACCAAGTGATGAAGCGGCAAGATTGGGCGCGATTGCGGTTGACCGCACAAAGATGGTTTCCCTTCAGGCGGAACGTCAGGAACTCTCCGAGCTTTTGGAAGATGACACAATCAGCAAGGTGGCTCGCAACCAAATTGAGGGCAAACTGGCTGCTGCCGATTTTGAATACTACAATGAAGTATTGGCCCCCATGCGCCGTAACGTGGTCAATGAACAGATTGTCGATCAGTTGGATGGTATGGCGGTGTCCCAACAAACCAAGGAAAGTATCGTAGCTTTGTCAAAGATTGCCAATGGGCGGGGTGCTGATTCTCTAACGGGCCGTGAGCGTGTTGCCGTGGGTATTACCAGCATTGGTGATGGAAAGTTTCTTGCCAGCAAGAAGAACCCCATGGTGGAGATTGGCAAGGATGGGCGAGCCACAGTAACCGAGGCTGGCCGACTCATGGCAGAGAATGTTGGGATGGTCCCCCTTGTTCGGATGATCGGGCTTTCGGAGTCCACCAGAGCAAAGCAGGCGGAGATGGAACGCATCGTGAATGAGCTTGCAGAAAAGAAGGCCCAACAAGAAGCCAAGGATACGGCGGAGTCAGAAGAGGCAAAACGCTACGGCCCCACATCTGCCGAAGCGTTGAAGCAGCAAGTCGCGGCACAACCTCCTGTACCTGAAACCGAATCCAATGCCCGTCTGGCTCAACTTCTCAAGGAGCAAGAAGAAGTTGCGCGTAAGGCTTTAGAGGTGGTCAAGAAACCGGAGCCCACTACACCGCCAACCACTGCGGTTCCGGCGGATGATTTACTTCGTATAGACACAAGAGAAGAGCTTAATCGCTTGACCTCAGAAGGCATGACAAGGGAAGACGCAATTGAGGATTTGAAACGCCGCCGCACAGAACAAAAACAATCTATTAGTGATTCTGTAAATATTGGAGACGAGATTGTTGTAACCATCAATGACCAAACGGGTGCCACTTCAAGGTTTAAAATTGTCAAAAGTTTGCGTGGCGGAAAGGCGGTCCAACG
>Ga0181350_1000302_pt1 | contig 14433 bp, 27 predicted proteins | sample Su13VDMM110DCMD_FD_130105 | JGI IMG/M metagenome (GOLD analysis project Ga0181350, IMG submission 130105) | Freshwater viral communities from Lake Michigan, USA - Su13.VD.MM110.DCM.D | ecosystem: Environmental > Aquatic > Freshwater > Lake | place: USA: Michigan | collected 2013-07-16
ATTGTTGGTTTGAAAGCAAAGGGCAAGGCCAAGAAGGATGTGTCTGGATTTGTTGTCAAGATGTAAATTTGTGACAGATTTGATTTGACTTGGGAGATTTTATCATCCCGAGTCATTTTTATGCAAATGCTGGTTTTCCGCGTGTGATTACAGAAAGTTGATGGTAGGTGTTGACTTTTTCTAAAGTGGTGATAGGATATATCCACGATGAAACTTGAATCTAAGGAGCGTAAAGCAGTTGCCAGTTTGATTTACTTTGCTGATGAGGTTGAACGTGAGCGAGTTGAGCGATGGATTGCCAAATTGAAGCAACAGGGGCATGTGGTTGGCAGTGTTACGAGGGAGTATGATCCTGGATATGGTGAACCTGTTTGGTACATTCCTTGAAAAAAGTTGGTGGTAATCGTTGACTTTGTAGAAATCTTTGGTAAGATATTTGGACATTTATGACACTACTAGAACCGCAAGTTCCTCATGATGAGACGTTGTTGACCAGTTTGTATCTCAACGGCATTGCTGCTGATTTGAGTGAGACGGGATGTGGCAAGACGTATGTTGCCACGTATTTGGCCAAGAAGATGGATGTACCGGCCGTGGTTATTTGTCCCAAGGCGGTTATTCCTACTTGGTTGAAGGTGATGAAGAGTGCTGGCATTGCTCCTACTGCTATTATCAACTATGAGAAGTTGATGCGTGGCAATATGACTCAATACATGAGTTATGACAAAGCAAAGTTGGCCAATGACCGTATACCTACGCATGAGGCTATGGATATTAAGTTTCCCAAGAATGCGTTGATTATTATTGATGAGGTGCACAAGTGTAAGGGTGCTCAGTCGTTGAATGGCAGTTTTTTGATTGCTTGTAAGAAGGCTGGATACAAGTTGTTGGTTATGAGTGCTACGTCGGCGACCAATCCATTGGAGATGAAGGCGTTTGGATATGCTACCAATCTTCATGATTATGGTAATTTTAGTGGATGGTGTTCCAAGGTTGGAGCTGAATTCAATAAACGTCATGGTGGAATGACGGTTGATTTGAAGAGCAAAAAGGTCAAAGATGGCATGAAGTGGGTTCACAACAATTTGTTTCAAGTACAAAATGTTGCTAGTCGATTGACTAGGGATGTGATGAAGGCTATGTTTCCTGACAATCGTATTATGGCAGAGTGTTTTGATATGGGAACCAATACCGCCAAGATTCAGGCTGTTTATGACTATATGGAAGCTGAAATTGCCAGATTGGATGAGCGTAGTCAAAGTTATCGTGCTCACGTGTTTGCTGAAATCATGAAGGCACGTCGTCTTGCTGAAATTCTCAAAGTACCCACTTTGGTTGATATGGTTGAAGACTTGTATGCTGAAGGTGTGTCACCTGTGGTGTTTGTGAACTTCGAGGATACTATGGCTTCGCTTCAAAAGCGACTGGCGGCTTATGGCGATGAGATTGGAGTGATTAAGGGTGGACAGTCGGCAAAGGAGCGTGAACGTCATATCGAGGAGTTTCAAGACAACAAGCGTCGAATTATGTTGGTGAATTTGGCTGCTGGCAATGCTGGTATTAGTCTTCATGATTTGAAGGGTGGATTTCCTCGTCATAGTATTGTGAGTCCGAGTTATAGTGCCATTAACTTGGTACAGGCGTTGGGACGTATTCATCGTGCTGAAGGCAAAAGTCCATGTCTTCAAAAGATTGTGTTTGCTGCTGGCACAATTGAAGAGCGTTGTTGTCAGAAAGTTCAGGCAAAGCTTGACAATTTGGATATGTTGAACGATGGTGACTTGGTTGGTGACATTCAGATTTGGAACTAAACTATTTTCTATAACGTATATATGAACAAACTGATTGGAGTACGTCGGCCTAATTACTATGATGTGTCACAAAATCGTAGTATACAACCTGTAGTGGTTGAGGTTGAGGATATGAGCAAGATTGAAGATGAAATTCGAAGTATGTTGTATGATGTGATACCGCCGATGAATCATGTTGTTACAAGTTGGCGTAACAAGTTGTATGTGTGTGAGAGGGTTGCTGGTCCTCGAAGTGAGATTCGACGTGATGGCAGTAAGGGTATGGAGTCACGACCTTATGACAAATCGCAGGTAGATTATCATCCATATCAGCATCTTACTAGTTGACACAATGGTATACCGCTGATATAGTTATATGTATTGGTGGTATACCTTTTGATTTTCCGCGTGGCCTCGTAGCTCAATTGGATAGAGCGCACGGTTTCTACCCGTATGGTTGGGGGTTCAAGTCCCTCCGGGGCTACCAATTTTTATTTATAACTATGTCAACCTGCGCATATATTGTTGAAAGTGGCAATTGGACATTTCGTATAATGTCATCTGATGGAGACGATGAATATGCGTATATTGAGGCTGGTACACGTGCCATGGAGGGTGTATTTGGTGCCCGTCCACTGAGTGATGAGTGTGAGTTTCTGAGTCTACGGTTTGTGGATGAAGATGATTACTTTGATCCAGACAATCTAAATGAAGACCCGCCGCATCCTATGTTTAGTGTGGTTACGGCTATACACAAAGAAACTGAGACAAAAACCGCAAGAGTGTACTTGACAAGTGAATTGTTTGAAAATGCCAGTCAGCCTGTCAATGTTTTGTTGGCACACAAAGCTGAATCGTTGGAACCAGACAAACTCAAGAAGTTCAGGCAGTTGCAGAAGCAACAGCTCAAGACCAAAAAAAGAAAGAAAAAGGATTGACATTGTAAAGAAGATGAGGTATAGTGTATACAACGATGAGCAACAAACCTACAACAATCAAAGATATTCAAAATCAAACCTTGGGTGTAATACGTACTCAAGGTAGTGTCACCAGGCTAACTGATACATCCAATCGAACCCTGGGTACATACAACAGTCAGACCAATGTGACCTATTCGGGTGGAAAAGCAGTGGGTCAAGGCAATCAGTTGCTTCGAATCAAGATTTAATGCGGAATTAGTGTCATGAGGAGCACGGTGGACTTCCAGTTCACAGGGCCGGTGCAAATCCGAGATTCCGCTCCATTTATAACAAACCACACTTTGGCTTTAATCAAGGTGTGGTTTGTTTGTGCGCATATGTGGTTGTTTTCCGCGTCGTGGACGGCTAAAAACGTGGGGTATTCTAACATATACATCAGATGCAATGTCAATACTTTTCGCTCATGCAGAGGCTGATTTAGTTTGAACTTTTCCTTCCATTCCAACCAGTCTGTGTTAATCTCTTAACCGTGAAGACAATCTCAATCAAGAACAACAACGAACTTCCCGCCTACCTCCGCACGCTCGGAACCGAGTGCCAGTTCATTTCAATGGTAACCGAGACTGAGGTCAAGATGCGCAAGACCGGCAACCCGTTCGTGGGTACAGTCAAAGTGGCCCGCCGCAACGGCTTGGTCAACGTCAACCATGAAGACCGGGTAAACCGTCGCATGACCGAAGCCGGTATCGAAGCCAACTACGAGGCAGGTGAAACCTGGTACCTGCACGAAACCACCAAAGACGGCAAGGTTATTCCGCTCTGCTTCTCCAAGAAAGACGCAAGCGCCAAGTATCTCCAGTTCTTTCCTCATCGCAACCTGAGCACCAAGTACACGCTTAACGGCCGAGACCTCACCGCCGAGGAAGTCACCAAGATGAAGAGCTTCATTCCTGAGAAAGATTGGGGCGACTTCAAACAACCAGTCATCACCCTCAAGATGGATTCCATCAAGGGCATCAAGTTCCGAAAGCTCAACTTCTCCAAGTAAAAGTCAAGAGGATTCAGAAAAAACTGAATCCTCTCTTTTTTCACTTGACACCTTGACAAACACCATCGATTAACTGTACAATACCCACTGTTCATTTTCCGCGTCACCTCAACCATCCGCAGTTCATTTTCCGCGTATATCTGCATAAAAAACCCCACCTAGCTCTTTATAGAGGGTGGGATTATTTTACTGGTTGGAGCCGTTAGTCTTTTTGGGTGGATGTATATAGCGGTTCTCCGGCCTCATTGTATCCGCTAATTGTTACGATGCCCTCTGCCATAAGCTTGTCGATAGTGTCTTGCACTTCTTCCAAATGGGCTTGGTTCAATGCTTCCATGATGGATTCATGAGATTCGCCGGTTTCTTTCATGAGTCTTTGCACTGCGTTTTCCACGTCGATATCGTTATCGAGGGTTGAAAGGTCGATGGAGTCGATGTGGTTCAAAAGGTCATCGACGGAACCTTGAAAGTGTTTGTTTGTTTTATTCATCTACTACAGTATATCATGGATCAAGTGTATAGTCAAGGAAGGATTTGGGGATTGGACCCAAACCCAACCCATTGATTTCCAGTTGGTTAGGCAGTCACAGTCTGTGCCTTGGGATACTTGGCGAAGTAGGTTTCACGGTTGAAGGTCTTGATTGCGTCGGATGGACGATAGGCGTTGTGGGGAGCGCCTTCGCCGTAGGTTTCGACGTTGTAGGTTGCATCGACGGGAATGTAGACTACGGTGCGGTTCTTGAGGGTGCCCTTGGCGGGCTTTCCACGGCCCACGGGCTTTTTGTCAAGCAGAACCACACGCTTGACGAGGATACCGGTGCCGTACTTGAGACGGCGTTTGGACTTGGCAATCTTCTGGATGTCAGCGGTGGGAGCCGTATCAATCTGGGGTTCAACAACAGCGGTGGAGGCGGTGGAAGCAATGTTGGTATACTCAGTGAACATAACGGTATTTGTGGTGATGTGAAGGTGTTATTACCTTCAACTGGAATGAGAGTATCAGAGTTTTAGAACAAGTCAAGCCTTGTGTTGATTTTGTTGGTAGTATTTTGGTTTTCCGCGTAGCTTTGACGACTGCAAACAAAAACCCCACCTTTTTGAGGCGGGGCTGTTGAAAAGTGGTGGGCCCTGCCGGACTTGAACCGGCAACCAACGAATTATGAGTTCGCTGCTCTAACCAATTGAGCTAAGGGCCCGAAGAAAAGGAAGCGGTTTTAGAAGTAGAGGGGTGACCGCAAACCCCAAATAACTTTCTTGGCGGCAGTGGTAGCAACAGTGTAGTTCATATTACGATTTAGAGATTATCAGAGATTTTAGAGCTAGTCAAGCTGTCTTCCAACTCTTTCTTACGTCGCCCCCACATGACTTCACTCAAGCCAAACCACGAACCATGAAGTTTGGTTGTGGGATGATGGTCAACATCCGATTCGAGTTGATTCACATAGTCAACGGAAACTTCGTTCCATCCAAGGGATGCACATTGAAAATACTTTCCATCGACATACACAATATCATTGACACTCAACGAACGAACTTTTGATTTGACAAACAGTTCAGACTCACAACCTGAACCGTGATTGAACATAGCAAATATCTGTTCCAGAATGCTTGCCCAAGGAGCAGAATCATGAACAAAGGAAATCGTTTTTTCGGAGGGATAGATAACAGAAACAATGTTCTTCATGTGGTCAACATCCTATCAGAGTTTTAGAGCTAGTCAAGCCTCTTGTACCACCGAGAGGGGCTTTTTATCCTGACCCCAAGGAATTTGAACCTTAAACAGCGGCGGCGGCGAAGGCCAAATCCTCATCGTCGTCTTCGTCTTCGGAACTGTATCGACCCAAACCTTCCCGAAGCGTGATACCATCATCGCTTTCCCAGTCAAGCTCTTCCTCGTGCATCACTGATCCAGTCACGATGGTTTCGTTTACGAGGAATTCACCACCCTCATCTGCATACTCATGGTAGAACTCCAAAGTGGGATACTTCTCAGACACATTCAGCCAAAACGCCGTTGCCAGACTCCATGCGGTTTCGTAGTAGATAGTAGCAGCCAAAGTGTTTACTTCAACAGCATTGATACTCCACTGAGTAACATCATAAGCACCCCACTTGGTTCCCCAATTGCGATTGGTCCAATCATACCAGTTGTTGCAGCCATACTTGGCAATCAATGCGTCACTTGCTTCCTGAGTGATACCAAGATTAAATGGTGCGTCCTGTTCATAACTATGTAGACCCATCGGGCCGGTGTCACACTTACTATCTTTCTTCTTTTGCCACTCAGCCCACAGAGCATCAATCTCCTTTTGGGTTTGAATACGAGTCGGCGACGTAGTTCCAACAAGTTCCTTGGGCATGGGAAACAGACTATTGAAGTCTAGTTCACCTTTTTCTCCCTTGGCATCAGCGACGAAACGAAGAACGTCATCCTTGGGACCAGACACAGTGAAGTTATTTGCGGTATGATTGGGCATATGTTGTGTTTGTTACGATGTAGAGACTATCAGCTTTTTAGAACAAGTCAAGCCTTGATTACGTAATCTTTGTCAATTCCTCGGAAAGACACGCTGTCTTGAATCTTGCCGGTTTCATCCGTCCAAACTTGGATGAAGAACGGTTCCACATACCACCCACGCGTCTTGGCTATGTCGGCCCAGAATTCTCGGTGTTGGTTGAACTCTTTTTTGTCGATGACAGTTTTCATTTGTGGTGTTCGTTACGATGCAAAGACTATCAGAGTTTTAGAGCAAGTCAAGCCTTGTGGTCATTTTGCTGAAGGTATTTTGATTTTCCGCGTGGCTTTGACGACCGCAAACAAAAACCCCACCTTTTTGAGGCGGGGTTGTTGACAAAGATTTAAAGGTAGTCAATCAATTTTGCAAACCTGTTCATATTCAACATCCCACACATCATTATCTTGATCTCGCACCGTCAATACATTTTCTGAAATATCAACCACAATTCCATCAAAATCTTCGTTGAATACGTCGTTAGGCCAGACTTCCACACTAACTCGGTCCCCAATGTTGTATGTATCAGCAATATATCCCATATAGTATGTTCGTTACAGTCTAGACTCTACCAAAGTTTTACAGAAAGTCAAGCGGTTTTCTATGAAGGATAACCGCAAACCTTGTAAAGTGTTACTCTTCTTCAGCGACCGTCAAACTGCCTTCCTCACCTTCGTCGTATCGTCGTTCAGTGGACCACTCACTGGTGGTAACCTTCTTGTTGACCAAATCATACACGATGTCGTCACCATAGTCACTGCCGTCACCAGCACCACTGTAACTGTAAGCCTCCCATGCCCAATTCTCAAGCTCATTGAGAAAATCCTGTGACACGACCTGGTCGTTCAAACTATCCACGTCCACATTCAGACAGCCTTCATCGGACCCACCACTAAAGTTGAGCGTAATCTTGGTGATACCCAACTTGAGAGCCTTGTTGTAGATTTCCTTGTTCAGCGGTTCAGCATTCATAATTTGTATTTGTATTTTTACCGTGGTTAAAGATTATCAGGATTTTAGAGAAAGTCAAGCCCCAAAAATCAACTTTCCAACCACAACCACCAGATTCACAGCAGCGACCAACATCGCAAACGCGATCCAGCCCATAATCAACATCAAAACCGTATCAAGATCTTTATTCATTGTGGATATATCCTATCAGGATTTTAGAGAAAGTCAATGGGTTTTTTAGATTTCTTCGATGTCTCCAATGTCAACAACTTCAAAACTGTCTTCGACGTAACTGCCATCCTCTGGCAGTGGAGCACCATCTGCTTCAAGAATTGCTTCGTCGATAGAGTCGGCTTGAACAGTAACGTGGCCGTACATCTGATACACAACGGGAACTGAGTAAGTTTTCATGTGGTCAATATCCTATCAGGGTTTTAGAGAAAGTCAACGACTATTTTTAACCAAGAATCATTTCACTGGTGGTGCTCTTTTTGCCCACCTTGAGCATCCACGGGGCGGGATTGTTTGCTAGAACCTTGAGGTAATCGGCGGGAGTGGGAATAAAGCCACAATCTTCTTCGACGTGCTGTTCTGCCAACACCTTGGTAGGAATGTGTTGACCTCTTGAGTTGACTATGGTATGGCCGAACTTTTCGATTGCCCACTGAATACCTGCTGAGTGATGACGAAGAGCACGATGTGTCCAATCGCCGGTGTATTGTTTGGTTTCGTCGAACCAATCGTGAAGTGCGATGTAGTCCGAGGGTATTCCACCCCACTTGCTAGTCGAGCTTTGACTGTGTTTCCAAGGTGTCATCGTGGAAATATCCTATCAGAGTTTTAGAGAAAGTCAATCCCAATCACTTCCTATTTACCAAAAAAGTTCCTTCCCACGGCAAATCTCCACTAATTTCTCTGCCATCAGCGTGGAAAACCATGACATCAATAGAATAGCTTGTATCCATCCAATTAACTATGCTTTCTTGTACATCATAGATGGAGTCTTCATCTTGCTTGTCTGTAATGTTCCAAGTACCTGTGACAGGAACAAAGTCTTCCAATTCCACTGCATTTTTTGCTTTAATTGTGATGTTCATTGTAAACTTCAATTTTGGACAATGCGTATTGATTCATTTTCTTTCGTGGAAAATACTTGATAAAGTCACTGATTTCTAACCCCTGACGTTTCAAAACACGATTAAAATCATCATATTCTCTGGCATCTGATGATTCGTGTATCAGGACATGAGAACGGATATGGATTTCAGATTGTGGAAGTGCCGACTGATACTTACCAGTGTAGTAATTTATTTCAATCATAACTCCAAAAGATTATCCGAAGTTTTACAAAAAGTCAACAACTAAATCGCCATCACATGTGAACCACCACCGCATTGTCACCCACGATGGCCCAATTGAGATTCACCATTGCACCATCCTTGGTCATGCTGTGACCCACAAACTTGGCTGACTCACCAATGCCAATGTACCCACGCCAAAAGTTCTTGTCAGTCTTGGTGTTCTTGGGCCGATAGATGAATCCCACCTCTTTGTCAGCCATCTTGGCCACATACAGGTTGGGAAGCGACTTGGAAACTGTCTTGGTGTAATAGATCATCTTCACAAGAAAGACTCTATCAGAAGTTTACAACAAGTCAACGTCTTTTAGCTTTTCTTTGGAAGTTTCACATCGTATGTCCATCCCAACGAACACACACCCAACACAAAAAACACATCCCGTGACGTGGCATCTTGGGTGAAACACGCTGCAAACAACAGCAGAGCAGGAGTGAGTATTTTGAGGATTGACGCGGAAACCAACAACCAATACTTGATATTATTTAATGTCATGACCAAAAGTGTACCACATCTGCTGTAATATGTCAAAGAAAATAAAATCGGGATGGAGGTTTTTTACGTCTCCACCCCGATACGGTTTTCAAACACACGATGAGAGCTACTCACCATACGTTCACAGAAACCATCAACAAACAGCTAATTTGTCAACAACTGTGTGTTCTATTCACACCGTCACTTGTCTATTTACCTCAGACAATACGAGGAAGAAACCATTCACTGCTTTGAAGCTTTCTCAAGCAACATGACTCAGTTTATTCGATGCCTTGAATTGACACTGGTAGAAGAACTTGGACTTGTCGTTTTACCACTATACGGTAGGTAATGGAGTTTCAGTCTTTTCCAAACACCGGGTTGTTTATCAGTTGTGCACCACCAACATCCAACCAAAATCTTATTGTGTGACCACTCTATCACACTTTATGGGTTTGTCAAGAGGTTTCAGTTGACAACCGAAACAAGTTTGTGTCGTTTTCCATTGCGAACCAACCACTTGTTGCCACGCCACAAATTGATTCCAGAAATCCACTTCCACGAAGGTGAAGCCGTACGAAATCTCTTTCCATCTCTCGTAGTGCCCGTAACAACATAATAGTCACTCTGAAGGTGTGTCCAACAGATTGTTCCATCTGAATTCTTGGTGATGTCGTTCATTACGATTTAGACTCTATCAGGTTTTTAACACAAGTCAAGCCTCTTGTACCACCGAGAGGGGATTTTTACCCTAGACCCCAAGGGAACCTACCATTAGGCCAGGTGACGGTCCAACTGAGCAAACAGATGAGCCAAATCAGGGTGAGACTGAATCAAAACCGACCGAGCAACCTCAGGATTCTTGTAGACATAGTTGAACGAAGGACGGCCAACCAAACCACCACCAACCACACCCACCTTGAGGCCGGAATGCTTTGCCAACCAGGGAAGACCACCGGTGTACTCACGTCGGACAGCATCAGGACGATAACCACGAACGGCATTGGAAAGAAGGGTCGAATAGGTCTTGCCGATGTGGATGTTACACTTGGCGAGGGTCTCGCGAAGTTCGTTGAAGGTGACCGCCTTGTCGGTGTAGGTGGCGGCGACGAGGGCATACTTCCACCAACTGAACGGGTTACGAGTCTTGGACAGACCGTTCTTGGTTCGGAATTGGTTGACTGCGTTGGTAATCTCAATCTCACGGTCGAGACTGGTGATGGTGAACTTGTTGCCGTTACCGAGGGTAGCGGTGAGTCGAGAGACCTTATCGAAGTTCACGGTGGAGGTAGTATTATCAGTGGAGTTCATTTGATGTTTAATTGTTAATTGTGTAACTTGTAACTGTGATGACTATATCAGACTTTGTGGAATTGTCAAGGGGCTTTTGAACCTAACCCCAAGGTTTTTTAACTGTGTTTTAACTTCAATGCCACTCGGAAAAGAAGTTGGGTTTGCCATCCCACTTCCAAGCACTTGAAAATGAGGGGAGTCTCAGATAAGGAGCACCATTGGACATAACCTTGACTAGTTTTGTCTTGACAATGCCACGGTACATACCTTTCACAGGAACACACTCGCCGCACATGGAGCCAGTGTAACTACGTTGACTTTCGATTTGGCGAATCTTGACGCCCTTAGGAGTCAATCCCACCACCTCGTAATAGTCCACGTTGGTTTGTTCGTATCCCCAATGAGAATCAAGGATGTCACCGATGTTCAACTTGTTGGATGAATCAGATGAGTTATTCATTACGAAGAAGATACTATCATAGTTTAGTAAGACCACAAGCACTTTCTTCATTTTCACCGAAAATCTTTATGCTTGACATCTGTTGCCACAATGGTGTAGCATACCCAGCAGTTGAGTGCGTTGCATCGCGGAAAACCAAAATAAAGCCACAAATGTCTTGGCTTTTTATCAAAGTGGTATATTCTGCATCCATGAATAAGAACGTCGTCGCCTTCATCAAGACTCAGCTCGGTTCCAATTCCACGTGGGCCACTCGGGCCATCGTGAAGCTCCACGAACGTCAAACGCTCGACGAGCAAAACAGTCAAATCACCAAGGAGAGCAACGGCGTCGGTTTCAACGGAACCGATGCTAACATTCTCAGCTCGTTCGCCAGTCAGATTCACATGGGTCGCACTTTGAGCCAGAAACAGCTTGCAATCGCTTTTAAGAAGCTGCCCAAGTATAGCCGTCAGGTGATTGAAATGATTCCTGCCGAGAAGCTCTCAGAGATTGAGGCCAAGTTGGTTCCTGCTGAAGTGGTTGCCTGATCAATCACAAAAGTTGACGAAAGTCAACTTGTTTCTTTAACTATTGACATTTTCCGCGGCTCACGATAAGATGATTGCATGATACTACTGAACCTCAATGACCTGATTAAGTTTGCTCTCGAAAGCGTCACCAACTACCTCGGCACCTTGTTTCTACTGGCTATGTTGGGCACGTTTGCATCTGCCATCCTTGTGTATGTTGCTGAGAAGATGGGTGGTGTGCTCATCACGTCAATCATGGTGGCAAGGGGCAAAGACCTGAGCGAGATTTCCAAAAAAAATGACGATGAGGCTTGACGTTTAGAGAAACTCTGATAAAGTGTCTTTGTTATGTACGACATTGACATGGCTTACGAAGACAGATTTGAACAGGGTTACGAACCTGACCAAGGGTTCGCCGAGTATCCGGATGACCGTCGTGATGGCGATGGTGACGACGATGGTGAACCTAAGGGTTCCCACGATATGTCGGATGACGCAGATGCTCTTGCTTCTGCTGGTCACGGAACGGACGAGGACTATGGTTGCTACGGTGACTGTAACGAAGAGTTCTGATTGTTTCAAGGTTTAGGGTCAACCTTTCATGAAAACCCCACTTTCCTTTTTATGCAACAACAAAACGAAGATAACATTGACCTGCTCGATTCTCTTGATGACCAAGAGTTTCACACTGAACTGACGGAGTTTGTGGGATCGTTTCCCGCGGCTACGCCCGAATCAAACGCCGCATATGATGCCAAACTTCAGATGCTGACAGACATTCGTAAGGAGGTGTTTGGAGAGCCAGTACCGGTTGAATGGGAGCATGACAATTCCATTGACAGCAAGTATACAAACACCTACAATTTGGGTGGATATAGCAGCAACAAAGAGTAAAACACACACGCATATGGGCAAAAGTTTTCGACGTGACAATGAGTATGGTCGCAAGTTCAAGGGTTTTAGAAAGAACAGCGACCGCAATGTCAAGAAACAAAAGTACAATTCTCAACCTGTTGACTCGGCTCGCAACGACGGGTGGGAACCTGTTACTCAGTAAAAAAACTGGTTGACTTGTTCTAAAACTGCTGGTAGAATATCTGTCTAATGGAAACCGAGACGACTGTAAAGAAACGTGGTAAGGGTGGTTCGAATGTGATTCTTCCACCTGATGAATGGACCCTCAAACAGGCACATGCTCTCAATCCTGGAGTGTGTCATGCTAGTGTGTATCACCGTGTCAAGGATTTAGTGAAACTACATGAGGTGGTTGTGTGTGGAGAAATCAAAATCTCTGGCAAGGGAAAACCGTCGATGCTGTATCGAATTGCTACTGAAGTTGACCAAGAGCAACTCAAAATTGTGGAGCAGGAAAAAGAAAGTCGAAAATTGCCGGATGACATGCCGTTTTGACGTTGACTTTCTCTAAAGTTGGTGTAGAGTATCTGCACAATGAATATTGAATTGCTTCAAAAAACGGTGGTGTCCATCGACCTTCAGCAACGCATTCAATCGGTGGTGAATGGTTGCATTGATAAAGCCATACAAAAGTTTGGTATTGCCCGAGTGCCCGTGAACATTCCTATTGTCTACAAGACCAAGAGTGTTGCTGCAGGCAAGGCGCATGTGACGTTTAGTCACAGACTTGGTTTTAGACCTGAGATAACTGAGTGTTATATCAATATCAATCCTGTGTTGCTCAACGAAAACATTGAATATGTGGTGAATCAGACTGTACCGCATGAGGTTGCTCATGTGGTTGCTTACAGTGTGTATAGCGACGTAATTCGTGGTCATGGTATTGAGTGGAGCAACATTATGAGATTGTTTGGATGTGAACCCAATCGGTGTCATCAGCTGAATGTATCTAGTATCAATCAGATTAATAACCGCAAAAATTACAATGTCAAGTGTACTTGTGGTAAATTGATTGAAATCACCAGCAATCGTGCTACCAAGATGAAGAATGGCAAGAGTTATCGTCATGTTGATTGTGGCAGGTCAATCAATCATTTGCACTTGGTTGAGGCTTGACTTTCTCTAAAGCTGTAGTATATTTATTTCTATGAAAATGAACATTGCCACAGCGGAGATTGCTAAGAGTGTACGTAAAAACTGGGGAACTATGTCTCCGGTCACCAAACGCATCAACAGCAAAAAGCTGTATATGCGTAACAACAAGTGGGGTAAATCAGATTGGAACTGAAGTAACGAAAGTGTAACTAAAGTTCCAGTTTTTTATTTACTGGTTGCAAAATTAAAAATAAGCGTAGCGTTTTTCACTTTCTATATTTATTCCAGTAAGCGCAGCAAGCTGCTGCAGGCAGTGCAAGTTCACCTATTAAAAAGAGTTTGAGACAAAGCGAGAGCAAGCGCTGCAATAGGAAAAAAGTAAAAAAGTCATTGACGTTTTGAAACAAATCGGGTAGATTCATCTGTGTTATGACACTTCAAGAGTTTCAATCAGCATTTTCGATTGCCAAAGATTTCAATCGCGATCTCTCCAATGTGGATGACAGCATCCTGTATGGATGTGGTTTGCCCGAGTTTAAACCGGTCTACACGACGTTGGAAGCTGTTGCTAAGTTGATCAGGTGGCAAGCCCTTCAATTCAACGGGCAATGGGATGCACAAGAGTTGGATGAAGTTGCTCGATTGGGACGAAAGAATTTCTTGGTTCTTGGTTGACTTTCTTTAAAACCTAGGGTAATCTATTGACCACATGAAAACTAAATTTTTCAATTCTACTGCTCCAAAGAACAACCAAGATGCGTTTAACAAGATTCTCGCTTGGCTTACACGCAAAGATGCTTCAATGTGCGTCTCCTCGCCGGATTCCCGTGGCTGTATGTATCGGTCGGACGATGGTAACAATGCTTGTGCAATCGGAACATTGATGCCAACCAAACTTGCTCGGGCCATTGATAAAGCAGGCGGAATCAGCAATATCATTACGGTATTGGAGACTCGCCCAGCTGCCAAAAAGTGGTTTGCCGAGTGTGATGCAGAATTTCTAATGGAGATGCAACAGTTTCACGACGACAATAGGTTTAGTGAGTCAAAGAAAAACTGTCTAGGCAGACTTGAATACGTTGCAGATAATTACAAATTGAAAATTC
>Ga0181350_1000303_pt1 | contig 14367 bp, 19 predicted proteins | sample Su13VDMM110DCMD_FD_130105 | JGI IMG/M metagenome (GOLD analysis project Ga0181350, IMG submission 130105) | Freshwater viral communities from Lake Michigan, USA - Su13.VD.MM110.DCM.D | ecosystem: Environmental > Aquatic > Freshwater > Lake | place: USA: Michigan | collected 2013-07-16
ATAAAAATTTAGACCTCCATCCAACAGTCCATGTTTGCCCTTTTGGCGGAACTCCATTAGAACCTGATGAAAATGTAATATTTTCTGGAGTTTTTATGAATCTAGGAATGTGGATCGGAGCTATACATCGAAAATCTATTGAAAATTTAGCAAAACTTGAATTGTATCTTAATGAAGCCATCAAAAAAGATCTGCCAGTTAAACTGCCAACTTTACCTAAACATATTTGCCAAGAATATTTTGATTTTGCCAAGATGTCAATGATTGAAAAAAAATGTATTGTTTGCATGGAGAGTGAAAATATGTTGCTTAGTACATGTGGTCATGTCATCTGCCAAGATTGCTTTATTATATTGAAAAAACAACCTGAATTCAAGTGTCCAGAATGTCGAACAATCTTTAAAAAGGATTAATTTATAAAAAAAAAACTTTATAAGATTTTTAAAAAATATGAATTCATAATATGAATTCATTTTTTTTAAAAACTTTTAAAAAAATAAAAAATACATCAAAAAGTGCTATTTTTTATTTACCAGTTATATCTTAAAATGTATTACTATTTGTTGATGAATACGTTTAAACCCCTCGCTAGATTCTTGTATTGATGTTCTTCTTTTTTCTACTCGTTTCTTTTCAATTTCAGCGATTTCGAACATAGGATAATCTTTTTGTTGATTAACTAACATTCTTTTTTTATGTCCTTCGCTATTACAGTGTCTTTTCATTATAAATGGAATTGATGACTTTTGCTTGTAAGTAGGGAAAAATCCACAAGTTAAACAGAATGAATTATTATCCATAATATATAGATTTATATTATATATTTTGATAATATTTTTAAAATCCAACCTTAAGGGTAGGTGCAGGTCTAAAAGATAACTCAACAAAAGACGGTTTCGGAAGTTTTGGGAGTATCTTCGGTAGTTTGATTCGGTTCAACATTGTTATATGTTCCATCAACATTTTTTTTTGAAGGGGTTTGCTATATTTAAAAAATCGTGTCTTCATATCGTTGCCATCTTTGTCTTGTTTAACCTTCTGAACTGACCAAGTAAGACGACCGTTTGTTAATACAACATAGTCCTTTTCAACTTGTTTTAATAGTCCGCCTAACATAAACTTCCACATTCCTTCTTTATAAACTATATATCTACAATGTAAATTAAGTGGAATCGTTGATATATCTGCTTCAGTATAATTTTTTAATTTTTCTTCCATAGCCTCTTTCGTTTGCGATAATTCAGTTTGTGTCATACCTTCTGGCTTCGTATATTGTGTATTACTTATGCGTTTTTGTCTGCTTTCGTAGGGAACAAAATAAACATTATTATAACCACTCATTTGCGTTTATACATATATAAAAAGATTTAACCTTTAAAATATAAACCCAAATGGAATTTAAAAATCTAGTCAAATTGAATTTAAAAAGTCTTCAAGAACTTAAGGAAAAGCATAGTGGAAAGGATTTAGAAACAATTAATAAGGTTATGGAAACGGTTAGGGAAAAATATAGAAAAAAAAATGGAGCAACCAAGGCAAAATCTGGAAGTTCTAGCGATTCTGGTGGTTCAAAAAATGAGGATAGTCAGATATGGACAGCACCTAGCGATACTGAATGTAGAAAAACGATAGATGAAGTAAAATCAACATCTTTACAACAAGCGATGAAACTTATGAAAAATTATAAACCTAGACAGAAACTAATTCCTAAAAGACCTGACCCTATTGAAAAAACAATTCATCAAGATGAAAGTAAAAAAATGATAGAAGAATATTTACAAAAAAATCAACAAAATATGAAAGTTAATGAGATTAAACATATTCCGCTTGATAAAGAAGTTAAAGATACACGCTTTGATTTTTTAAAAGATTACGACATTTTATCAATAACTTTTCAAGTAGTAGCAAAATAAACTAAACTTTCGCATAATAACAATACTGAGTTTTCTGACTATGCCCACAAATCTTGGCAAATTGTTCTAATTTTTCCTGCTTTTCCGCATCAAGTTTATACAAATCGCTTATGATTATATTTCGTAATAGCGACGCACTAACACGCTTGTTATATGGTTTAAAAATACTATTTAAGAATCGTGTAAAATTACATTTTGAAAATTGATCTTGAGCGTGATCTACAATTAATAGGTTTGTTGTTCCTGAAAATTTTTTAAGATCTTCATAATAATAAAATAATTCCTTCGCAATTGATTTGTCCCAATCAAATGTAATTTCACCATAATATTTTTTAGACTTAAATACATTCCCTACATAACTTGCTACGCCTGATGCCGTTCTCAAAATAATGTAATTGTATGTTTTGTCCATAATTTCATCTTCATTAGGGTCTAAAAATATTTTACAATCGGTCAAATCACGTCGTAATGGAACGGATAAATGTAATTTCAATACTAAAAACTTAATCAGATTTCTATAATCTTGTTGTGATTGAATGTTTTTGGGAACGCACATGTCAAGTCCTTTTAGGATTTCTTTTAATTCATTCATGGTACACCAGTTTTCCATTTGTTTTTTTGACTTCTTTTTTGTCATGTAATCTTCTTCAATTTTATATCTAAGGTCATAACAATATTTTCTATATTTTTCATCTAATTGTTTTGGAGCGTCCCTAATGTCTAAAACCCATCTTACAGCATAAAGTGTAGTTGCTCGTGTATGTAATGATTCGCTTCTAGCACAAACAACATTATATATTTTTTCAGCGTCTTCTAACCATTGTATTCCATCTGGATACATTCCTATATCGCAATGAAAATTTAGATCTCTTGCTAATGAGTTTAAACAACTTGTATAAGTCGTAATTGTGCTTTCAATAACCATTTTTTTGTTTATATTCATTTAAAATAAAAAAAACTCTATTTTAAAACGCCTTATGGTTTTTATGACTTAAATAATTCATAGAATATTATATAATACCCATAACATCCACAACCACTTAACTTATAATTAGAGCGAACCAGGTCTATTTCTATTCCGAAATCGACATAGATATTATGTTTAGGATAAACAGCACTAAAATAAACTACATGTCTTGTCAAGTCATCGCTACCATCTTCTTTTAATCCATCAACATAGATTGGTCTATATTCAATGTTTTTAATTTTACAATTTTCATCTTCAAAATATCCAATTTGTTTCTTAATCTTCTGTTTAATTAATCTTCCCTTTGAGATTTCTAATGTATTATCACTAGTTTTCGCAATGGTAAAGAAATTATCATTAATTCTATTACCATTATCTAACTTGCTAAGAAGTTCGCCCACTTGCCTTTTGATTACTAGTTTTTCCATTTTTAAAAAATATACTTACCTGCTATGTTTATCAATTTTTTTTGTCAAGTTATCATTTTTCCTCTTCTTCTTCATCACTGGAATCCCAATGAGTTCCAAAATAATCCCTAGCTGTTTCTTCGGTTTGTTCATCATCGTAATAATGTATATTACCTGAGAATATCTGATAGAAACCTTTGGCACTTTCTTCAAGTTCTTTTTCAAACTTTATTGCCTTTTTCATATTGGAAAACCTATAAATTCTGACATCTCCATCCCTTAACCATACTATCTCACAAACTATTTTTTCTCCAGACATTTTTCCTTTGTATCTGTGGAAGGTGTGCTATGTTTATCAATTTTTTTTCTCAAGTTATCATTTTTTGTATCTTCAACTTTTTCAAAAATCACTTCTGTATTCCAACCGATACGCACAAATTGAATCGTATCATAATAAATATTAAGCGATTCGTGTAGATTACGCTCCCTTAACTCGTCCATCAAGTCCAAGAATGCTTGAAGATTACCGTTAAAAAGAACTGAATATTCATCAAAAACCGATTTTAAAACCGACCTATCACGGAAGGGAAACAAGCAGACTAAATTACTATTTGTGCGAAAATACTTAGCGATTGATTTTATATGTTGAGAAAGTATGAAAATATTACAATGGTAGGGGTGGTGTCTATGCCTTAAGACAAACTTTTGAAACCATTTACCGTTCCTACTGCGTTGTTCGCAAATAAGGTCATTTCCAACTGAGTCATCAATTACTATAGTGGAAATAGGTGGGTGCTTAAAATTAAACTTCCCCTTCTCTAATTTTATGTCATTCGTAAAGTAGGCGAACTCTTCAAGAAAACCGATTTCATCCATTGTAAGCGATTTCGGATTTTTCAAATATTTATCAAGTATATCATACGCTTCCTTTTGTGATTTCCACTCCTCCACACGCCCCTTTATCTTTTGAAGCACCTCTTCCACATTCTCTTTTGTTAATTCATCAATATATTCAAAATTATCAGAATATTTTTCAATAAAATAATCAACTTTTGCGTCTTTTGTTGGTGATAAAAAATACACCTTAGAATCGCCCTTTAATAAATGCTCTTTTTCCGTTTCAATTATATTTAACACGAGCGTTGATTTACCAGCATTGCGAACTCCTGAAATTAACGATAAAAAAAACGAATTGTCGCCTGTAGTTTGATACGTGGGCCATTCATATGGACTTTTAAAGTTAAGGTCTTTTGTTTTGATGTTTTTCAATTTTCTTTTATGATACATTATTATATACATAATATGAACAATATAAACAGGCGACAACAAATCCCAGTAGCGTTTAATACGGAAAAGTCCATGACCTATGGAAGTGCCTTACAAGCATCAGCAAGGAGAGATAATGCGTTAAGCAATCTAAATAGAATGAGTAATGCTACAAATCCATGGGTAAGGAAAGTGGCACAAGGTGCGTTATCAAACGATTGGGTAGATTATCAAAATCAACTTGTAGAACAAGCAAGTGGAACTGGTCCGCAACAAGAATATTACCGAGAAGCGTTAGGACAAATACGCAATCAAGCAAGAGCTACAAGTATGGGAGAGAGACTTACACAAGCAGTTCAGACCGAAGAAGCTAGAGGAGGTTGGAGAGAACTTTTAAGTAATGATTTTTACGAACAGGGATTTGGGGAAGGTGAAAGTCAGGGGTCAGCACCATCACAAGATAGTGCTTTTTTATATGCTGATGTTTTTGAAGGAGGCGGAATGACGGAAAGCGAATTTCAACAAAGGTCAAGAGAAGCAGTAGCGTCTAGAGCGAGAGTAGGAGGTATATCTACTAGAGAATTATACAGACAAGAATTTGAAGGATTTGAACCAGTTGAATTAGAAGCACAATATGGAGTTCCATCAGGACTAGCAGAGTATAGAACTGGAGGTGAGGAAGCATTGGGGTCAAGAACTAGTGCCAGAATGGAATTAATAAGTCCAGCGATGTTTGAGGAAGCAGTAAGACAACAAAGAGCAATGGAACAAAGAACTTTACAAGGCATGAACCCCCTTCAATTTATTAATTTATTTACACAAGATGTTAAAAGCGAAGTACAAAATCTAGGAGAATATGAAAGAGAAGCACTAGAACAAGGCGTAGAACAAGATTTTCAACAACCAGACATAACACTTAGAAGACGCAAAAATAGATTTGCCGATATCAGAAGTCAGCAACAACAGACATTTGGAAATCCAGTATCAACTATGTTTCAGGTTCAAGATTTTCAAAGAGGATATGATTTTAACGAGATGGGAAGAAGAGCAGGACTTCCAGATTTTGAATCACTAGCCTCAGGAGCAGGAGAAGCAGGTGGTGTGGCATTAGGAGGGTCATTAACGATGGACCAATTAGTTGAAAGAGGGTTTTTGGAAGTTCCTGAAGAAGACCGAAGTGATTTTGAGTTTTTTTTAAATAGGTATCCATCTTATAATAAGGAGAGAGCATTAAAAGGGTTCAGTTTTGAAAGACAAGGTAGTGTTCAGGGTTCTACTTATCAAGGTAATCAGGGATTTGAAGGTGGTGGAAAATTTAGGTCAGTTAATCCTCAGACTTTTAGTCTTTTTGATTAATTAAAGGTTATTTCTGAAAAATCAAATATTTGGATAAAATATAATGAGCGTTGTAGAAGAAGTAAGGGAGTTATCTCCAGGCGATAAAATACGCAATCAAATCAAGGAAAAATGGTTAAAACAATTAATGGGTGAAAATCCAGAGAGTAATCCATATATGATGGAAGTTATGATTGATTTATATTTACTTGACCCTAAAAAATGTGATGAAATTATTAAAGGACATCATTACATGGCAAATAAATAATCTTGCTTTATTGTATAAAAAAATGAGAGTAGGCATGAGAAACAGACAGAACCCTGACGCTACTGGGTCAATGGGTCAAAGGAAAAAAGCGATTATGATGGGTTGCCGTGGCGGACGAAGATGTCGTTGTAAATAACTTTTTTTTTAAAAAGTAAATCAAAAAACATACATTGAGAGTAATTTTTTTTTATTATGATATAATATAAAAAAATGACTGACGCTGAGTTGATGAATCAATTAGACGCTTTACCCAATTCTTTAAGATATGGAGCAAAACAATTACAAGTTCGTGTAAATAGAAATACCAATATAGTTCCAATAGGAACAGATTCAGTTAATTCTAACGGTTCTGGAGTTGTTCGTTTTCGTATGCCAAGTGCCAGTATTTTGAATCTTTCTACCTTAAGTATCAGTTTTGTTTCTACAATCTCTGGTCTTGCCGTAGGTTCAGGAACTCCTACAAAAGCATATAGAAATGCCCTAATCCCCGCCGCCTACAAATACATTCGCCGTGCCCAGTTTTACTTAGGAGGCGTCAGCGTCGCTGGTGCGTTGTTAAATAATTATAATCAAGCATACCACGCCTTCGTAAAAGCATCAACTAATAAACCTTATGCTTACGCTAAAGTTGGTTCAAGTTATACCGAATATAGTGATTTATACGACCAATATGGCAGTCTTTCTTCCCCTCCACCAGGAACTAGTAAAGTTGCTTTTCAAGTCCTTGATGACTTTTTACTTTTAGCAAAGGGCAACGGTGCTAGTGTTAATCCAGATATGATGATTGATACCAGTATCTGGCAAGACGCTGAATTAGAACTCAATTTTGACACCAACGCTATTTTATCTATTTTTCAAGAAGGTGATAGTGCTTCTTTAGACCCTACTACTCAAGCAAATCTTGTTTCATGGGCATTAACAAACATAAGGTTGAATATTGATGCTATTTCCTCCATACCTAGTATCTATGGGGCATTTATGGAGGCAAGATCGCAAAGGCCCGAACCGATTCGCTTGATATTCCAAAACCTCGTTTCTCAAGTAAGTCAAATCTTACAAACTACTCGTGTCCAACTCAGTTCTACTTGTATTGATGGTCTTATGATTTGCGGTTTGTTAGCAACTCAGGCAACTCCTTCTGCTTTTATCGGAAATGTTAGTTCAGCATTTACTATTAACGCTACAAATAATAACAAATTTAACTTCGTTGCTCCTATTACCGTCACAAATGCTAATGACACAAATGCTTACACTGGTTTTAACGCTTCAATTCAAGTCGGCACTGCTTTATATCCTACTACTCCCTACAACAGTGCTTATCTACTAGCAGATTCAACTTACAATCACTTCTGGCATAACTCTTTAATGTCTAATTCTTTACTTTATCAAAAAGAATTAATCGTTTCCGATGGAACAAACGTAGAGGTTGTAGAACAAGCATATACTCAACCTACTTACATTACAAATCAATTTATTTGGGTTCAATCCTTCTCCTTGGAAGATGGTTGGGCGAGTGCCAATAAGGTCTTAAGTGGTATAGATACTTCCGCAACTAATGTTGATATTTTAGTTCAAACCTCAATGGCAAACGCTTCTTATTCATTCTTACTTATCGGTCTTTTATCAAGCGTGTTAGAATACGATACTCAAGCACGTAGGGTCAGAGTCATTCAATAAACATTTTTTTAAAATCTTATTATAGAATATAAAAAAATGTTATCAGTAGAATTAACAAATCAAAGGACAATTCCATTAAAGCGAACAACTAACCTTTATGGCAATGCGACATGGAAAAAGAACGCCATTTTAGAAGCAAAATACAATAAAAAATGGAACGCTAATCGCCTTCATAGAATGACACACGCTGAAGGTTATCAAAATACTAATATTTCTATGCCTTACATTGACCCTAATTCACAAATACTTGATTTTCGTCTTGTTAAGGAGAATAATGTTTATGATTACTGGAAAACACAAACAACTGGAGATCGTGTAGATAGATTATTCAATTATTATTCTGCTCCAGATAATGCTCCTCCTCGTAGATTACCGTTATACGGTTCTTTTAATGCTGTTGCTTTACAGTAAGTCCATTTAATCCTGCTTCAAGTTTAGTAATTCTATCAACTTCTTCCACAACTTCATTTCTCATTATACTTTCCATATTTTCAAATAATACTCGCTTCAATACATCTTCCGCTTTCTGTCTAATATTACGCTCTTCTTCGGTCATTGATAGCGTCTTCATAAAATCGTTAAAAGGAACATATTTCTCTAATGTTTTATAGGTGTAATTTCCTTCATCGTTAGTAATATCAACCTTCAAAAAATAAGTCTGTTCGCCATCTTTATTAACAACTTCTAATTTGTTGATAACCTTGACCATAGAATGTATATTAATATTTTATATTTTTTTATAAAATATTAAACATTTTATAAAATCTAATCATCTTTTAAATATCCTTTAGCAATACCCTCTTCTTGTAGGAGTCGTCTAATCTCAATATTTGTTATTAATTGCTTGATAAATCCCATGTAAGTCTCTCTTTCTTGGAACCCATCAATCGCTGGAAGTCGCTTCGTATAATACTCTAGAAACCCCTCATCACTAAGGTCTAGGAACTTATTACCCAATTGACTTTTTCTAAGGTTCGTGGTGTGAGATCTGCTAACATAATGATTTTTCATACGCCATAATCTCTCTTCTTCAGATAACTTAACTCCACTCGCTCTTTTAACTGCTGGAACATATTTACATAGCGTACAACCTTTAAGATTCATAGAATCAAAGAACTCACTAGTATCCATTTTGACTTTTCTAAGATAGATATTTATTGCTAGTAAAACTTATCAATTTTTTTTATTATTTCTATATTTTAATATATAACTTGAACTAAAATACTTTCTCCTGATATAAGGGGTTTTTTGATGAAAAATAAAAAATTGTTTTGAAAGTGAAATGAATTGAATTCATATTATGAATTCATATTTTTAAAAATATAAAAAGTTATAAAAAAATACATCAAAAATACCCACATAACAGGAGAAAGTATTTGATATATTTATTTTTCTTTATTATTTTTATTTATCCATCGCTTCCATTACCATCTCGTCCCAAGTAAGTGTTTTTTCATTTTCCGCGTCATACTCATCGTCGTCATCATCGCTTGGAGGTACATATTTCTTTATTCCTGATGTTGAAGAAAATAATTCCTCTTTCTTGCTTGGTTTATGATATAAACTTACTATAAAATCATCGTTTTTTCTCAACTCAATATTTTTCTTGTTAATATCTTTAAAACAAATATCTGATAATTCCATAAATGTATCACTTAGATTTATTAATCTTTTTAGTATATTTCTTACCTTTTTAAATGTTTCAATATTGGCATATTTAGAAGGGGGGTTATGATATGTCCTCTGTTTATGTCGTTCCTTAATAGGGGTCATTTCCATTAAATCGGCGAATGCCTGTCTCCTTTCTGCCTCATCTGGAATTGTACAATACCTACAACATACATAGTCGCTTCGTTTAAATATCTCATCATCTTCAATATCACCAAAAATCAACTTGGCAACATAACTAAACTTATATTCAAATGTATCTACATGGAGGGTTTCAATATCGTCATTATACAACCACGCGAGGTCTATAGGGTCTTTTTCCCATGGACTAAAATCAATACCAGTTTCTTCTTCTAAAAATTCAATTAAAAATTTCAAATCTTTATAATCAAGGTCTTTTATCTGCCTAAAAATACTAGATTTCAAATTATGCTTACTTTCTTGGATTTCGTTGTATTTATCACGTTGTTCCTTATTATGTATTTCCTCTGCTTGTATTTGTTCTCTCATTTTTCTTTTATAATCTTTAACTGCCTCGGCGTAATCTAAGATGTTGTGTTCGTTCATATATTTTACGATTTTTGTTATGAACTCTGGTTTTGTTTCATCTTCTACTGGAAGAACAACAACCTTACCTAATTTTTTCTTATGCCTTCCTGAATTTTTATGTGTTTCAGCACATCTCCTAGCAATTGCTTGGACTTCATAGGGAACACTTTTAAGATCACAACACTCACAAGTAAATATCCAAGTGTGTTCCCCCACTTTTTTGAATGACATAGTTTCACTTTCCATTATTTTGTATAATATTTTCTTAGATCCTGACTAAACTTATCAATTTTTTTCTCAAATTATATCAAAAAAAATAAAAATACGCATTTTCATTTTTATTGATTTTGTGCTTGTGCTTTCTTCGTTTTTTTCTCCCAATAATACTCTCGTGCCTTTTGTTTTTTCATTTCCCTAAAATCCTCACTCATCGCATACATGTAGAGTTTATATACTTTATCATATTCTTTAATGGCATCTCTATTTAATTCGCTGTTTCTATATTTATCACTTGCTCGGCGTTGTGCTGGTGAAGTTAAATATGTTTTTTCCATTTTACTTTTTCTTTGATATATCATTATTTATCAATTTTTTTTTAAGTTTCTAATAGAAAAATGACACTTTTCTAATTAATGGACGCAAAACTTTCTCTTTGATATACTTTTTTAGAAAAAAAGTTAGTCAAAAAAAATATATACCCTAGTGCCTAAATTTTTTTTTCTTCTTTTTATTTTTTTGTAATTTAGGTGGAAGTTTGGAGAATGAAACAACTTTATCGGTAGGTGCCATAGCACTAGGAGGGTCATTTATACTTGCTATTATCGCTTCGTTTAATGTTGGTTGGGGAAAATTACAGGAAGGAAAATCATGAGGGGTCTTTTCTACCGAAGGTACCTGTGGTTCCTGTGGTATTACAACTGGTTCTTCTGATACTGTACCTATGCCATAATACCAATTATACCAATTCATATATAATTCGTAAGAATAATATAACATTATATTCTTAACAATCAAAAAATCTTTTGGATAAATTGCTAATTTGTTGTTGTCGTAATAATTTAGGGTCTATTTGTGGTTGAGGTTTTATTTGAGGGGTAGGTGGTGCTATATTAACTTGTTTAGTAGGTGCTTTTTCAGCAGGTTCGTCATCATCGCTTGATGCTAATATACTTGTCATCTTTTTAATAGTTTTCTGGGAGGGGTCTTTATAAAATACAAGTTTAGCATAACGGTCTTTTTTATCATCTTTACGACCTTCTGATTTCGCTTTCTTAGGTAGTTCAACAAGGGGTTCTTTTGCCATAGGCATAGTAGGTGCTACACTAACTACCTCTTCCTTTTCCTCTTGTACCTGCTTCGGTTCATCAACTTCCGCTTTTGGTGCTTGGACTACATCGTTAATTTTTTGTTTTTTCGCTACTTTACTCGCTCTTGCTAATTCAAGTCTTTTCCGCAAAACTTCTTTTTGGGCATCGTCAATTGGCATGGTATGTTTTATACTATATGTTCTTTTTTATTTTCCTGAGATCACATAAAAAATAAAAGGGGGATAAAAAAGATTAAAAAACAGTCCCCCTACTGTATTAAAATATTTTAAAGTGATTATTTAAACTTATTTCAAAAATTAAAAAAAATGGTTTTGGTTTCGCTTTTGCTAAAAGCATTAATTAAAGTTGGCAGTATATGGATTTTGATCTTTAACTCGTTGAGCATTAAATGGTTCATTTACCAATTCCCTTTCAATTATAAAAGACATATCAATTTCACCTACAAATGGAATTAACCGTCCATTTTTATCAACTACTCGTATTTGAATCGTATCAAAATTGGGTGTTCGCATTTCTTGCCTGTATAACATTGGATTATTGTTTAAAAATACCACCTGATTATTAACTGTATAATTACCGACTGGAAAACTGACCATAATAATAGAAGGAGATAAAATGCCACTTTCAATTTCATAAGTTGATTTACAAAGATTACATTGGATTTGTATCATATCGTATAATATCAGATTTGGTACATATTCGCCATATTTAGTTTGACCTGGAGTAAGCGTAATAGCACTAGCATCAACTCCGACTAACTGAGCGAAGTTATATGGGTTTTGTGCTATAAGCGTGGGAGTATTAACAGTAAAATATAAACTTAAAACTTCAGCAGGAGCAGAACTAGTAAAAGCAAAAGACATATGTTGCCAGTTAATATTAGCATTATCCGCAACATAATAAGCGACGGCTAAAGTTCCAGTATAAAATGGAGTTGGTGCTAAATTAATAACACCAGCAACAGCATCTTGAATCGCCTTAGCAAGTTGTTGTGGAGTTTGATAAACACCAGCAGGTATTTTAACGGCAACGCCAGCATTCGCACCCCAATATGAACCCCCTAACCAAAAAGTATCGTTGTAATCAAGTTGAATATTTTGCCAGTTATTTGCTAAGTTAAAGAAAATAGGATTAATGAATGATTTGCTACCGAAATATCCATTACTTTCAGTTGTTAATCCAGCGTTGTTAAATTGTATGATAAAATCGTTATTGTTTCCACTAGACTTATCAGTGGAAGACAAGTTTAAGAATGTTTTAGTTATGGAAAAGGACATTGTTATATGTTATACGGTTAAAAAAAATCAAGCAGTATAATATAATGAGTTTTTTAAATCAAACACAAGTTAATACGCTTACGGTAGATAATTTTTACCTACAAGGGAAATGGTTTAATACATCAGGTCAATTATTTTCCAATAGTAATATTGCTTATTTTCCAAATCAAACAACGCCTTTAACAACGGAGGTGATTATAAACGATAATACAAAAAATCAAGCGTTATATCAGGGTCTTTTGACGCTTCAAAGCGAAGTATATGGCAACATTCAGGGTAATACTTTTCCACAACTACAAGCAGAAATATTGGCTATTGAGGCGAATGTTTTACTACTACAACAGCAAGATGTTAATTTACAAAATCAGATTAATGTAATAAATGGAAATATTGTTGCTTTAGAAGCAGAAGATGTCAATTTACAATCACAAATACTGTTGCTAAGCGGTAATGTAGTTATTAATGCCAATGCCATCGCTGAATTAATTAATGATACGCAATTTTTAGAAGCACCTTACGCTGGTCTTGTAGGAAACACATCGTATTTTATAAATGGTCTTCAAATGTGGAGTGGAGCAGATGAAACAGGCAATGGTATGTTTGTCTATAAAGATGGTGGAACAGCAGGTCTATCACAAATAAGAATGAGAGTAGAAGATGATAAAAATATACTTATTGAAGGCGGAACACAACAATTAAAACCAAAATCAACTGGGAATGTATCAATTACAAATACTGATGGTAATTTTTCTTTTCTTGTAGGTGATAGGACTACCCCTAATTTTAAAGACTTGTCAAAAACTACAATTAACGGAGCAATAGATTTAAAAGGTCAGGATAATACTGCTATATCTATTTATACACAACCAGCACAATCTATTCCTTTACCTATACCAGCGATTAAAAGATGTGATGTAAGAGGAGACGATGAAACACGCATTTTTGGTGGAGCAATATCAGCAACTGGTGATGCTGGAGGTAAAATTGAATTAGCAAAAAGTGTAAGAGTATTTACACCAGGTGGTGCTACTCCAGGTCAAATTGATTTACAAGTAGGTAGTTGTGATTTAAATACGACTGGTAAAATTAATATTGGAACGGAACAAGGTTTAACAGAAGCAGGTTTTAAAGAGATTTATATCGGTCAGAACGGTCCTCCATCGGCAGCGAGAAAAAGTAGCACCTTGTTGGATGGAGATACATACTTACCACAAAACTTGGTGTTAAGTCCAAATCCAGGTTTATGGGATAATATAACATATATTGGTTTGCCAACTGCTTATTCTGGTCCTCTACGTGGTCCTCTAAAATCAACTTATACGCCCTATGTTAAATCTATTTCAACCTTTTTTCAAGGTCCTACTATAAACAGTTTTGTTTCTCTAGCAGGAACATTCAGTGTTTTAGTTGGTATTGGAGCAATAACGATGGCGGCGGGGGCAGGAGGTGTAGCGATTACTAGTGGAATCGGAGCAATTGGACTCACCACTGCTGGCGGAGCGATCGCACTAACCACCGCTGGAGGAGCGTGTCAAATTACCACTGGAGCAGGAGCGATTAATCTAACTACAGGAATCGGTGTAATTCAAATGGAAACAAATAACGGTGATGTAATTATACAACCTGGATTTGCCCCTGGTGGAGTAGGTGGAAGTGCCTATTTAAAACCTAAGGATTATCTTATTTTAAATCCAGATAATCAGGTTATCTTC
>Ga0181350_1000305_pt1 | contig 14330 bp, 12 predicted proteins | sample Su13VDMM110DCMD_FD_130105 | JGI IMG/M metagenome (GOLD analysis project Ga0181350, IMG submission 130105) | Freshwater viral communities from Lake Michigan, USA - Su13.VD.MM110.DCM.D | ecosystem: Environmental > Aquatic > Freshwater > Lake | place: USA: Michigan | collected 2013-07-16
CCCTTTTTGACGGGGCTATCCTGTCTTGGCGTTTCGGTATTAGTCCTCGGGGTTGGCTTGACACTCTGTGCATGGGCCGTGCCCTTCACGGCGTGGAAGTTGGGGGTTCGCTTAAAGCTCTTACTGAGCGGTATGGGCTCGGGGAAAAAGGAACAGAAGTCGTTAACGCCCTCGGTAAAAGACGACTGAACTTCAGCGACGAAGAACTTGCACGGTATGGTGACTACTGCATCAACGATGTAGAACTCACGTATCAACTGTTCAACATCTTGTCTAAAGATTTTCCCAAGCAAGAGTTGCGTGTGATTGATCAGACCTTGCGCATGTTCATCGACCCTGTGCTCGAACTGGACGGCGACATGTTGCAACAACACCTGATCGGCATCAAGCAGATGAAGGAAGACCTGCTGACATCCTCGGGTGTGGATAAGGCTGAACTGATGAGCAATGAGAAGTTTTCTGAACTGCTCAGATCGTTTGGCGTTGAGCCTCCCATGAAGACAAGCCCTGCCACGGGTAAGCAGACCTATGCGTTCGCCAAGAGTGATGAGGAATTCAAAGCCCTTGCTGAGCATGAAGATGTCAGGGTGCAAACACTTGTCGCCGCCCGCTTGGGCACCAAGTCAACACTGGAGGAGACACGCACCCAACGGTTCATTGACATCTCCAAGCGTGGTAAGTTGCCTGTGCCGATTCGCTACTACGCCGCACACACTGGGCGGTTCGGTGGTGACGACAAGATCAACATGCAGAACTTGCCAAGCCGTGGCGACAATGCCAACAAGCTAAAGAAGTCAATCATTGCGCCCGATGGTTACACCATCATTGACGCTGACTCTGCGCAGATCGAAGCGCGGGTGCTGGCGTGGCTGTCGGAACAGGATGACCTAATAACAGCTTTTGCTGAGGGTAAAGACGTGTACAAGAAGATGGCCTCGGCTATCTACGGTAAGCCCGAGTTTGAGATCAGTAAGCCCGAGCGGTTCGTGGGTAAGACCACAATCCTTGGCGCGGGTTACGGTATGGGTGCTGTCAAGTTCCAAGCCCAACTCAAGGGCATGGGCGCGGAGGTGGACACTGACGAGGCAAGGCGCATTATCGACATTTATCGACGCACCAACGATGCCGTAGTCAGGCTGTGGCGTCAGGCTCAGAACGCTCTTGTAAACATGTCAAGGGGTGACCCCGCACCGCTCGGACGCCGGGGTGTACTTGAGGTGGTGCCCAGTGAGACTGCTATCCGCTTGCCCTCGGGTCTGCTGATGCGTTATGACGACTTGAAGTTTGACCAGACCGAGAAGGGTGTTGAGTTCCATTACAAGACACGCAAGGGTCGCACCCGTATCTATGGTGGCAAGGTGATTGAGAACGTATGCCAAGCCATCGCACGTTGCATCATCGCTGAGCAGATGCTCAGGATTGGTAAGCGGTACAAGGTTGTGCTGACTGTGCATGACGCGATTGCTGTGTGCGTACCAGATGTTGAGGTCGTACCCGCAACGCAGTATGTTGAGGAGTGCATGCAATGGGTGCCCAAGTGGGCAACGGGTCTGCCTGTGAACTGTGAGTCAGGCAGTGGTAAATCTTACGGAGACTGCTGATATGAAACCATTTGGATATGTATGGGTAAAAGAGAGGCACGAAGCAAGGTTCTTTTGGACTGAGCGCGAGGCCAAGAATGTTCAAACAGACTTTGGCGGCGATGTTGTGCCGGTTTACAAATGATCAAGGAGAAGAACACATGATACGCACAGAAGAAGACGATGAGTTCGCTCGCATCGAGCATGAGAATGCAATGAAGAAGGGTCAGCCTTACCTTTTATTGGTTGACGCAGGTTGCGCTGAGCGCGGATGTATAGGGTACGACCCCCGTGATGGCGATGCTGTGCTAATGGCAACACGCAACGACACACTGGAAGAAGTTGCCAAGGAGTTTGACAAGATGCCCTTTGGGGACACCGTTGCATCGTTTGCGATATTCGTGAGGAACATGAAGACATGAGTGAATTCAAACCCAAGGTGTGGATGACCTGCCCGTTGTGCCACAAACAAAGCCCTATGCCTGACCCTGACAAACGTGAATGGGTTTCGCTGACACCCGAGCAAGCAAAAGAGATTTCACTGGCGAACCGCCCGTATGTAATAGACATAGTATACGCACTGGATGCCAAATTGAAAGAACTAAACACATGAAAACTACCATCGAAATGGCTGATTTAAAAGGGAGTCATGCCGAAGTGCGGCCCGACTACGATGTACAGGGATTAGCAGAAGCTATCAGGGCAAGGGGACAAGCATGACGCCCAAAAGTTATGACATCGACACCGCTAAGGAAATAGTAGGTGATGCGCGTATGCGCGTTATTGAAACCAAAGCAAGGCAGGATGCAGACAACGGCGTTAGGGATGGTATGGCGCATATAGAACCCAAGGTTGGCTATTGGGACAGGGTATTGCAGTCTATGGAGTTAGTTGTATACGATGCAACATACCGCAAAAGGTTGGAGCGGATTCAACGAATAAAGGAGAGAACATGACAGTCAAGATACCCGCATGGTCGTTCTCGTCCATCAAGACATTTGAGCAGTGCCCTAAGAAGTTCTACCACTTGAAGGTCGTCAAGGACTTCCAAGAAGATCAGGGCGCAGAGCACCTGCTGTACGGCACCGCCTTTCACGAGGCGGCTGAGTTCTACATACGTGACGACACGCCGCTACCGCCTCAGTTTGCGTACGCTAAGAGTTCATTGGATAACCTCAAACAGCGTGCTGGCCAGAAGCTGTGTGAGTACGAGATGGGGTTGACCGAGGACTTACAGCCGTGCGGCTTTAAAGACCCAAACGTATGGTGGCGTGGCATCGCTGACCTGATCATCCTTGAGGACGATGGCACTGCACGGGTGGTGGACTACAAGACCGGAAAGAGTGCCAAGTACGCCGACACCGGACAGCTTGAGTTGATGGCGCTTGCCGTGTTTAAGCACTTCCCCGAGGTCAAGCGTGTCAAGGGTGGCCTGTTATTTGTCATTGCCAAGCAGTTCCCCAAGGCAAGCTACGACCGCGCCGTGGACGAGCCCAAGCTGTGGGAGAAGTGGCTCCGCGACCATGGCCGTATGAGAAGAGCCTACGAGACTGACGTGTGGAACCCCAAGACATCAGGGCTTTGCAAGCGGCACTGCGTTGTCTTATCATGCCAACATAACGGAAGGAATTGATATGCCATACACCAAATCACCACGCCCCTACAAGGCCGAATACCAAAAGCAGAAGGAACGGGGCGAACACCCCGACCGCATGGAGCGCCAACGCGCCCGTCGAAAAGTTGATGCCAGTTCTCCCGATGCAAATAGCAACGGCAAGGCTGACAAGCGTGAGGGCAAGGACATTGACCACGTAAAGATGTTATCCAAAGGTGGCTCAAACAAGGACGGGCTGCGCATTGTTTCGCCTGCCAAGAACCGTGCCCGTAATGGTCACAGCGTAAAAGAAAAAGGCGGGAAGAAACCCGCTTGACGCGCATTGCGCGTTCGGTTAGATTAGAACTTCGACGGCGATGAGCGAGTGGGACACCCACTTCGCTCCGTCATGCCGTTTGCGCTGGAGAACGAATTGGAAATCATAGACAACAAAGCCCTGTTGTTGACGTTGCGTAACCCGCATCGCGTCACCACAGTTATCCCTAAAAGCAGGGAACTCCCAAACAACCAAGTGTTGGTGCATTGGGGGTTGGATGAGGCGCAAGTCCTCAAGAATCTGCGCGTGAAAAACGTGCCATCACCCATCATGGGACGCTACGATTGGCCCGGCCAGTACAGGCCGTTTGACCATCAGAAAACAACAGCCGCATTCCTCACAATGAACCGCCGTGCGTTCTGTCTCAACGAGCAGGGCACAGGCAAAACAGGGTCAGTTATTTGGGCGGCAGACTACCTTTTAAAACAGAAACGAATTCGCAGGGTGCTTGTGATTTGCCCTCTGTCAATCATGGATTCAGCGTGGAGAGCCGACCTGTTTAAGTTTGCCATGCACCGATCCGTTGACATAGCGTACGGCTCAAAAGAAAAGCGTACGACCATCATCAACGGCATCGCTGAGTTTGTGATCATCAACTATGACGGCGTAGAGATCGTTGCCGAGGACATTGCCAAGGGCGGCTTTGATCTGATTGTGATTGACGAGGCGAACGCCTACAAGAACGTACAGACCAAGCGGTGGAAGGTGCTCAACTCATTGGTCAAGACCGACACATGGCTATGGATGATGACAGGCACCCCTGCCGCTCAGTCACCACTTGATGCGTATGGCCTTGCAAAATTAGTCAATCCAAACGGGGTGCCCAAGTACTACACCTCGTTCCGCGATCAGGTCATGCTCAAGCTGACCAACTTCAAGTGGATTGCCAAAGAGACCGCCACACAAACCGTATTCGATTGCTTGCAACCCGCCATCAGGTACACCAAAGACGAGTGCCTTGACTTGCCTGAGATGACTTACGTTAAGCGTCGAGTCGAATTGACCAAGCAACAGGAACGTTACTACGGCATGCTCAAGAGCCGCATGGTGGTACAAGCCGCAGGGGAAGAGATTACGTCAGTCAACGCTGCCGTGAACATGAGCAAGCTCCTGCAAATATCTTGTGGTGCGGTGTACTCCGACTCAGGCGAGACCTTGGAGTTTGACATCAAGAACCGCTACAACGTGCTGACCGAGGTGATTGACGAGTCAAGTCAGAAGGTGCTTGTGTTCGTACCGTTCAAGCACGTGATCAGCATCCTGACCGACAAGCTCAACGCTGACGGGTACACGACCGAGGTGATCAGCGGCGATGTGCCCGTGCACAAACGCACCGACATCTTTAATCGCTTTCAGACCGAGCCCGAGGGCACCAAGGTACTTGTCATCCAACCGCAAGCCGCCGCGCACGGCGTGACCCTTACAGCGGCCAATACGGTGGTGTGGTGGGGGCCGACATCCTCCCTTGAGACCTACGCCCAAGCCAACGCCCGAGTCCATCGTTCGGGTCAGCGTCACCCCTCTACAGTGGTACAACTGGTGGGGTCAGGTGTAGAAAGACACGTTTACAACTTATTAGATAATAAAATAGACGTTCACTCAAAAATAGTTGATCTTTATAAAGAAATACTTGAATAAGTGGTAAAACACCACTATAATAAAAATCCCGATAACAACTGGAGAACGAAGTGACAGACGAAGTAGCCCCCGCAACCCCCACGGTAGCCCCCGAGAAATTGGTCAAGGTGTACCTCAAGATGAAGGCCAAACACGACGAGATGCGTGTTGCCTACGAGACCGAAGAAAAGAAACTCAAGACGCAGATGGACACGGTAAAGTCTGCTCTCTTGGGATTCTGCAAAGAGCAGAACGTAGACAGTGTGCGAACAGGTGAAGGCTTGTTCTATCGCTCTGTCAAAGTTAACTACTGGACGAATGACTGGCAGTCTATGCACAAGTTCATCGTCGATCACAATGCGCCGCAGTTACTGCACGAGCGCATACACCAAACGAACCTCAAAGAGTTCCTTGAGGCCAACCCTGACACGCTACCACCGGGACTCAATGTGGACAGCGAATACACCATAACCGTACGGAGAAAGTAATGAGTGAACCATTTGTGCCAATCGAAGACTTGGCCAAGCAATTTACGGTTTCGGTATCTACTGTTCGTGCATGGGTACGGCAGGGCTACATCCCCAAAGACACGTATTTGAAGATTGGTAACACATACCGCTTCAACGTACCTGCGGTGGTGAAAGCCCTGTCAAGCGTACCCAAGGACGAACCGGAAACACTGAAAGCCGTAGACCCCCACGCACCTGTTCAACTTGAACTGGTGTTCAATAACCCTGACGAAGATATTTAATTGGAGAAACGAAGATGAGTAACGAAATGACCCTGTTTGGCAAACCCAACAACGCCGCCCTCGCATTGCTGAGTGGCATCGAAGACAGCTTGACGAGCACCCTCGCTGGTGGCGCAGGCGGTAACAAGCGTATCAGCATCGAAGGCGGTGCGTTCCGTGAGTTTGTTGGCGGCAAAGAAGTTCGTGTGAGCGAAGAACGCTCAATGAAAATTATCTTGATCAACGCCGCACCCGTGTCGCGTATGTTCTTTGAAGGTACTTATGTGAAAGGTGCCAAGACCAAACCCACATGTTGGTCAAGTGACACACAAAGCCCTGACAAGGCAGTACCCGAAGATCAGCGGCAGGCCAAATTTTGCAAAGATTGCAAACAACACATCAAAGGCTCCGGTCAAGGTGACACACGCGCTTGCCGTTTTCAACAGCGTATAGCCGTGGCGCTTGATGGTGAGTTGCATAAAGAAGCCGTGTATCAGATCACACTGCCATCAACATCCGTGTTTGGTGACTCAGAGGGTAAGAAGATGCCACTGCAAGCCTACGGTCGTCACCTCAAGGCATACAACACTCCTGCGATTTCTATCGTGACCGAGATGCGTTTTGACATTGACAGCGCGACTCCTAAGTTGGTGTTCAGCCCTGTCCGTGCGCTTGAGGAAGAAGAACTTGCAACCGCAGTGAAGTTGCAAAACCATCCCGACACCATCAAGGCAATCACCTTGAACGTATCTCAGATGGACGGCGTGATTCCTGCACCAAAGGGTACGTTGCCTATGGGCGAGTTGACCAAGCAAGAAGACGCACCTGCATACGAGAAGATCGTTGCCAAGACTGCGCCGAAAGCTGACGTTGAGGAAGTGCCCGAGCCAATCAAGGTGACCAAGAAGTCTGCACCTGCCGCTGAGCCGAAGTCCGAGTTGAGCGATATTGTTGGCGATTGGGACGACTGATTTGTTTTAGGGTGGGGTCGCTCCCCACCCTTTCTTTTCGGTTATCTCATTCACTCTAACAATTGGCGGCTATGGAAACACAAAAATTTCTGGAGTCGGTATTGGGGGACGAAGGGTATTACTGCATATTTGCTTATCGGCTATCTGATGAACGCAAGGTGCAAAAGTTCTACGACAACCTCGATGCCGCAATCCATGCTGCTCACAATTTAGATGCTGAAGGGTATGACGCTTATTTTGCGTTGGGCACTTTTGACCAAGCTGGGTCTCGTAAGGCACCCAACGTAAAACAACTTAGATCATTCTTTCTTGACCTTGACTGTGGGCCAACAAAAGACTACGCGACACAGAGCGAAGCTCTCGCCGCATTACGCACGTTCTGTAAAGAACTCAAGCTACCCCGCCCAACCCTTGTAAATTCGGGGCGTGGTATCCATGTGTACTGGCCACTGACCGCCCCTGTTTCACGTGAAACGTGGGTGCCTGTTGCTGAGCAGTTAAAACGCTTGTGTGCAAAGCATGGAATGCGCAATGACCCTGCCGTGCCAGCAGATGCGGCGCGTGTGTTGCGAGTGCCTAATACGCACAACCACAAACCTGACCCCCCTGCCCCTGTGGTGGTGTTGGGTGAGGCGGGTACGCCTACCGAGTTTGATGTATTTTGCGACCTCATGGGGGACGACTCATCTATCTTGGTGCCTCCAAAGAAGTACATGCCGCAACAGCAGGATGCCATGATGCAAGCCCTGTCGGGCAGTTTCGTGAGTCGGTTTAAGACTATCTTGATCAAGACCATGGCGGGTACTGGGTGCGAACAACTCAAGGAAGTGATTAACAATCAACCGAACATCTCGGAGCCTTTATGGAGGGCTGGGTTGTCGATTGCCAAGTTCTGTGTCGATGGTGGTAAAGCAATCCACAAGATTTCTCTCAAGCACCCTGAGTACACGCCTGACGGAACCGAGCATAAGGTTGAACTGATCAAAGGCCCATACCTGTGTACACGTTTTGACGAGTACCGCGCAGGTGTCTGCCCTGACTGCAAGCACTGGGGCAAGATCAAATCACCGATCTCCCTTGGGCGCGAGGTTGAGGAAGCTGACGAGTCTGACAACATTGTCATTCAAAAACCACTGGACGTAACTGCGGCTACGCCGATTCGATACGTCATCCCAAAGTACCCGCACCCGTACTTTAGGGGTAAGAGTGGTGGGGTGTTCAAGCACTCCAAGAACCAAGAGGGCGAAGACAAAGATGTGATGGTTTATTTCAACGACCTTTACGTCATACGGCGCATCAAAGACCCCGAAGCAGGTGAGTCATTGGTAATGCGTCTGCACTTGCCCAAGGACGGCGTACGTGAGTTTACGTTGCCATTAACTGCTGTGGGTACGAAGGATGAATTTCGCAAACAACTTGCCGCACAGGGTGTAGCAGTCCTGAACGTACAAGAACTAATGGAGTACACAATGAGATGGGTAAACGAGTTACAGTTTAATTCTGAAGCCGACGACGCATGTCGGCAATTTGGGTGGAAGGACGACAAGCATGAGTCGTTTGTTGTTGGCAACATGGAAGTTTTTAAAGACCGTGTTGAGGTTAGTTCACCCTCTGCCGCTACCGTGGGGCTGTTTCCAATCTTTAAGTCCAAGGGCACGTTGGAGAAGTGGAAGCAAACCATGGAGTTCTACAACCAACCCAACATGGAGTTGCATCAATTCATGTTTGGGATGTCGCTGGGCTCTGTCCTGATGGAGTTTCAGCCTATCAACGCCGCCGCTTTCCACGCATGGAGTAAAGGCTCCGGTTTGGGTAAGACCACAGCCATGTACGCAGGTGCATCTGTTTGGGGTGACCCTGACCTGTTGGTGATGCAAGAGCGTGACACGTTCAACTCAAAGATGAACCGTGCCGAAGCGTACAAGAACATCGTCTGCTACATGGACGAGATGACCAACACCACACCGAAAGACCTGTCTGATTGGGCGTACCAACTACCAAGCGGCCTACAACGCAACCGCATGGGGCCAAAAGGCAACGTTGAGCGCGTACGTGGTAAGCCTTGGAAAACTCTGTTTGGCACCACGGGTAACGCCTCAATACTTGAACGTATTGCACTGTTTAAGGCTCTGCCACAAGCGGAAGCCCAACGTGTATTGGAGTACGAAGTTGAGCCTGTGAAGTTTGCAACTAAGGCTGAGACCGATGTATTTAGTGCTGACATCAAGGACAACTTTGGGCATGCGGGTGTGATTTACATCCAGTACATTCTGAACAACTTGGATGCGGTCAAAGAGCTTGCCATGACGGTGCAACGCAAACTTGATGCGGCGTCGAGCCTGTCTGCTGAGAATCGTTATTGGTCTGCCTTGGCTTCACGCGACATCGCAGGTTTAATGTTGGCCAAGAAAGCTGGCCTGATTACTTGGCAGATTGCGCCGATTGTTCAGTGGATTGTCAAGGTGATGGCCGAAGCCAAAGCCATGGTGGGTGAGATGAATGTCAATGTAGAAGCTCAACTGACCGACTACATGGCAGAGAACTACAACAACATGCTCCGTATTAAGTCAACGGATGACGCCCGTAATACCGCAGGGGTGCTTGACAAGATCATTGTGCCTGATGGCTCCCCCCGTGGGCAGTTCGTTGCACGGTATGAGTACGATGTAAAGAAGCTGTATTTGTTGCCCAAGCCGTTGAAGTTATGGTGCGGTAAGCAACAGATCAACTACGCTGGGTTTGTTGACGGCCTGAGAACGGGAAGCACCAAGGCGATTAAAGCCAAGGTTCGACTCGGTAAGGGCACCCACATCAACATGCCCCCCACCGATGTTTTGGTATTGGACTGCACGGGGTTTATGGACGATGAAACTGAGCAAGCTCTGGCGACAACCGCCGCGCTGTTCGAGAAACAGGGTCAGGCTTGACGATCTCGCACCTGACGGGGTGCGTATCGTTGTTCGTTGGGACAAGTTCCCAGCGGGTGCCTCTGTGTTCATCCCTTGCGTGAATACGTTGGAGCTTGTACGTCAGGTTCACCAGATAACAAGTCATTGGGAGTGGGTCGTTCATTACAGGCCCGGTATTGAAGATGGGCGCTGGGGGGTTCGCATTTGGAGAAGGTTGTGATACGATTGTTATCGGCAGGTTGCCTGTCACTTCGTTTCTCCTTGAAAAGAGATTTAACCCCCACCGTAAAAAGTGGGGGTTTTTTTATCAATCAAGGAAGTTGCCGTCAAACTCAGACGCATGCTGCAACAACTCAGGACGCAGCTTCTTGTTCAGAGTCACACCGTGGTACATCTCTTGAGATGTCTTCATGTGTTGGGCCATTGAGTTCTTGATAGTCTCACCTGTGATGCCGTAGGACGGGTGCTGTTTGCTGAACTTGAGCATCCCATCAACCGCCTCTCCCATACCCTCAGAGTCCCCTACCCGTGCGGCAACGTAGTAATCACGCAACAACTTGGTACGTTCTTTCAGGGCACGCTTCTCAATATTCTTTGCCGAAGCGTTGATTTCCAACTGACGGGTGTACTCCGCAGGTGCAAGGCCAAACATCTGTGCAAAGGCGTTGCCTGTTGAGATTTCACCAGTGATTGGGTCGCCGCGCAGGGTGTTAGCGCCTTCAGTTGCAAATCGGAAACCTTTAAAAAGGTTGGCAATACCCGAGGGAGCCATGCGTTCCAGACCACGTTCGGTCTCACCCTCGCTGATTAACTTAACACCTTGTTGCAGTCGGTCGGCTACGCCGTACGCTGGGCCACCCACAAGTTGCAAGAACGACAGAATCTTGTTGTCCTGCTCTTTGTACCCTGTGCTGTTAATCAGCAGGTCAGACAAGCCGATACGGTTGGCGACAGCCGTGCCAGTGAAGTAGTTGACTGCGCCGTTGAACACCCCTTCCTTGAGGTACTTACGTGCGGCGGTCTCGGCGTCATCCTCGTCGTCATCCTTAAACAAGTTGTAAACAGCGGCAAAAATACCAAACATCGGCAGACCCTGCACCCCAGCCAACAGGCCAGCGGATGCGTAGATACCAGCGATCTGGCGCATGGCGGCTTTGCGGACGTTCTTATCTTCAGACTTCATGGCTTCGCGGGCCGTCTTAAACATCATGTAGTACATCGTTATACCGTAACGTTTGTACATGAACAAGACTTTACCCAACGAGTTCTTTGCCAACAGAGGTGCGCTACCTGCGGATGCGCCACCGTTCATAATCTCAGAGATTTCAACGGCACGCTTGGCCGCTTCGGTGCGTGCGGCGGCATCAACCTTCTCACCCGCCTTGGTCATGCGCTCAAGTTCAAGGTTGTAGGAAGCGATCAACGAGACCTGACGGTTCATGCGCTCGCCATGGTGAAAGATAAACCCTGAGTATGCGTTGATGCGGTCAAGCGGCGATGACTTCTCGTTCATATCAAGCATGTCGCTGGTCATCGAGCGGTCGAGCAGGCCGTACTTGTCGGCAATCTCTGACAACTCTTTGAGGCGTTTGACTTCCGGTGGGGTGTCCTTAGCATCAAAGTCGTAGTTGTCCAGCGAGAAACCGCCTGTCTGCTCAATAGTCTCTTGACCGTCAGCGGTGGGCACCGTCATCTTGACCATGCGTTTGCGCCCACTGCCCATAAATACTTTGGTAGCCATGCCAAGGGCTCGGGTAGCTTCGGAGTAACCGTACTTACCACCAAGGTAAGGCATCATCACCAGCGGCACCTGTGACATGTTGACCACAGCGGATGACACGTTAAAGCCCAGCGTCCAGCCGAAAGCCAATGAGGTCACAGCCTTTGACCATGGTGCAATATTGGGACTGACCAATGATTGGATGTGGTTGTTTAACTCAGCGGCTACAAGGTTAGTGCGCTCGTCGCCTTTTGTCTTGGCGTACTCGTCAATTTTATCGCGTAGTTTGTATGCCTTGGCGCTGTACTCAAGGTTTGGCAACTGATGAGCCATGCTCATGGAGCGCGAGTAAAACGCACCTGTAGCGTTAAAGCTAAATCCGGGGGTGTTCTTACGCTTGCGGAACGCTTGAGCAAACGATGATTCGGGTAGCGTTGACAAGAACGTACGCATGATCTCATCGGTAACTTCAGGATTAACTTTATTGGCCGAAAGCGTACGCAAAATGGAATTTACAAACGATGTCGAAGGTGCATCCTTGTAAGTCTTATCAGAGCCGCCTTTAAACCGCTGTACGTTTTTAGCGCCACCTTCGGCTTCTAACTCTTTGACCGCACGTTCACGTGCAACGGAAGTCTCATAGTGTTCAACGTAGTGCTCACCTTTAAGATCGTACGATAGGCGGAAGTCACCCGTACGTGACAGTGGGAAGTACGGCTCAATCTTCCCTTTGGTGGCAAGGCGTCCGTAAATTTCAGTACGTAACCGTTTGGCGGCGTCTTTATCCTCCATGGAGTCGTCAATACGCTTCATCAATAGTTCAAGTAGGTCTTCGTACGTTTTAGCGTACGTGTCTCGCATCTGCTTATAGATGCTCTGACCATCGTCCTTGAGCGAGGCCCACTGTGGTTGCAAGTCATCCCAAACTTTTTGTTTGTCCAGACCACTCTCGGATTGCTTGCCTTTGTAGCTGTCGCGGGGTTTAGATGGGTCTACCTGCTCCAGCGTGCTGGTGGCGATGACGCCATTCAGGATAACTTCTTTCTCGGGGTTACCTTTTATCCAATTCTGAATGCGCGACATAGTGGCATTGGTTTCACGCATGCGCTTGTCTTTTGCACCATTCCACAACCGTTCCAACACATTAAGCTCGGGAGCCATGGGAACATCTTTGGCGGCGACTTCTGTCAGCACGTTCAGCGGCAGACTGCGGTAGATGATCTTACTGACGGTCTGCGGGGCGGTACGTACCATGTCGTAGATACGTGCAATGGTGTCGTTACCCATCATCGGCATTGACAGGATTTGGTCGTCTAAACCTTTGAAGACTGCGGCACCCCTACCCAGCAATGCAGCCGAGTACAACGAGCCAGCGCCACGGGACTCAGGTGCGGGAGACAAGATGCTGTTGATCATGGAGTCCGAAGCGTCGAGCGCGGTGCCCAAGCCCTTGGTACCCTTTCCCATGAGGAAACGTACAAAATTGCGGATGGCATGCGTAAACCGTTGCCATGCAGTGATGGCTTCACCTTTGGGGTTGATTGCCGCCAACTGTTGCTGGAACTCGGGGTTGCTGAATGACTCGGCAACAAACTCGTCCAGAGACTGTGCACCGTACGCCGTGTCCAACGAATCTTTGACGTTGTTGTAAAGTTCCGTAAGTTGTTTGGTTACGGGGTGTGACTTGTTATCTATGACATGTGATGTAGCAGCATGTACTGACTCATGTAATAGCACGTGAAGGTTCAAGCCTTCTGCCGCGTCGAGCTTGATGGTGTCTGTCTTGGGATCGTACAGGCCAGCAACTGGAATGTCTTCAGCGTTAAGAAGCATGGGCTCCAGTTCAACTTTGGTCTTACCAATTGCGCCAGCCAATTTCTTGGCAACTTCGGATGAGCGGCCAAGGTTCTGTGAGCCCAACATGGTCAGGGCACCGCGCAGGTCACCGGCTTTCAGTGCCTTACGGATAGCGGGGTGCAGGGGCAACGACAACACAACGGCATCACGAGAGAGTTCAAGTTGCTCACCGTCCATCTGCTCTTTGGTAGCACGAGACAACTCTTGTTGGACATTGAATTGGGTAGAGCCTCGACGCACCTCTGCTTCAGACTTGCCAAAGTAATCTGCCATCTTGCGAGCCAATGCTTTTTTGTCAGCCACAGACAGGGATTCGTAGAACGTTTTGGCGTACTTACCACCACTCAAGGGAACAATTGAGGTTGTACCTTCACGCCCGAATGCAACTTCGCCGGGAAGTTTGCCTTCACGCAACTGTGCGTTGATGTCATTGAGTGTGCTAACACGGGTAAGCAGTTTGAATTTCTCAAACATGGCTACGTACATGTCATAGGCCAGATAGTCGAGCGCGTCAGACTTACTCTCAGCTTCCATCACTTGGCCGTATGCGCCAAGACTTGCGTTGGGTTGGGGCTTATCAGTTTTGGGGGCGGTTTCTTTTTTGGTCTCGGCCTTGGGTTCGGCTTTTGGTTCAGCTTTTGGCTCAGCCTTCTTCAGTGTAGTAGGCTCCACGCCTTTTCGCACTCCAGTGTCACCAGCAGGTTTCCCACGATCTCCCAGTCCAGTAGGCTTAGGTGTTTCAACTCGCTTGGTATTAGCAGAGGCTCCAGTGCGCTCGTCCTTTGCACCGCTCGGTTTGCGATCTTCAGTGCGAGTTCCAGTTCCTCCAGCGACATCTCCTGCGTCCTTATCACGTCCTCGTTCAGCGGGTTTTCCGGCTGCGGGCTTTGTTGTGGGTTCATTTTTCTTACCTTCCTTGGCAGCCTTGGTTGGCTTAGCGGGCACAAACATGTCACCTTGTTTGGCCAGACCCCCAAACGCTTGCATTGCTAAGTTCTCAACCGCATCTTTAGTA
>Ga0181350_1000307_pt1 | contig 14254 bp, 6 predicted proteins | sample Su13VDMM110DCMD_FD_130105 | JGI IMG/M metagenome (GOLD analysis project Ga0181350, IMG submission 130105) | Freshwater viral communities from Lake Michigan, USA - Su13.VD.MM110.DCM.D | ecosystem: Environmental > Aquatic > Freshwater > Lake | place: USA: Michigan | collected 2013-07-16
CTAATTCACCGGTTTCTTCATCAACAACTTCCTGACAATCAAACCCCATTAACTTAGCGTGTTCAAATGACCATTTTTGTTCTGTAATAATAAAGACAGGTAAAATACCTTTCTTTTGTGCATCAACAGCAGTTTTTACAAGTGCCGTTGTTTTACCTGTATCCGAGTGACCCAAGAACATATTAAGATGCCCAATTGCCGGCCCCGGTAATCCAACCGCATCTAAGAAATCCGGACCTAAGTCAAAAAATCTTTGTGGCTTATATTTTGCAGATACTGAGAACTTATCTTTAATTGACTTAAAATCGTTTTTCTTAATCGCCATTTTCTATTTTTTTTATGTGTGGTAATTTGTTTGTTTTATTTCTATTGTATTTTGAAGGGTCTTCTTCATATAGTACATCAATCTCTTCTTCATGAAAAGTAATTATCCGACTACTAATTACACCTTCTTCATTAACCCCTTCATCTAACATACCAAATAAAACACTGTCACCAATTTGTTTACTTCTCCCTGAGAAATAAGTTTTATCTTTTAGTTGACTTAGGATTTCATAAGATAACATTTTATTATCTCTTGATTGTAAGTCAATTTCTTCTTTAAACGTCATATTGTAATAAGATTAAAACTTGGACAATAAGTATGTCTTACTGTCCAAGTTTTATGTCCAAGTTTTATTTTAAAATGGCAGCTCTTCATCCGGTAAATCATTCATTTGTGGGTCCATTGGAGTCTGATTTGAGCTAGCTCCTCCGAAAGACTCTGTACCAACTGAATCACTTTCATAAAGATATCCACCTTTTTCTGAATCCCATCTTGGAGTTTCTCCACGAGCAATCGCCTCAAGATATTCAACAGGTTTTTTAGAATAAACATCTAACCAAGTTAACTCATCATTAATCCAAGCATCTGCCTGTGCTTGGTCTGTATGTACAGGACCTTTGTCTTCATACATAATTGTAGATACAGTCGTATATTCTTTTCCTTTTGGAGTTTTAGCTTTAGATAATTCAATGATTAAATCTCTACCGTCTTGAGCGTTAGTGATATCACCTTTGTTTCTCCAAATTGGAATGATTTTATCTAAGATACCATCGTTTTTGTAGTTGTGTTTGAATCTCCAAAATTTAACTCCGTGGTCCTCATTATCTCTATCGATAACTTTTACGATATAGAATTTACGAGAACGATACTGAGCAGCTAATTGTTTGTCAGATTCTTTTCCGGTTGAGATTAACTCTTCGTAAACCTCATTTAAAGGTGAACGCTCGTTATCATTTTTTCCCGGGTCGTAGAATTTTTGCCATTGTCCTCCAACTTGTATCTCATGATACCAAGCTTCCTTAAATGGTGATGAACCATCACTTGTAGGCAGGATTCTAACTCTTCTTTGTCCTGATTGCTCCTTATCACCTAAGATAAGTGCAAAATATTTTTTCATTCTTTCGTCTTGCGACATTTTTCCTTGGGCCCCGCCCCCTGATTGTTTTGAATTTTCGTACTGTGCCAATACGGCGTCTAATGAACTCATGTGTTAAATAATTAAATAGTTAAATTGTTAAATAAATATAAGTGATAAATCGTGAAAAGTCAAATTAAAAAAGGTGTCCGTTAAGACACCTTTGAAGTTTTTATTATCGTTTGAATGAGGTTTTGTAGTCATCTGGTTGAGAACCAGGTTGAAAGGAATTTTTAATATCACTTGAATTAATATCTTCAACTTCGTCGGAAGTTAAAACATATTCATTTTTTCCGGTCATTTCCATTTCATCTTGTTTATCGTCAAAGAATTGTGAAAGTTTTTGGTTGAATGGGTATGAATCATAACTTCTCAATTCTAATTTCTCTTGAGGAGTTTTTTCTCGATACTTTTCAATTTTACTTTCAAGTGAGTTTAATTTGTTCATTACATTATCCATCTCACCTAATTTGGATTCTAAGTTAGAAAGTTGACTAAATAAGTTTTCAAAATATTCATCTTGTTTAGTTTCAATGTTTTTTTGAGAATTAACTAAATCAGTAATTTCAAGTTCTTCACTTCCACTATCATCAGTTGATTCTTCAGAACTACCATCATCATTAATTTTTTCCACATCAGGGTCATTTGCCACATCAAGTGGAGCGTTACCGGGTGCCGGTGGTGGTACTGCCTCAGATGGAGCGGGAGCCGGTGTAGTTTCTTCTCCCGGTGGTACCGGCGCTGGTGTTAAAGCTCCTAATTCATCTCCAATAGGGGTTTCAGGTTCAACTGCCGCCTGTTCCATAATATAATTGTTAATATTATGATACCTCGTAATTTCTTGTATTAATTTTCTATCTAAAGCCATTTTAATTATCCGTTTAATAATTGTTTAATTCCTCCTGCCGTTTCAACTCTAACTTTTCTGTTAATTGTTGTTTGGTGTCCGGCTCTCTCAATAAGACCATCTCTTTCTCTGATTGTATAACAATCACCTGTGTCTAAATCACAAACTTGTTGTGTTCCATCACCGTTATCTGTTTGAGAAACTCTAGTTGATTTCCCAAGATAGTTGTCTAATGCTGATTTTATGTTCATAAAATTGTTTTTATTATAAATATATCGTTATGTTATAAAGTGAAAACATCACTTAGTATTGTTTGTACCAATACTTCACCCCCTGTTGGTGAGGTAAATCCATATGGTCTATAATCAACTTGTAATCTAAAAGACCCTAATTTATTAATGATTATTTCATTTGTGTAGTTTGTTGATACACCTCCACTACCACCATAATTAATTACTTCATATGTGTTAGCATCTAAAATTTTACTACTAGCAACATTTTGCTCATTAAATGTCACCCCATCAATAGTAAAGTTATATGTAATATAACCACCAGCAGGTTTTTTAATATTATAGTAACTCCATCCGTCCCCTTGTAAATTTGGAGAATCAGTAAGTTTAATTAATGATATCTGTTTCTGAGGGAATGTTGGAGCAGTTTGAGTTGTTGGAACATTTTCAACCGGTACTTGGGTTTGACCAGGTGCTGTATACCACACTTTAAATTGGAATTGTTGTATTACCGGTTGTTCTTGACCTTTATAAGCTTTTAATATAAACACTAAGTCAATCTGTGTTTTACCTTCAATTTTTGGTATATCATTTATAAAATAACTTTCAACATCTGTCAAGGTAATATTAAATTCATTATTTGATACTTGTCCACCAACACCAACCAAACTTTTTGTAATTAATTTTCGAGTAACTGTATTATTAACATCTTGAAGTTCATACACTGTATAACTCATGTCAGCGTTAGGGGCCAAAACCCATCCGGTTGCTTGTGGGTTTATCTTAACATTTAACGATTGTGTCTTACTTTCATTCAATTGAATTGCAGTACCAATCATGGTTAATGGACCAACAGTTTGAGGATTAGTATTTGGAGTTTCTGCTTGAGGCGCGTTAGCGGTTTGATTTTCAGGGTTTTGATAACCACCCGGAGATGAAGCTGCCGATGCAACAATTGATGGGTCAAATGTATATTCCCCAACACTCGTAAAGGTACCATTAGGTGTTGTAATAACAATTTTACCTGTATTAACTACATTACCTGTACCAACTATCGGAGTATTAAATCGTAATGTTGTTGCATTAAATACTGTAAACCCTGTTGTTGGTATATCAACCCCATTAACTTTAATTGAAGTTGCCCCGTTAAAATCAGTACCATTAACTTGAACTATTGTTCCTGTATTACCTGATAATGGTGAGAATGATGTGATTACCGGTGGTGGACAAGATAATTGTGAAGTAACCGCGGTAATTGTTGGAACTCCGTTACTTGAACCTTGTCCTTCAACCTTAATTATTGTATTTTTTAAATCTTCAACAATTGCCTTTGTTGCAATACCAACACTAAGTGCCGAAGTTAACGCATCATCAAAAGTTTCCTTTAAATTTTTATAGTCATCAATATGCGTATCATAATATGATTCAGTTATATTTTTAACCGGCCAATAACTAGCATAATATTTAACAAGCCCAATATCTAATATTTGTTGAACTCTAGCTCGTAATCTTGCCGTCATAAAAGAGATAAAAGTATCTATTGTCGCAAAATTGGCGATAGGTAATGATTCTTTTGTTGATGGGTTAGGGTTAAGATTAACACAAGAATAAGTACTTAAAAAAGTTCCGTCAATTTCTCCATAATCAACATTTAAAGGTGCAGTTGCAAAATTATTATTCCAACCATTAAACTTACCTAATCCACTATTACTATCTTTTTGGAAAGTTCTAATGTATGAAATACAATAAATAATTGTCGCCAATTCAAGATTATTTGGCATAATCCTTTTTAACTCAGCTGAGAACTTTGTTGGAGTCATCTCAGTAAGTACCGCATTAGTCGACTGATATCTCTTATTAAGATAAATTGGTAATACCTTACTTTCACACTCATTAGTCGTTCCTTGAGTGTTATTTGCGGATTGTACTGTATTATTCGATTTATTACTTTCTGTTGAAGCACTTAAAACATTAATTGTGTCTTTTTTAATTTTAAGAAGTTCTTCAACTTTTGTTAATAAATTTTGGTTAATACTTTGAATAAAATTATCAATTGCCGGTAAATCATATACTCCCTGTCTAATCCCTTGGAAAGTTGTTTGAAACTGTCCGGGTTGGATTGAATGTTCAACTTGTTGTATCATGTATGGTCCGTTAAACATCGGAACATGTCTTAAATTAAAATACATTGTTGGTTGCAATAACGCATTACCTAAACAAACGACTGAGCATTTATAACTTCTTTGTTTATATAAATTATATAAACCAGCATTCTGAGTTGCAACATTTTTACCTGAAGCTTGGTCAACCATGTTTAATTGAGTGGAAATTGATTCTGAAGTCGCGGTACCATTATCTTGGGAAACACTGAACGAATAAAAAACATTTTGGTTTCTAGTACCAATGTCAACGGTAAAACCAACACATTTATTTGAAACACCCCAATCTTTTTTACCGACATAATTTTCAATTAGTGGGTTTTCAGACGCTCTACTCATATCAAATGCATCATCTCTAAACCTAAAATTACCTTTTGGTAATTCCAAATACTGAGATGGTTTTCCAACATAGAAACAAACCATTTTAGAACTTGCTTTTCTATAATCCACATCTAAGAATGTACCCCATAGGTTATTGGCAAATTCCAATGAACCTTCCGCTTTGTTTGGTATAGTAGTACCATCAACATCTTGAACATTATAAAAATTAATATATGCCGGTAAATTCATTACCGTAAAATTGTTTTTAATTAATAACCCACTAATAAAAGTGTAAACACTCATTGATTCATTTATTGATTTTTGACTAAACATATTTCTCATTTCGAAAATGTCTAATATAATAGTGTCTCCAATGTTTCTTGATGCCCTGTCTAAAAATAAAATATCTTCAAATAATGTCTTAGTTTTATAGTCCCCACCGGATATCCATTTATCATTTAAAGACTTAAAGACTTCATAGTTTTCAACTTTACTTTGTTGTCCATCAATAGCACTTTGGATTGTTTTTTCAGGTAATTGTTCTTGATTAGGTAATCCCCTTCTAACTCCATCTAACACAAGATTTAAAAAATTATCTTGTAAAACACTTTCATTTGTCAAGTATTGATTAATTTGTGCTTTAAATTGTGAAACTGTAGTGTTTTGATTTTTTAATTTTTGAGTCGCATACATTTTAATAATTGGTGCCAGTAAGACAACATTTTCAACTGTGAATTGAATGTTATTATCAATGAAGAAATCTGTAATGTATGAACCTGTACTACTATAAACAACTTTATTAATTGTCGAGAACCCTACTTCGGTTTCGAGCGCTATCCAGGCATTTGGGTTTAATAATTTGGATTGACTAAGACTTAAAGAACTACTTCTTGTCGGTAAAGTATTTTGTACATATGGTTGAAACTTAATTGGGTCAACAACTTCTTGAGGACTATTATGTGATAAGTATGAACTAAAAACTCTCCTATTATAGTTTGATGGATTACCATATCTAAATAAAACATCGTAATTCATAAAATCTTTAATCCCCGTTTGAAATACATTATATTGGTCTCCAATTGTTTTAGAAAAATAATCTAGGTCTGAAACTCCTTTTCCTTGGATTGGAACCGTCATTAAGTTTCTAAACAATGATTGGAAATTTCTAAAATTATCATTAACATTAACAACTGATGTATCAAATTGAGACACTTGAGCACTTGTTGAACCATTTGTAATTGGTTTACTAAAGTTTAAGAATTCCTGTTCAAAAGAATCTAATATTTTTTTCTCAAATACTGAAAATATTTCTTCAATTTTTGTGTAATTATCTCCATTTAAAAAGTATAATGGTGATTGCGTCTCACCACTATTAATTAAATTAATATAAGAATCCGGTTGTGGGTAGGCAATTTGATTATTATCAAAATACCCATAGTTTGGCGCTGACCATAGAGTTCTAACAGAACCGTTATAGACATTTGGGTTTGAAGTTAAATTAACCTTAGTATTATTTCCTGTTGTTAAATTATCAACACACGCAATCTCAGATTGGTTTAAAGGATTACCAAATGATGGTACAACATAATAGTCAGTACCTTTAGTATTACTAACAGGGTTACAGTTAACCTGAGGATAGTAATTACTACTACTAAGTAACACGGAATATGTTTTAACATTTAATGTTTTACCACTTTGATTTGCGGATATATTTGAATCAGTAAAATTATATAATTTCATTCCCCCTTTAACACTGTTCTCTATTTCAATATTAGTATAATCATCATATAACTCAAACCCATTATAAAACACATTAAAATCATTAATAACTTTAGGATAAAACCCTACATTCATATTAGCAGTTGTTGGGGTTTCTTCTTGTAGAGTAATTGAGATTGGAGTTTCATTATACTTAAACTGATATGTTTGAGTGATAGAACTTAATATAGGACTATAGTTTGTTTTATAATCAAAATTAGTCCAAGCACTTGATAAAATATCAACATTAGATTCTTCGTATTTTTTATAACGATGCCAAATCGACCCATACTTTAATATCCAAGCATATGGTAATTTATGTATTGCCCCAAATTTTTTAAAACAAGATGAAATATAATCCAACTCATCAACAAATGTTCCGGTATTAGTCTTATATCTTTCTCTTAATGTTGCTAATGGTAATGAATTTAAAAAAAGATATGCCGACTGAACATATGGATACGGGTCACTTGCTCTATTGTTTTGAACCCCATTCATAATTGAATTAACAAAATATGGTGTATTCAACATAGATGTTGTCGTCTTAAACGGTAATTTATTTGTTGGAGTTGTTGAATTACAATACCCTTCTGTTGCAATAAAATCTTTAGGAACCCTATTAATATAATAATCTTTAAACCCATATGGATTCAATAAATTAAATTGTAAAGCAACTAATGATGGATTTTGATTTTGATAAAATGAAAAATTAGTAACAGGTCTATTTGTAGTAAAATTATACACATCATTAAAATTTGATATAATTTTTCTTGGTTCAAATATTTTTAATGTTTTTTTGGTATTATATACTTCATTACCCACAGACTTATTACTTGAACTCAAATTATTTAAACACCATGTTGGGTCAGTATATGGTAATGTATCAACAACCAATGGTTCATTTGAAGCATTTTTTAATAACACCTCTAACGCTAACGATTTAGTACTAACTTGAGGTATTTTACCAATATCTGATGTTGATAAAATACTATAGGAGTTATCGACAAGATTTTTAATATATGGGGTAACGAGGAAGTCACGAATGTAATCTTGATACGCTCGTCCTGTTCCGTCATTTGAAATAGTACTTAAAAATTGTGGATAGGAATTCGCCTTTAAATTATAATTTTTAAGTTTTAATGTTAGATATGGTGAACTTATACCGAGACCTTTAACAATGTTGTTAACTTCTGCTTCAACATTTAATTTAATCAATTCATCAATTTGATTAGAATTTGCTCTAATCAATCCGGAATAATGTGATGTTAAAAATTGTCTCTCCCAAATTTCATAAAAGAATTTAACCTCTTCTTTATTAACATATGGTAATCCGGCAGATGGAAATTCAATTGCGTTTATGTTGATTATATTAGTGTCCCTCTCATTATCTAACGGTGGTGGAGCGATTGGTATTGTAAATTTTTGAGTTAACCCTTTCATATACTCTTCAACAAATTCCACTTCGGGCCACTTATCAAAAAGATATCCTTGAGTTAAATCAACAACTGTAGGGTCAGCAATATATTTTAATTGGAATCTCCCCTTTTTATCTTCAGGTGTTTCAACAAAAAATAACGGCCATGGATAAACAGGTTCTTCTGAATTTGACAAACCTTGGTTAGATTCTTGTGCGCTAGCAGATATTTTAACATTTTGTCTAGTTTCTGAACTTTGAGCCGAAGATGGGTTATCCATAATTGCTTGCTTCCTAACAGGGTCATATTTTACATTCCAAGCATTTGTATGAACATCATCAAGTAATCTAATAAAGGCTTCCGCTGAAGCCATAACAACCGCAATCATATTTCTAACCGTTGGTTTAAATCCAAGACCTGTATCAGTATCTTCAATTTTTCTTAACAATTCTGCAGAAATTAATGACTCATATTCTGATAATTTTTTGTTAGCTTCAGTTTGTAATAATGAAATTTGGTTATCAAATCTACCATTACTCTCAAAAATAAAAAAACTTGTTTTTGAGGTGTCTGTTGTTGGTTTTCCATCAACCTCCTTTGTTACAAGAGCAGGTATTTTTATTTGATATATTTGTTCTTTAAGTGCAATAATATCTTCCTCTGTTGGTAATACTTTACCTGTTTGTAATCTAACCGTTTCTTTCCAATTAATTGCTCCGTCACCAGGTTCGTCAATTTTTAAATTATCAAATTTAATAGGATTTGGTATTGGAGCCGTTCCATTTTTACCTAATGTCACATTTTCAGACAAGGCTTTGTTAAATTTATCAACATAACTTTCAAGTAACTTACTTGCGGTGTCTTTATCTGCTTGACTTAACTTTTTATAAACATATACCTTTTCATTGGTATTATTCAATACGATTGGTTTTGGGTCAAGATATGTATTAAACCAAGACACATTAGCCCCCCTAACAGCAGAGAAGTATTGTTTTAAAACTTCTTTATAGTTTCTAATATTTGTTAGAGGTTCTACTTTGGCTTTAGGAAATGAATCCATAATATTATTCTCAAAGGTACTTAACTTTGTCATTAATTGATACAATGTTAATTCCGGTAAATCATTAGGAATTAAACCTTTTGACTTATATTCACTATAAACCTCAACAATTTTTTGATATCCCTTTTCAGAAACTATTTGTGAAACAATTGAAGTATCACTCTGAGAATTGTTTTTTGAAACAACCCCTTGAACTTTTGATTGTGATTCAGCTCCTTTATTTGATTCTTGGGTACCACCAGGTGTTGTTGATATATTAAAAGTTTGACCATACATATGTGGTACCGCCATTAAATGCCCCATTGAGATTTCATTAAGAACATTAAACTTATAACCTTTGAATTCTAAACTTACTTGATAATTTCCACTGAATGAGTTAAATCTAGCATTGAATTTTTCTAAATTTAATTGATATCTAATCGCTTGACCATAATACCCTTTTAAAGTTAAATAAAATGGTGGGTATGGTAAATTAAAAAATGCCGAGTATGGAGAATTATTACCCAAAGCAAATAACGCCTTTCCTTGTACATCTTCTAATTCCATTCTAACTGAAGGTACAAAAGATGAATTAGTTGTTATATTAATTTGAGTGATACCAAGTAATCCATTATCAAACACATTTTTTAAATTTGCCGGAGAGCTAATTGAGTAGGCCTGATTACCATCACTAGCGGGAACTCTTTTTTCCTGCATTTGATTATCCCCCTTAAATTTAGTTGAATTTTCTCCTGTTAATTCATCATAATAACCAACCCCCAAAAAACTATCCTTAGTTGGTTTTAAGAAATTCATTTTAGCAACAGAAATAGTTCTAATTCTATCCTCAGGACTTCCTCCTACCGCAAGTTTAGTTCTTGGAAGAACTTCAGCTTCCAAATTAGCAAACATCACTAAACTTTCATGGTCTATTAATCTTTCTTGTATTTTCCCTTGAGAGTCTATTGTTTTGTTAGGGTCAACTACAATAATATTATTGTAATCAAACTCAACATATATATCTCCGTTGTTGTCTGCCCTTAAGTTACCTGCCATAATAATAAAAATGATTTTCTAATGCTCCCTTATAGTCCTGTAATGAAGGTAGTAAAGGAAAAGGAATTATCAATATACTACCATCCGATATTGTATTCTCTAAACCACCAAATTGCGGGTTTGCCTGAAGAATTAACCATCCAAAATAAGGTGAGTTATAATAATCTTGAGATACTTTATCTAATCTACTTCTACCAACTTTATAAATAAACGCTTTATCTGTCGGTTTTTGAGGTAATTGCACATAAGGTACAACGGTTTGTTCACCGTTAATTAAAAAATCACTATATCTGTTCAAGTATTGAAATGCCATTAATTAAGTTTTACTTTTGATATGAATGCAGTTGCCGAAACTCCATCTTCAGAGTTCCATTTATTATTATCCGTGTTTCTATTTGTTGTGTTTGCTAAAGATGATATCATAGTTTTTTGTGATTTTTTGTCATCATCAGTTCCATCCGTTTCGGTTGTATATGTCAACACTCTATCTTTTTTATCAAACGGAGTATATTTTATATAATTTTTTAATTTATTTTTTTCAACATCGTCGATAAACGCCTTAGTGATATTATTTTCATTAGTAAATAAGGGTCTTGTTTGTGTAATCCAATAATTGTCAAATTTAGCCTCAACATCGTCAAACCCACCACTTAATAAACTACTATTATTAATAATATTGCCAATCATTGCAGTTTTAAATGTTTCATATTTTTTAGTATCAATAACATCGTCTGATATCGCCATATAAACTCTTCTGAATATTTTATCTTCAAATTGAGTGTTTTTACTAAAAGGAATGAATACATCATTAACTGTTGGACCTTTAGTACTTTTCCCTTTATTATCTGTTTCAAATACTAATACTCCCTTATATGTTAATCCGTCAGAAGGGTTAATAAATTCGGTTTCACTCCAAATAAGACCATTAAACTCATTAATACCATCATATATTTTTTTAATATCATCTGCAAGTTCAACCAATGTATTAGCAGCCCCATTTGATGTTGGACTAACATTAGTTGTCCCACTTGTTACATAAATTCTAACTGGTCCTGATTTTGCTTGATACCCATCTGTACCACTCACATAACTTGTAGTCCCATTAAATATAATCGTATTTGCCCTTCCAACTGTTTGAATATAATTTTGTTCAATTGTGGTTATGTCTTGAGTTATTTTTGTAATACCGTTTTGGAATGATGACCTTTTATCTTTAACCAAATTTTTATAATTTTGTTTTAATTGACGAATAACTTTTGGTGAAAAATTACAAATTGTTAATGACATAAATTTAATAAATCCTTCATCCCCACTTTGAATATTAGATTCTAATTCACCAAAAATTTCATCAAATCTTTTTTCAACATTACTTGGTTTACCAAATAAAACCGATTTATCTGTACTAACCGCAAAATTACCTTGTGTGTAAGAACGCTCTAACATCCATTGTTGTTTCACCGCATTATTATATTGGTTAACACTTTCTTTAGTTTTATTCACAACTGTTTGAAAATAAGTTTGTGTTTCATCCATAAATTTAACCATGAAATCAGAATAACTAATAGTACCTGTTTCCGCATTTTCTCCAATCACATTTGTTAGTGTTGTTCCAATAGTACTATTATTGTTTTGTCCATTCTCAACCGCGGCTTGATTAACTGCCGGTGGTTGTGGTGGAGACGCCATAGCCAAAAACTCTTTATCTAAAACTTTTAAGAAATTTTCTTGAGCAGTAACATCCGCCCTATCATCCCAAATCTCCGTGTTTGCGTAATAATTAAAAGTTAAAGCGTTTTGTAATTTATCAATAGATTCTTTTAATCCACTACCACCCACAAATTTAAATGATAAAGTCACATTCGCAATCATTGGTTGAATACCAATCCCTTCCGGGTTTATATCTAACGATTCATACGTCAAACTTAATGACTCAGGTATAATTTTTGTATTATAAAAATCACCAATCCTTAAAACTAACACCGGTGGTGCCCCAAATGATGTGTTTGTTGCGTTGTTATATTGTAATTGTTGTTTACCAGCAATGTCTTTAATCGTTGGGATTGTGTCTCCCGGTCTCATACATTGTTGTAAAAATGTTAAACGAGAGTTTAATCCTTCAGGTGTTGTCGAATGAAATGCCGGTTGGAAGAATTTTAACTTATCTCTAAGATTATCATAAACCATAGGAGTTTCGTTTTTGATAGTTTCAAAGTAATCACATTCAGACAATAAAGCTCTTAAAACTCGTTTAGTAATATTATCTCTTGGTTTCCATTCTTGTGTTACAACTTCTTCTTTAACTGTTTTTAAAATTTTATTTTCTTCAATAATTGTCGTGTATTGTGCTGCCGGTACTGCCGTGTATTGAGCTGGCGGTGTAGTCGTTGGTTGTTTAATTGTGGGTAAAATTGTTTTAACATATCCTCTTCGACAAGCCATTGCATTTGTAGTCGTAACATCATTAGGACCAACTTGAGTATCCCCATTAACTGCATTAGGGTCATTATCTGAACAATTAACATTTTTTCCAATTTTATAAGCCTTTGTTACGGTATCAAATTGTAACACTTGAGCGTTCTCTCCAAACGCCGGAGTAGTATCCTTAAATAATAATTTTTGGTTATTAATAAATGGTTTTAAAACTTCACTCTCTTGAAAAAATTTAAGAATTGACGCAATTCTTCTTTTAGCTAATTCTTGATTATATGACACACTAGCAGGAGCCGAACAACTAGCATCAATTGTTACTGTAATAGTCCCGTCACTTTCTTTATATTGGGTTAATTGTTTTGCTAAATCATTAACAAATTCTTTTGCCAAGTTATAATTTGGTGTAACTACCGAATCAAAAAATACATTAGTCTCTTGGGCATTTGGTTTACTATTATAGTATTGTCTATTTGTATCGCTCGTATATCTTGTATATTCCTCTGAGTAGTTTGGAATTGGTTTATCTTTTTTAGGATAATCATTCCCAAAATAAAACCCTAATTGTTCATATTTTTTAAAATCAACATTAGTGTTTCCACCCCCACCTTCTTGTGAAACATTTGTATCAGCACCTGTTGGTGAATTAACACCTGTTTGAACTGTTTTCTTTATATACTCAGTTTGTTCTTTAGTTGTTTCTTTTGAAGATATGGCTTCCTGTAATTGATATAAATCATTTGGATTGACCGTGTAATATTTTTTAGCTAATTCATATAAATCATATTTTCTACATCCAGCAAAGAATGATTCTAAAATACTATCAACTCTAGCTTTATTAGTTTCATTACTTAATATTTTATTAACAACAACATTCAATGCCGATGGATGGTCAACAACTATTTTCCATGTTAAACTACCATTACGAGATGTACTCTTGTATGTATAGATAGGTTCCGGTCTACCAAGAAATTCACTTGAATTCCAATTTGCTTGAGTACTTTCAGTAAAAGTTAATCCATAAGGTGCAAACCACATAACTCTACCACCATTAGGACCTCTCTCACATATAGCTAAATCCGCAACCGAAAATCCAGGAGTACTTGATGTTCTCCATGCTAAATTTTCTAATGAAAACATATATTTTTTGGCATATCCGTTATTCATTCCTCCAATTAAGTTTGTTGAGTCTTGTCCTCCTTCTTGTTTGTTTGGTGCGATATTTAAATTATATGTGTTATCAAAAACTGAATCTGAAAATCGTCTACCTGATGTGGTAATACCATCTGTTTTTTGTAAATCATTATATTGAAGATATGGAATATCTTTAGCAAAAATACGACAATATTCTGTTCCAACCTCTTGACCTACAGCTCCAACATATCGATAAACCTGAGAACCTTTAGTTATTTCTTTATATCCATCGTGGAAAACTTTACTAACTTGGTCAATAGCATTACCTACATGTTGTAATCTTCTACCTCCTTGAGGTTGACTATTAATTAATCTCTGAGTGTCATCTAAAATAGAACCCCCCTTAAA
>Ga0181350_1000310_pt1 | contig 14181 bp, 15 predicted proteins | sample Su13VDMM110DCMD_FD_130105 | JGI IMG/M metagenome (GOLD analysis project Ga0181350, IMG submission 130105) | Freshwater viral communities from Lake Michigan, USA - Su13.VD.MM110.DCM.D | ecosystem: Environmental > Aquatic > Freshwater > Lake | place: USA: Michigan | collected 2013-07-16
AAGATGCTCTGCGAGTGCGGCCGAACCGTAACCCGCAAGAACATTTCGACACATCGCAAGACGGCCATTCATAAAACCTGCATGGAGGCATACATATCGGGACCAGGTGACCGCAAGTGGGATACCGTTCCAGAGGTGCCCGTCAATGCTCTTGAAGTGGCTCAAATATTGAACAAATCTAAAATTAGATTTCTCCCGCAACCGATCCAAGACGCAATTTATGAGTATGCCGCAGACAGGACGGCAAAAGACCAGTTTATTAAATGCGTTCCAGCTCTGTCAGCGTACAGCATGCAGCCGACTCATATAAAAGAGGTAAAATTTAGATTTCATAAGACACATTTTCAGGTGATGCTTCCCAACGGATTTCAGTATTTGATCACTCCAATAAGCAGTGTAAAGGGACTGTCGGACTACATCTACAGACATGCTCGGCGCTGGTGGGCAAACGAGACAGAATACGACATAAACGACAGGATTGGCTCTCTCCACCGAATCCTCCGCAGCACTTATGAACTCCCGAACATCGACACCCTGCACATTATAACGGGTCAAACTTTTCATCTGCTAAACTATATGGGACAGCTGGATGAAGATGAGTTTATTGAGCGCGAGATTGTCCCTATTCACCTGCGGTATTTGGTCAGCAGCTATTATTAGATTTTTTTAGATTCCTCGCTCTCGATCGTATTGTTGCCCAATGATTTTGACCGCTGCACATCCAACTCGTCTATTCGTTCCTCCAGTTGAACGTCTCGTATAATTTCAATACCCCATATCTTACATGACCGACATTTAGATTTGTATAGCATGCGAGCCACTGCTAAAGTGCAGCTAATTAACGAAGTAATTAAAAAAGTGTAAAATATTTCAGACATCATCTTTATTTATGCTCAACATATTAAACAAATTTGGATACCGAAACATAATTTGACGCAACTCCATTCGTCAGCAAAGTTCGTATTGTCATGATTGCAATGTCACCATTATTCATAACAATCGCAGCAGCATAATCAGTTTTATTTAGACCAGTCAATACGTTACTTATAGTGAAAACTGAGCCGCTGACATTATAAATAGAGCATGTATAAACCCCATTGGTTCGGCGGTTAGAGCATGTCAGCCCTGTAATATTTGAAGTCATTGAGACTTGAAATTGTCTGCTGCTGCTCTCGTTACAGCCTAAAGTTAGGATACCAGCCGAAAGAGTACCATTAATTGTAGAGCCGCTCAATTGAAGACCAGCAACGGATAAAAGATTGGTGGACGGATTGTAAGTTAGGGTTGCTGAATCAAACGCTGGGTCATAAAATCCACTTACGCCGCCTGACTGAACAAAGGTCAAATAATATGTTAATGCCGTAGTTGGCTGGTCAGTATGGTAAACTTTGCCTTCATATCCAACGGTTGAAGTTATTCGTGCATTTGAAGTCACGCTGTAACCTGATCCACCAGTATTTAATGCGATGTCACCCTCAGGGGCTGATAAAGTAATGCCAGAAAAACCTGCATCTCCGTTTCCAGCCGTTAACAGTAAGCCCCCTCCTGCAGACGATAAACTCAAGTCACCAGTTGTTGGATTTAAAGATATCGAACTGCCAAAAGTCCCAGACGTATTTAAACTAAGAGTGCTCGAAGATGATAATGATGAGGCTGTCAGGTTTGATGTTGTAGCCCCATTAGTTAAACTAATAGTCTGGCCGCTGTTTCCAACCGATCCAGCCGTCAAAACTTGGGCTAAAGTAGACGTAGGTGGAAATGGCGGCAAATTGTTGAGCAAGAACTCCAGATATGTCAGCCGCTGATTAAGATTATATTGGGAACCGAAACTCATCTTTATATTATCAAATATATTTATTTTGATCGGTTTTTACTGTACTGCGCCTTTCTCTCATTAAACTCCTCTGTTAAAGCTTCCCTCTCAGCACCCAATTTATGGTAAGCATCCGCAGCAGATTTGCTTAAAATGCCTTCCTTCTCGTAAGTATACCTATCATTTAATGTAGGCCTCATGCGCTTATAAAAATATTCAGCTGGACTTTTTACAAAGTCCTTTAAAAAATTGAGCTGTTTTGCAGTTATTTCAGGGTCAGCCTTACCTCGTTTAAGCATTAACGGCTTCTCTTTTTTGACGATAGCCGCCATTTTATGTGTAATATCCCGCATCTTTTCCTCGATCCGACCAAGTGTCAATTTCTTACCAGATTTGGTCTTCAGCTCGTCCAGAACATTCTCATAAGCCGACGTCTCTGCATAGGTCGGTCCAATTATTTTGGCCTCAACCACTTTACGGATTTCTTCAACCGCAGCAGGCTTATCGTCTGCCTCCATAATTGCGGCCCTCACCTCTGGCATCATTAACACCTCCTCCATCTCCACGTCGACCAGTTTATGTTGAAGTTCAATGTACTTCGCGTACTGCTTCTCAAGCTCCAACTTACTTGTCCGTATGAAATCAGCCAGAGCCAACCTCTCAACCTTATTTTTAGAGATAGTAATTTGGTCAATATCTTTAGCTACAATTTTAATAGCTGGCTCCTTATGACGTTTCGATATGGCCCCCGATTTAGTCAGAGTGGGGACAAGCTTGTAACCCTTTTTGGTCGGTTCTGCTAAATATTCGGGCACCTCAATTTCCTGCTCGCCGAATATTGGCATATATGCGTGCTCATTTCCGTCGAATCTGATGCCTCCTTTTTTAACCATATTTATAATAGGCCAATAAAATAATTTATTGATTATTTAGGAAAAATAAAATCTATAGTAAAAATATAATGTCAGATATTCTCGAAAAATTGAAATCCAAGGGAATCAGCGAGAGCAGTCTCAAGCTTTACACGAACAACCTCAAACGCTTAAATGGTGGCAATGATATCAAAACGCTGGCCTTTTTGAAGGACGTCGATTCAGTCGTTTCAAAGTTGGAGCACTATAAGCCCAACACTCGTCGCTCGTACTTGATCAGCGTGGTCAGTCTACTTAAGGAAGAGCCCAAAATGAAGAAGCTTTATGACCGATACTATGAACTCATGATGCATTACAATAAGGAGCTTGCAGTGAACAACACCAAATCGGAGACGCAAGAAGCCAATTGGATCAACCAGGACGAAGTCTTAAAAGTTTATGAAGATTTGGCCGCCATCGCCGTACCCCTACTCGAGAAAAAGAAGGTTACCGAGAAGGAATATGGCAGCCTCCTTGATTGGGTAGTTCTATCATTATACTGCCTACAGCCACCGAGACGAAATGCAGACTACCAATTATGCGTAGCCGTTAAAAAATATGACAGCGAACATGCAGACAAAAAGTTTAATTATCTTGACACCACCAACTGGAAATTGTTTTTTAATAATTACAAGACGGCTGGGACTTATAAGACGCAGATTGTCGACGTTAATGATGCTCTTAAATCAGTCTTGCAGGCTTATTTAACCAAGGTCTCCCCGCTACGGGCAGAATTCAAAAAGAAACCTTATAGCGTACCGCTACTCGTTGATTATGCGGGCAAGCCATTCGAGTCCAATAATGCTATCACTCGCATCTTAAATCGGATTTTTGGCAAGCGTATTGGTGTCAGTATGCTGCGAAACATTTACCTTACACATAAATATGGTGACCAAGTCGAGCAGCTGAATGACGATGCGGCTGCCATGGGGACTTCGAGCAATGTCATTAAAGACCAGTACGTAAAATTGAGTTAATTTATCCAGTCGCAAACGATAATGTCAGGCGGCTTACCAGTATCCTCCGAAATTTGTTCGATTTTGTCAATAAAATCCTCGAGGGTGTAGCCTAACTGATTCATAGCTATGAAGGCAATTGTCCAGCGGCCGCATGTATCGACTGAATCATCAAGAGACTGGAATTTCTTTTTATTATAAATGATTTGCTCCCCTGGGTCAGCAGTCTTAAAGAGTCTGGTTAACTGATGCTCAGTCTCGCCAAGCATTCGCCTCACTTCGGTCGGAATAAATCTCAGTTCCCCGTCTGGTTTGACCCCGTAACTATCGAACCACGTTATGGTCTTACCGTCTCTGACGATGCAGCACCAGTGCCCGCAATTACGTTTGCTCTCAGTTAAAATGATTCGATAGTCTCTATTCTCGGGCAATAAATCTGCTAAATTATTATAGTTGGCCAACTCGGAATATTTCAAGATTTTAGCCTTTGAGCCGCCAATATAATGCTCCATATCGTCATCGCTGAGCATCGTTGATAACAGCCGCTTATACTTGGCAATCAGATTTCGTTTAGCACCATTAGACATTTATTTGATTTAACATAAACCAACATTAAATTTTATTAGATTTAAAAATGTCACTTAAAGATATTAATGTCTCAACCTACATAAATGGTTTATAAAGAGGAGTGGTATAAGTTTGGCAAGATTCAAGAATCGAAAATATTACTATTTTTGCGAGAGCATTTTGGCCGCGACATTAAAGCGCGAGAGGACCGATATTCAAACCATGATTTTTACGACGACCAGTTCAATTATGAGTTGAAGTCGCGATACATCAAGAGTACGACTTACCGTGACACATTAATTGCCGCAAATAAGATTCAAGGCGAAAAGGAACTTATACTGGTATTTAACTTTAGGGATTGCTTAGCGTATACTCAATATGATAAGGAACGATTCGACACATATTCCCAGCAGTACATTACGGGCGACGACAAGCTCCACTATATGGTTCCTGTCGAACATTTAGAAATAATTAAAAATTGGGAATAAAAAAAATAATATATTGGTAGTATATAAAAATGTCTCTCGCTTCCTCGTCAATTTCATCTCAAAATACAAATGCTGTCCCATGGAGTATAGGTAATGTTCCTGTTGGCAAAGCAGTCGAATTTGTTAACTCTACTGCCACAAATATTTTAAGCACTACAACAATCAGCAATACCATAGCTTTAAGCCAGGGAGTCTGGTCCATTACCCCATTTTATTCTGTTTTAATTAATGATGCTACTACAGCAATTGAACAAGCTGTCGTTACTATTACGTACGTTGGATCAGCGAGACCATATTCGCAAACATTTTTTTATGATAATGTTGTTCCTGGAACTGCAACTGTATTTCCAGTTGACACAAGTGCTATTTTAGCCATTCCCGTTGGTGGGTCACCTGTAACGGTAACAATCACTATAGTATATGCTGCTCAAACTGTTCTCCCCACATTAACTCGGTTTATTCAATTTGTTAGAGTAGCCTAAAAATATTATCACACCAATAAATAAATGTCTTATTCTTCAGCGTACTCGATTGATTATCAGACAACTCCGTCATATACAAATAGTTTTCTTCTACCAAGATTAACAGACTCATCTACAAGCGTTAATATTTCATCTAACAGTGGTGCATTGACGAGTGGAGACGATTTTTTAGCCAATTCGGTTCAACTTAATACTGGGATATACCTGTTAAGATTTGTAGGAGCAATAACTGCATCAGCCAATACTGTATTAATTAGCAGTGCTACTGCAACTATAACACCTGCATCAGGTCTTGTTGTCGTTTCTAAAATGTCTATAATTACACCACCAAGCGGAGGATTTATTGCCTCTGCTGGAACACCATATTATTTTACTTTAACCGATAACGTGTCTTATGTTGTAGGCGACCAAAATGACCCAACTACTTTTACGTTAAACGTTACATGGTCTGGTGCTGGAACAGTTACATGCACTGATATGGACTGTTCTTATACAAAAATTACATAAAAATATTATCCCACTAATAATAAAATGTCTTATTCTTCAGCATATTCGATTGATTACCAAACTGGTGCCGAATATTCAAATGGCTTTTTGCTTCCAGATTTAACTAACTCATCTACATCAGCAATACTGACTCCGACTTCTGGAAATTTAACAAGTGGTGTAAATTTTGTATGCGCATCAGTTCAACTCAATTCTGGAATTTATGCTTTAAGATTTACAGGGACACTGACTGCAAGTGATAATAATGTAGTAATATCACAAGCCAATGCAGTCATCTTTCCTGCCAATGGTCTGGGAGTTGTTAATTGTACTCAATCGATAATAACCCCACCCGATGGAGGATTTACATGCGCTGCAGGTGCCGATTACAATTTTGCAGTGACTGAAGTTGTCCGAATTATTGGTGGAAACGATAACGACCCGACTCAATTTCGTGTTAATGTTGCTTGGACCATTACAGCAGGGGCACCGACCGTTTCAATTGGGAACTTAAGTATATCATATGTCAAAATTACATAAAAATATTATCTCGTGAATAAATAAATGTCATTCTCCTCAGCATCATTAGCGAATCCAATTGGTCCACCTATCCCGGGAACCCCCGTTTTGGGTCTTGTTAACCAATTTGCATCTCCAACTATAACTTTAACATCAAGTGGTGCTATAGTACCAGCCCAACAATACCAATTTAACATAGGAAGCGGCATGTGGCTTATTGAACTTAACATTACAATTATTACAAATGCCACTGTCGATTTTACAGGCTACCCATTTTATATAAGACTGGCTGATTCACTTGGTATAGATGTTTATCAGCAAACCGCAAATTTAGGCGGTACTTTTACAGGAAATCCGACATTAACTCAGAATCTAATGACATTTGACGTAGCATATCCGACAGAACCTGTTTTTGGTCCTTCAAATCAACCGTATACGGTTAGTGTATATGGCCAGTATGCTGGTGCTAACCCAAATGTTCTCATTAAGGTATTTTGTTATAAACTATGTTAAATTATTATCTTCCGTTAAAATAAACATGGCTCAAAGTATTCTCACGTATCAATATGGACCACTTCCTACGATAATTACATCAGGCACCAACATAAATTTATTATCAGGGGCACCTTTAACATTGTCTGCAGGATTATGGTCAATAACAATTTCCGGTGAAATTTCAAATGTTACGGCTGGTGATTTAGAAGCGACTGACGTGGCTCTTTACATATCTCAGACAAATAACATTGGGCCATTAATATATGTCTTAAATGACCAAATTGTACCGCTCGGAAATATTATACCAGCAGATACGTCTGCATATTATGCAAGAACATTTTTTTATCCTGTTAACGCAGATAACACCAACATGTTAATTGAATTACAGCCTATTGTTGCTGGGGTTGCTGGTAACTTCACTCAAGATTTTACTTATTTTGCTATAAAAATGCGACAGTAATCTGAAAGAAATCTAACTCCGACCTAAATAGCCATAAAAGCCCATAAAATAGCCCTAAATTGGCCCAAAATAGCCTAAAATTTAGCATCTCCTTGTTGTTATCTATACTGATATAGGCTGATATCAGTAATAATTTTAAAATATTTACCTAAGCAAATCTAAAATAATCTAACGGGCAATAGATTTCATTTAGATTTCTGTTAATTTGCCATAGTAAGCATGTAAAATCCATTATTTCGCTGAAATATATAAATATTTAGTAATAAATTCTTGTACTATATTAAATAAACTATGGCTAACCCACATGCTCAAGCTGACAAGATTTATTATGATGTCGTCATCACCAATTTGCAGACGACGACGTCTCCGCCGCCAATTCTGTATTTCAATGAGACCCGTAACAGTCCCATTATACAGAACCCTGAAGATTATTATCTGAGCATCGTCCGATTTACTTTAGACACTCCGACTCTGCCAATATTCATCCCCGAGATTCAACCCAATCAAGGCGACCTCAACCTGACGATTTATTCTATTACGCTGTCATGGACTGACCCCGCTACGTCAATAACGTACCATCAACTAAATTATGTGAACTTCCAGACGCAAGACAATGCAGCTCCTGTTCCTCTTCCACCAAATCAATATGCTAACGGACTTCAGAACAATACGACGGGGTACTATAGCATTTACACATTTCAGTATTGGATCTATCTTATTAACCTGACCTTTACGGCATGCTTCAATGCTTTAGTTGCCCAGCTACCTGTAGGAACAGTTCTGCCGACGACCAACGCCCCAATATTGACCTTCGACACTAATTCTCAAATAGCCATCTTAAATTGTGACGTTTTAGGGTATGATTATACGTCAGCCAATTACATACAGATATTTATGAACCCTGCCCTGTTCCAACTATTTAGCTCATTTCCGTTCACTGTTAATACTCTGGCAGGTACTGCATTTAATGAAAATGTGCTTATTCAAACCAACACCTTTGGCGGTGCCAATGAGATTCCGTTCCCGCCCATAAATCCCACATATACGGCTATTCAGGTGGTGCAAGAATATTCGACAATTGCCTTATGGTCTCCCATTACGTCGATAGTATTCTGTAGCAATACTTTGCCCATTGTTCCCACTCAGATCTCGGCCCCGTCTGTATTCTTGAACGGGGTCAGCTACAACAATAGTGGTAACAATGCTAACGTAAGCCAAATCATCTCAGACTTCGTATCTGACAGCGGGTTTTATAAGCCCAATATTGTTTATAACCCGTCGGCCCAGTATAGGCTTATTAGCTTGGCTGGTAACCGCCCTATCAGCAATTTAGACATTTCTGTCTTCTGGAAAGATCGCATTGGGGCCCTGCAGCCATTTTTGATTGGGTCAGGTGTAACGGCGACCATAAAGATTCTGTTCACTCGGAAGGGTAGCAGCGGAACCACCAAGCCGTAATATTTAGGGAAGTATTAATTCAAAAATAAAATAATATTGTCTTAATATAAAATAAATGTCAGACTTTCGCACCGTACTCATTGAAGATTCGCGCATAGCCGATATTACAGATAAGGAAGTTTTTGGAGTCCAGAGTGGAGCCTCTCAATCGACCTTCCAACAATTTCAAGCCGTATCTGCCTCCAACAGCAGTCTTGTTTTCAACGTCCAAATTCCGTCAGAAAATATTGTCATCGACAGACATCTGCTGCTACAGACTACCCTCAACTTTACAGTACAGATTAATGGGACTACGCAAGGTGCGGCAGGTGTCCCAGCTGGACAACAGGCTTTCCAGTATGGTCTCACCGACAGTCTTCAGGCATTCCCACTTAACAGTCTCTTTACGACAGTCCAGTCAACAATTAACAACGTGTCAGTATCCAGCAATTTGCAGGATATTTTACCTATGATTACTCGCATGAATGATAACCGTATGCTGAGCCGTTACAACAGTCTTACGCCGTCTTACGTGGACAACCAGTGGGGCGTTTATAGCAATGCCGTCCTAACTAACTCCAATCCTTTAGCAGCATATAACAACAATGGCTATGATGAGGACTTCGAACCCAGAGGTGCTTATCCACTTGAATCGATTGCCATTTCGCACTTTAATGCAGTTACCAATACAACTGACGACTCGATAATTTCTGCGGGAACAGCCGACACGTGGACTATTTCCATCGTAGTTCAACTTACTGAACCCTTTTTGGCTCTGTCTCCATTTATCAACTGCAGACCTAATCAGGAGGCTGGTCTCCTTGGAGTCAATAACATGTCTTTTGTCCTCAACGTAGATAATGGATGTAAGCGTCTTTTCTCAACTGCCAATTCTCAAGTAAACGGTGCTGGAAATGGTCTCTCCAGTTTTATCACCAGTATTACACTTGGAACATCCACTCAACCCAATGCATTCCAGAACACCAGACTTTTATTCAATTTCTTGAGTCTCCAGCCTGAGCAATACTCGAAATTGAGCACTAAGAATGTTGTTCCTTACCTCGATTATCCTCGTTATCTGAGCATTTCAAATAACAATACGCCCATCCCAGCATATAATCCTGCTGCACCTGCTTCTGTTACTCTAACATCGCAGTCCATTCAACTGAACCAAATCCCCGACCTTATTCTGATATCCGTCAGAGTACCAATGTCTGCTCAGAACTGGGCTTATACATCATCTTTCTTAACAATAAACTCTATTAGCATCAACTTTAATAATGCTTCTGGTTTGCTTTCAACTGCGACTCAGCAAGATTTATACAACATGTCCTTTAGAAACGGATCTCAGCAATCATTTTATGAATTTCAAGGCGTGGCAGGTATCAATAACAACGCAAATGGTACTCAAACGACGGTCCCAACTATTGGCAGTCTTTTGGTCCTCAATCCTTCGCTTGACTTTAGTCTGCCATCTTATCTATCGGCATCTTCGCTTGGTCAATATCAATTCCAGTTTAACATTAATGTTACTAACCAATTTCCCTTTGCTATTACACCTGAAATCGTCACGATTACTATGAACAGCGGTCTTTTTGCTCTGCAACAGGGTACAGCCCAAATTTTTACTGGTATCTTGACCAAACAGCAGGTACTCCAGACTAAGGAACAGAACCCCGTAGCACATTTAGAGAGTTCTGAATATCAGAGACTTGTTGGAGGCAAGGCCTCTAATTTAGGAATGGCAAACATTCTTAAGATGGTTCAAGAGCGCCCATTTATTAAGCAACTTAAGAGCATGGTCGGAGGTGTCTCGTCAGGTGGAGTCATGAGCGGTGGAGTCATGAGCGGTGGCAAGAGAGCCTCGAAACTGGATAAATATCTGTCATAAATTGCATATTTGAAATAAAAAAATATATATTTGTAGTATAAAAAAGATGCAAGAATATAACAACGGAATTTCTTCAACTTTAATGAGAAATGTGTATAAGGGAATCCTTAACGGTCAGCCTCAGCCGAATATGCTTGGCGGCAAACGCGCGCGCCTTCATCCAAAGGCTGGGCTGACTCAATATGATTATCCAAGTACTTTAGCAGTTGGGTCGCGTGCAATTCATCAGCCAAATTTGCTGGGTGCAGGATTTTGGCAGGACTTTGGTAAGGGATTTAAACAGGGCTTAGTAGGTACAGCCCAGGTAGCCGCTCCAATCGCTGGAGAACTGGCCAAGGAGGCTGCTTTAAGTTATATTCGGGGAGGCAAACGACGAGGCGGGAAATATTCAATCGGGAAATTTATGCATGACACGAAAGATGTGCTCGAACCATTTGCTCACCAAGTCGTTCCAGTAGCCACCAACGTAGCCTCGAGCGTGGCAAAAGACGCAATAAAATCTTATTTGGCTGGTGGGGCTATGCTATCCAACCGCCCTGGCGAGTTTCATAATACAACTTATCCTCAGGCATTGCAATCTTATCACCCAGACGAATCCCATCTTTATGCAGGTGCTCGAAAACGAAAATCTAAAGTGAGGGCTGGTGCGCAGTATAATTCAGATAGCGATTCAGACGATGGTACAATGGTTGGCGGTGACTTAAAGCATTACTGGGCTCAGGTTAAACAATTAGCTGCATCGCAGGGTATTACGTCGGCAGCAGCCAGAAAGTTAATCAAGGCGAATAAATCATTGTATACGTCTGAGGCTCCCAAAAAGCGTGGACCGAGAAAGGCAGCAGCTGCACCAAAGCGTGCACGTAAAACAAAGCTTGAAGCGGCTGCGGAAAAATTAGCCAAGCAGTATAGAGAGGAAAGTGAGCCCGGATATGAAATGGAAGCAATTGACACCGTACCAAGAAAAGGCGTACGAAAGGCATTGTCGAAAGAAGCAATTTCCGATTATTTGAAGCTTAAAAAGGCGCCAAAACTAAAGAGGGCATCAAAAGCAGCCCCAGAGTTCGGTGTAGCGGGTGGGGTAATGAGTGGCGGAAATTGGCTCGATGACGTAGTTAAGGTGTCAAAGGCGGCTGCGCCCTACGTGGTTCCTCTCATGATGGCAGCAGGCAGAAAGCCAAAAAGAATGTCTCTACCTCAATCAGGGCGTAAACGTGAAGTCGCCCGCGGGGACATCGTCGCAGCAGTAATGAGGCAACAGGGAATAAGCCTCCCAGCAGCAAGTCAATACGTCAAGGCCAACGGGCTTTATTAATAACCTCGATTAAAAATAATATATTGTCATAAATAAAATGCCGTTATTAGCAACATATGGAGACCTTGGTGGAAACCCTGACAGTATATTTAGCGCGTCGAAACGCGTTGCATCGTATTCTTTAGACAATATTGCACCCGCAGGAAGTGCCGAGCGAGAATTTATAAATGCGCAGAAATCAACTGGAAATTATTCGCTAAAATTTCTCGAATTTCAAAATATGATTTCAGAACTATACCAAAACATAGAGTTAGTACTTGAGTTGCCAAGACCAAGAACTCCAACTGAAGATTTCAATTACTTGCAGCAGATAAAGTTTTTGGGTAGTGCTCTAAACAGAGCAGTCTTATTTTTTAGATCATATATTAGTTCAAATATAGCAGATTTATCAAAGCAAGATGTATTAAAATTGAACGAAATCATAGTAAAAATAAAGGAGTATCTCGCATATTTAACAAATAAGGAAATTGAATATAACAGGTCGTTGGCTCCAGCTCCACCTGGTATGCCGTCATATGGTGCCAACACTTGGCAGATTTTATTCGATTCTCTTAATGAATTTATAAGGCAGATTGAAATCGCTCTGTTTAGTTACAATCAAAATGACAACGCTAATCGTACACTGCAAGGTGCAGGCCGCAATTTCTACGGCAAGAAAATAAACAATACTCGTGACATTCCGACGGTATATTCGCGCAGCATCAAAAACTGCCCGACAAAATATTTATTATAAAATATAAAATAAGAATATATAGCAATGCATGATTTATTTGAAGCGCGCAGCATAAAGGACTATAGCGCGGCTATACGCAAAATTTTCAATTTGATGACTATTTCGAGAACATACAAGGTCGTAGGGTCGGCCTCGTTTAAGCATGCTAAATATGTGTCCGATTATGACCTCAACGACTATTTTAATTCGAGCGACAAGCATACCATTTTGCACTCAATATATTTATTTTTTAAAAAGAAATTTGCAGAGGCCGAGCAAAACCCCGACATATACATATCAGATTTTAAGTGCGGGATGGACTCCGACGGCAAAGCTTTGCGGTGGGATAAAGGCGACATAAAGGCGGGCTTCAAGACCATGAAGGACGGGCGAAAAATTGCGTTCCAGGATTGCATATTAATGAAGACGACTATGAAGCTGGACGTCATCGCGTTGATCGACGGCATATTCACCGAGTTCTCGGACAATTATTTTATTAAGATCGGGGACGATGCCAACTTTTTCAAAGAGGACGCGGCCAAGCAGAGCATTCTCAACAGCATAAAGCACGACTTTGACGAGTACTATTATGCCTCCCACAATTATATGAAGGGACTGAAAAGATGCTTTGCCTATTATAACATCGAGGGCAAAAACAAGCAAAAAATGACGACGCTGTTCAATTTCTTCAACTCGGTCACTGGTCTTATTTATAAGCAGCGGTCTGAAATAAATACCATTATCGCATTGCTGGAGCAGGAGTTCAGGACTCCGAAGTTGGCTGACATAAAGCGGAACGTTGGACTGATCGCGCAGAAATGTGAATTTATAAAGGACGCGGCTTTAGAGAAATCTTTAATGGCTGCATATAACAGCAATACGCTCGAGGATATGGCGAGTAAATTAGAGGCTGTCAGTCTGGAACTGCTGAAAGTAATAAATGCGCGGTGCTTGAAATTTGTGAAAAATAATAAATCTGTATTACTATATTAAACAAGTATGAATTTCGAGTCTGAAGGATCACCATTCTGTATTATTAAAAATTCGAGGACTAAAAAGACGCCAATTATTAGCGCGGACGACAGCAAAAATGCTAAGGCTATTTTTAACGAGCTTAAATTAACGGGTGAGGAGAAATTTCAACAGATTCCTGACACCAAAAAGGAGCGGCAGATATTATATGTATGCGGTCCGTCTGGCAGCGGCAAATCGTACTATACCAAAGCATATTGCGACCAGTTTAAGCGGGCGTTTCCAAAGAGACAAGTCTATTTATTTTCATCGATCGCAGACGACTCAAGTATAGATAAAGTGAAGGATTTGAAACGGATTGCGCTGACGCCTGCGCTGCTGCAGGACGACCTCAAGGCCGAGGACTTTAAGGACTCGTTGGTAATCTTTGACGACGTTGACTGCATAACCGATAAGCCCATGAAGATTAAGGTCGCAGCCATATTGAACAGCATTCTCGAGACGGGTCGCCATTTCAATGTGTACTGTATCTATACGTCCCATCTTGCATGCTCTGGTAACGAGACTAAGCGGATATTGAACGAGGCCCATTCCATTACCATTTTCCCAAAGAACAGCGGTGGTCGTGTACTTAAATACCTGCTTGAGAGCTATCTTGGGTTTGACAAGGACCAAATTAA
>Ga0181350_1000311_pt1 | contig 14169 bp, 15 predicted proteins | sample Su13VDMM110DCMD_FD_130105 | JGI IMG/M metagenome (GOLD analysis project Ga0181350, IMG submission 130105) | Freshwater viral communities from Lake Michigan, USA - Su13.VD.MM110.DCM.D | ecosystem: Environmental > Aquatic > Freshwater > Lake | place: USA: Michigan | collected 2013-07-16
GTAGAGCAAACCAATGCCTACTACGAAACAGCACAAAAAACATTAAAGTCATTGAGTCACAAGCGTGGATACACCACATACTTTGAATCGTGGAATCCTGATGTTATCACGGAAGAAGAAGCAGTGGTAGAAGGACTCAAACATTTATTTGTAACACAAAATTTAGATTCACGCATTGAAGATGCGTTACCATTATTGGCCCGCATACAACAAGGAACTGCCATGAAAGAAGCAAATATATTTGAAGCATGGATGAATAATCTTGCCGAAGGAACTTGGGCTACACCAGACACACCAGAAAAACAAAAAGAATTAGTTGAACTGTTGAGTAAAGAGTTTCCGGTTGGACCAGATGCTACCAATGCCACAGAACAGTTGTATGATCTAATCGGCGATGATGAGTTGTTTGATCAATTAGAAGCACTAGCCACTGAAAATCCTGATGCAGATTGTCGTCAGGTTGTTTTAGATCGTATGGACATGTTAAGCGACAATCCAGATATTCAAGCGGTTGTAACACAGTTACAAGTTGACCCAACAGCAACAATGAATCCTGCTGAACCAACTGATGCTGGCGCCAGTGCTGATCCTGCGGATGCACAAGTTCCAGAAGTACCAGCTCTTGAAGAAACCGATCTAGCATCAATTCTACGTATTGCCGGTGTTCCTGCTAAAGAACGTCCTGCACCTGACTACGAAGTAGAAATTTGCGAAACTGATCTTGAAGACGTAGAATCATTTGGCGGCGACTCTGCTACTAATTTTATCAAAAGTGTATCTACCAACCAAAGCGACACAGACAGTACTGTTCAAGAACAAGAAACTGATGAAGGCACATTGGGAGCCTTGGGTGGTGGAGTTATGGGCATGGCCGCAACTAAAAATCCAGCTGGCGCAGTTGCTGGTGCCAAGATAGGTAGTACAATACAAGATCGTCTTTCCAACAAAGACGAATCAAAAGAAACAGCATTACAAGGCAAGTATGGCCACAGTGGCAAGATGAAAGAAGTATCCAAACACGCAGACTTTTTGGACAGACTCAAAGAACTTTCTGGAATGATCCGCAACTAAAGTGAAGATTCAAACCCAAATGCCCCTGGTAGTATTAACCTATCCGGGGCATTATCTATTAACAGCCCTGACAATCAAATCTTATCTAAAGTATCACAAAACTCCTGATCAAGTAATTGTAGTAGTTGATGATACTAGCGATAAAGTATGGCCAAACTACATTACTGATTGTTACAACTTGTACAGTACTCTGGTTCCAGACATTAAAATTCAACCCGCCAGTCTAATACCGGTTGTACAACAGTTTAACAGTGGATGGATACGGCAACAAATTATAAAATTATATTTAGATTTGATTGTAGATGCCGAAAGTTGGTTTTTTACCGATGGCGACATTGTGTTCTTGCACCCAGTTGACCCCGATGATCTCCCATACAGTTTACCAGAACCGATTGATGGACAAAACAATTACATTTGCAAAGTATTGGGAATCGAACAGGCCGGCATATTTGTTGACAAAAAACAAGTCTGTGTTAACGATCCAGCATTTCGAACCATGTACCGTCAAACATTGATTGATTTACGCAATCACGTTGAACAAGTTCATAACAAATCGATCAGTGATGTACACCTTGATTATCAAAACAAGTTATCAATCAGGGTCACCGAATGGGAGTTGATAGAAAGTTTTCGATTGTACGTGCAAGGTCAACAACCACGTTTGGTAAGATATGCTCCGCACAATTTAATGAACATGCCAGATAATCTAAATCATTTCACACATCAATTTTTAACTTGCTATAATGCAGACAAAGATTTTGGGCGAGACTGGTTTGTTGATCAAGGCATTGCAGTATCAGATCATATTTGGCAGATTCTATCAAATATCAACAGATAGAGCAAACAGAGGATAAATAACATTGATTCAGCAGTAAACATGTGTTATAATAACTCATGTGATACACAGAATCACAGGCAACTAGAATCTAGAAATAGATAGGCAACATTTTAAAACTTGAAAGGCAACTAAAATGGCATCATTAGCAGAAATTCGCGCAAGACTGGCCGCTAGCGAATCAAAACAAGGCGGTAATCAATCCACAGGTGGCGACAATTCAATTTACCCACACTGGAACATGGAAGAAGGCGCTTCCGCAACACTCCGTTTCTTACCAGATGCAAACCCAAAGAACACATTCTTTTGGGCAGAGCGAGCACAAATCCGTTTACCATTCAATGGTATCAAAGGTGAGATGGATTCAAAGCAAGTAATCGTACCAGTACCATGCGTAGAAATGTATGGCGACGCCTGCCCAATCTTGGCAGAAGTACGCACTTGGTTTAAAGATAAATCATTAGAAGAAATGGGTCGTAAGTATTGGAAAAAACGCAGTTATATTTTCCAAGGTTTTGTTCGCGAGAATCCACTAGCAGATGACAAGGCTCCAGCAAATCCAATCCGTAGATTCATTATTGGACCACAAATCTTTGCAACTATCAAAGGTGCGTTGATGGACCCAGAATTAGAAGAATTACCAACAGACTTGTTGCGTGGCTTAGACTTCCGTATTAGCAAAACAGCCAAAGGTGGCTTTGCTGACTACAGTACAAGTAAATGGGCTCGTAAGGAATCTGCATTAACTGAAGCTGAACAAGCGGCAATTGAGCAGTATGGTTTGTTTGACTTGGCAACATTTTTGCCAAAACGTCCAGGCGAAGTAGAACTTAAAGTTATCAAAGAGATGTTCGAAGCAAGTGTTGATGGTCAGAGCTACGATCCAGAGCGTTGGGGTCAATACTTCCGCCCACCTGGAGTTAATGCTCCAGCAGGTAGCACACCAGCTGTAGAAGAAACAGCCAGTGCGCCAGCAAGTGCTCCAGCACCAGCGGCAGTAAGTGCACCAGCTGTAACCAGTGACTTCGACGATGAAGAGCCAGCAGTAGCATCAGCACCAGTGGAAGCAAAAGCATCTCCACAAAATGCTAATGATATTTTGGCAATGATCCGCGCTCGTCAAAAGGCGTAATAACCAGGGGGAGGAAACTCCCCCTTGTTGATCAACTATGAAATTTTCTATTGTATTTGACAAGTCTGGTGACTTGTTAGAGTTTGTTACGTTGGATTCTACTAGAGCTGAAATTTTAGACTATTATGTAGATAAGCTGACACAAGCTGGCTCTAACTCTTTTCAAAGCATTGTTGAACCTACATTTATAGATGTATTGATCAGTAATTTGCATAACAGCATAACTGAATCAAATAAATTTATAAAACATATAACTGGAAAACCAGTGATGACATGCAGGGTCGAGGAGTATATCAATCAGTCCAAGTTAAACCAACTGCATGCAGATTGGGTAAACTCGCAAATGTATCAATTTGATATACAAGAAAAGAAACAGTCAACTGATATTGAAGTAGCAAATATTGCCAATAGGTTACACAAAGAATTTTCTGATGATATACCGATTATTGACCTAGGAAATATATTAAACAAGTTAGGATATACCAATGTGTATAGTCAAATTAACGACCATTTACATGCGTTAGAATCAGCATTTAATGGTATTAAATTTTCTACAATGCACTGGCTAGAGTTTGAAAATATTTTTCCAAAGACCTTGATCAACAACGATATTTGTAATTTTAGAATACCCTTCAATCACTTGGGTAGAACTTTGTTTAACAAGTATCAATTCTTTGATACCAATCTTGAATACAACGATGAAAATTCATTCAATGAACTATTAGGATTTGTTGAAGTTACGTTAGCTAGAAATCAAACTATACCGTTGCCCCAGGAATATATAGCATGGTGTAAAAAACACAACAGAGAACCCAGTGGCAACTATTTAAATATTGGAAACTTGATCGACCTTGAACAAAATTTAAACGATTATAGACTTGTAATCTACCGAAATACTCGTAATAGCAACGCATTTAGTATAAAATTAAACAAAGGATAAACCATGGCAAAACCATTCGACATAAGCAAGTTCCGCAAGGACATCACTAAGAGCATTGACGGTCTTAGTATTGGATTTAACGATCCAACAGACTGGATCAGTACAGGCAACTTTGCCTTGAACTACTTGATCTCAGGCGACTTCAATCGCGGCATTCCTCTAGGCAAGGTCACTGTGTTTGCTGGCGAGTCAGGTGCAGGTAAATCGTATATCTGCTCAGGCAACATTGTAAAACACGCACAAGAGCAAGGCATTTTTCCTATCTTGGTTGACTCAGAGAACGCACTTGATGAAAAGTGGTTACACGCATTAGGTGTAGACACCAGCGAAGATAAGCTACTTAAACTTAACATGGCCATGATTGATGACGTGGCAAAAACTATTTCAACATTCATGATTGATTACAAAGCATTACCCGAAGGCGAACGTATGAAAGTGTTATTCGTTATTGACTCATTGGGTATGTTGCTTACTCCAACTGACATGAACCAGTTTGAAGCAGGTGATTTGAAAGGTGACATGGGCCGTAAACCTAAAGCACTTACAGCACTTGTGCGTAACTGCGTCAACATGTTTGGTAGTTACAACGTGGGCATGGTATGTACGAACCACACTTATGCATCACAAGACATGTTTGATCCAGATGATAAAATTTCTGGAGGTCAAGGCTTTATCTATGCTTCCTCTATTGTTGTTGCTATGAAGAAAATGAAGCTGAAAGAAGATGAAGATGGCAATAAAGTAACAGAAGTCAACGGTATCCGTGCTGGTTGTAAGATTATGAAAACCCGTTACGCTAAACCGTTTGAAGGTGTGCAGGTCAAGATTCCTTACGCAACAGGTATGAGCCCATACAGTGGTATGGTAGACTTGGCTGAGAAAAAAGGCTTGCTCAAGAAAGAAGGCAACAGTTTAGTTTACACCACACTTGATGGCGAAATCATCAAACAGTTTCGTAAAAAGTGGGAAGCCAACGAAGATGGTTGCTTGGATACTATTATTGCTGAATTTGGTAAACAACCAGTTGAGTCAGCTGAGCTAAGTACAGACGATACATTTGCGGAGGAATAAAAATGTCAGTAGAATTAGCCAAAGAAATCTGGGACGAACTCAAGCGTCACGTTAACGTAGTAGACCGCGATGATGCCGCCGAAACCTTAGTAAGCGTACTGATCGACAACGACTGTGATGCAGACGATATCAAATCAGTGTTCAAAACAGATTCAGCGGTCAAGGCCGCATTAGCACATTATCTCAAAGATCATGCCGAGGACGAAGAGGACGAAGATGAGGAAGATTTTGAATACGACGAGGAAGAGGACGATTATTAATGTGGTATAGTAAAGTCACAACCAATCTTGGCAACATTCCAGATTTCATTGCTCACTACGAGAAGGAACTAGAAGATGCCAAGCGTGACTGTCGCATTGGCGGGCTTGTGGAAAAAAATATCACAGCCTTGCCAGGCATTACTGAACACAGATTTAATCAGTTACAAGAAATTGAAGCAATCTTAAATCATCTTAACATACAGCTACGCAAGATTCGCCGTAAACACTTTCAAAAATATTTAGAAGGATATCAACGAGCACTCACAAGTCGCGATGCCGAAAAGTATGTGGATGGCGAAGATGAAGTGATTGACTTTGAAACTATCATCAACGAAGTGGCATTTTTGCGTAATCGTTGGTTAGGTATTCTCAAAGGTTTAGACACAAAACAGTGGCAAATGGGTCACGTGGTACGCTTACGCACAGCTGGTATGGAAGATATCACAGTATGACAAGTTTTATTAATGCTGAAGCCAGTCATGAACATAGTTTACAGACTCTTAACATGCTGTACGCATACGATGATTTTATGGAGAGCATTGTTAGTGTGGTAGATCTTGGATGCGGCACCGGCCTTGATACCGAATGGTGGGCCACAAGAACTACAAGAGATGATAATCCTCGCCCGTTAAACATTAAATGCACCGGAGTTGACACTCTCAATGAGTTACCAATAGCTCAAAAATATCCAAACATCACTTATCAAAAAACGGACTTTGAAGGACCGGTACATCCTCCGGCCTCGACCAAATTTGATATTCTTTGGTCTCACGATTCGTTCCAGTATGCTATTAATCCAGTACAGACTTTGAGCAATTGGTGGAATATTGCCAGCGACGGCGGCATGTTAGCAATAGTAGTACCTCAGACCACCAACATGCGCAGAAATCAGTTGGCATTTACTCAAGCAAGTGCATGCTACTATCACTATACCATGGTTAATCTTATTCACATGTTGGCTGTGGCTGGGTGGGATTGCAAGCATGGATTTTTTCTAAAAAGACCTAAAGATCCGTGGTTACATGCCGTTGTTTATAAAAGCAATCAAGCACCCATGGATCCAAGAACCACAACATGGTTTGATTTAATGGAAAAAAAACTGTTGCCAGACAGCGCAGACCGTAGTGTATATGCACATAGTGAACTACGCCAGCAGGATCTAGTGCTACCATGGTTGGATCACAGTTTAACAAGTTTCGCCCAGCAATAATTTTACTCATTATGTAGGTATATAAATACCTATATGACTCCAATTCCAATTTTTATAGGGTACGATCCCCGCGAAGCCATAGCGTTTCATGTGTGTGCTAACAGTATTATTAGACATGCAAGCCAGCCGGTAGCAATTATGCCCTTGGCATTAAATTTATTTAAAGACTATACAGAAACACACACTGACGGAAGTAATCAGTTTATCTATAGTCGGTTTTTAGTTCCACACTTGATGAGTTACACAGGTTGGGCAATATTTATCGACGGCGATATGATTGTTAGGGACGATATTGTCAAACTTTGGAACTTGCAAGAAAGTCACAAAGATGTTATGGTAGTCAAACATGACTACAAAACTAAGATGACAGAAAAGTATCTTGGTAGTAAAAATGAAGACTATCCACGAAAGAACTGGTCCAGTGTAATATTATGGAACTGTGCAAATCATCCTAATCGACGACTTACTCCCGCATTTATTGAAAAAGCAACTGGAGCAGAATTACATAGATTCTCGTGGATCAGTGACGATCGCATTGGTGAGTTACCTAAGGAATGGAACTGGTTGCCCGACGAGTACGGCCCAAACCCAGATGCTAAACTTTTACATTATACTTTGGGAACACCTTGCTTTACAGAGTTTGCCACAACACCACAAGGTGATGAATGGCATCGCGAGCGTATGCTTACAGATTACTGCCTTCAACGGACCGACATATGATACTTCCAGTAGCCTTAGTTGATCGTTGGCCAGCTGACGAATACAAGCAACAACATCACACAATTGAATCTTCTTTAAAACACAGTGTTGCAGATTTGTTAAAACTACGTAACGAAGTTAAAATTTTAAAACAAATTGAACAGGAATGGGGACTAAGTCCTATTCCAGAAGAATTTATGACCAAAGAAATTAGAACCTTTGTTAAACGACAAGGCGGCGATGCACTTAGTGACGAGTTTATTCAATACATTATAGCTCGAGATGCTGAGTTTGATCGTTGTTTAAAATTTTCAGACTATCCTGCTATGATTATGGCTGCTTATCCAGAAAGTAGATTTGTAAGCAAAAACAGATTTTGGGATGAGTCTGCTGACATACTTAAAGACCCTGTACTGATAAGAGGTATTAGTTCTGGAAAAATTGGAAAACATGCTCAAGAGCATGGCCAGGATTATTACTTTATTGAAACTGGCTATCTTGGAAACTATCGTTGCGAAAACAATCGCACTGGCAGAAAAGTTTATCACCGCATAGAAAAAAATGCCATGCAACAACAGCGAATATTGGATGTACCCGACGATCGTTATAGAGACTTGGTGAAATTTAATCCAGCTATGCGATATCAAGGATGGAAAAAACCAGGATCTAAAATACTAGTAGTATTGCCTACTGAAAAGCCATTTCAATACTACGGACACGATCGAGATAAATGGATTAAAATGGTTGAGCGTACCCTTAAAAAACACACGGATCGTGAAATTGTTTGGCGAGAAAAAGCCAGTCGAGGCGAGCGCACCAACGACACAATTTATGATGCCTTGGATGATGACATCTATGCCTTGATAACATACAACAGTATTGCCACAGTCGAAGCTATACAACATGGGATACCAGCATTTGGTTTGGCTCCTACCGCCGCCGATCCTGTATGCAGTAACGATCTAACACAAATTGAAAATCCACGCAAACCACACGAAGATGTTGTTTATAAATGGTTGAGTTCGATTGCCTATGGACAATTTACACTTGACGAACTACTAACAGGTCGAGCCTGGCAACTAGTACAAGAAAATGACAAATATCCGACCTTTAATTATTAAAAGCTACCTTAGTAGTCTGCCTAAAAAAATTAACGGCGACGAAAAAACCAATGCTCTGACGTATTTTGCTGAAGGTGCTGCCAAGTGCGGAGATCAAGCAGTAACCACACACAGCCAAACATATGAACCTTGCGATGTTGGTGCAATCATTGGCAATGCATTTAATAGTAATCCTAGCAAGGTCAATCTTGCACATTACAAAGTTCGCGAATTGGTTATGAAAAAACAATCTGAGTTAGGCAAGTATTGGCTCAGTATAGACAGTAATGTATTCATCTACCGAGATCGGTTGAATCCTCACAAGTATTTGCGTTATAGTTTTAACGGAGTGTTTCCAGCCACTGGTATCTATTGCAACGATCAGTACACAGACGAAAACTGGACAAACATGCGTCGCGATTATAACATGGATTTGGCACCTTGGCGCACCTCCGGCAACCATATATTAGTTTGTTTACAAAGACCCATGGGATGGAGCATGCGCGGCATAGATTTAATGGGCTGGCTTAAGAGAACACTTAGACAGATCAGAGAAAATAGTGATCGTCCAATATTATTAAGATGGCACCCAGGAGACTGGAAGGCTTATTCTAACTACCAATCAACCTTGGATAAATTTGGAGTGTCTGTAAGTCCACAAGAACGGCACATAACAGAAGATTTGAAAAATTGTTGGGCACTTGTTTGCCACAACAGCACACCAAGTGCTGTGTCTGTAATAGAAGGCATTCCAAGTTTTATTACAGACGATCCTAGTTATAGTCAGGCTGGCAACATGGCCAATACAGATTTTGCTCGTTTGGAAAATCCTGTGTTGGCAGATCGCGAAGTATGGATTCGCAAATTAGCACAATGCCACTGGAGCTTTGCGGATCTTAGATCAGGCCGTTGCTGGGCTCACATGCGCCAGTGGGTCAAAGTCTCTTAATTCTTCTAACTGGGTTTGATAGTCCGCAATCGCCCAGTCAACTTCGCATCTAGTATCAACCAAGACTTTGTTTACAGGTGTAGGACCTGCTGATATTTGAATAGTTTTATCAAGATTATATACTCGATTGATAATCAACAACAAATTGTACTTGGTAATGCGAATACGATTATTGACCAAGTGATACACACCACTCACACAAGGATCAGAAATGTACTGATCAATGCACTTGGCCAACTGTAGCGTTGTAATACCATTCCACCAATGATTATCCCAACCAGTCAATATTTCTTCAGTATTATTGCGTACCCAATCTAATAAACCAGTGCCTGATTTAAGTTCAGGCCCAATGATACTCATTCTAAATGTAATGTCTTTGTCATTGTTAATCTCGCCCAAACTCTTGCTACGACCATACGAGTTGGTTTCTGTTGGTACATCTGTTTCTGTATAGTCACCCCGGACACCATCAAACACACAATCAGTACTAAGGTGAATGACTCGCGTCGCGGTATTTTTAAAATAGTGTTCAAGAGCATGCGGAAACCACGAGTTAATAAGAGCCGCACGGTCTGGACGATCGTTACTGGCCTTGACTAATAGCCCAGCACAGTTTACAACAAAATCTGCGGTGACACCACGCAACACTGCATGCACTTCTCGGGGATTCTCAACATCCACATGACTACGATTCAATGCGGTAACCTCATGCCCTTGTTGGCGCAAGTATGCAACAATCATGTGTCCAGCCATTCCTTGGCTACCAAACACTGTGATTTTTTTAGGAATAAATTTTTTTATATGTAACACAGTTAGTCCTTTAATTTTTCTATGCTTAGGAACAAGATTAGTACGAGATATATTACAAGTGCCACCCAGCTCTTGAATTAGTGAAGCCATAAACTTGTCACTACGACACAGATGTCCAGCAGTGGCCCAGGCTGGATCAAAATCAACACCGTCATCTTCAATGTCAGCACCCCACACATATTCTAAGGCAAATGTTCCTTGTGGTTTGAGACTGCGGATGGCATGTTCAAGTTCTTTGTGTAACGGTCCGGTGGGCACATGTTGTACAACATTATGACAGACAATTAAATCAAAGTATTCAGTAGGTAAAGATTCAACATCGTCTACATGATACACTGATTCGCACACAGGTCGAACCCGATCCAGTGCAGTTTCACTAATATCCAACACGCTAATGTTAGCTATTTCTGCAAAACCTTGGGTGACATAGCCCAAGCCACAACCAATTTCCAACACACGCATGCCAGGCACAATTAAATCTCGTACATTTAAAAAATCCACAGTAGCATCAAAACTACAACCTGACAAGGTTCTCTCATTGTCTATGCCGTGTTGGTATTCCCAAAAATCTTGATTATGATCCATAATATCCTACGTAGTAATCATCAAATCCTTTGATGTACACACGAGTGAATCCTGCAAAGTCTTCTGGAGTCCATAGGCTTTTGTGTAGGTCATACTCATTGCCGTGACACCATAGTTCTGGGTTTTCTACATTTTCGTGATTTTCAGTCCATATGGCCGCCATTGGTGTAAGCAAAAATATACGTTGATTGGTTATTTGTTTAACCTGCTCAATCAACAATAAACCAGCTGCCTTGTCCAAGTGTTCAATGAAATCCAACATAAGCACATAATCCCAACGGTCTGGGGTAATGTCCTTTACTGGAGTTGTTTCTAAGTTGGCTACCACATCAGGTTCAACCCACGCCCACGCATCTACAGTCAGCACACGCGAACATTGATCTAGCAATGGATTACTATACATCTTTGGACCGCATCCTAGATCCAACAACGATGACCCTGGAGCAACTTCTGCTTGAAGATAGGCTACTAACTCGTCGTTACTGAACGCTCTTTTTCCTTTTACTTTATGTTTCATATATTTTCCTGTATGACTCGAGCCAAAAAATGCTTGTGCTTATTTACAGTCGCTGGAATCAAGGTGTTTTCAAACTCTTGTGATCGAGGATGTCCACCAAACCAGTGGTACCCTATAATGTCTAGACTGTTATGTCGTTTGTTAGTTTCTTGATAAAACAGCTCAATGGTTTTACTGGTAATTGTATAAACACATCGTTTATCAAGGAATATAAATTCTGTGCCAGGAAACTGTTGACCAAAACTTTCAAGAGTTTCAAAACGACCATTAATTAAATCACTGCCCATGCATTGGTAAACATCTGGATTGTAATTTGCTATAGCCAGTTGACCAATGTATTGATAAAACGCATTATCTGTGGAGCCCAGCATGAATCCAACTGTGTGTTTATTCGGCGGCTTCAACGGACACAGGGCAATATCAACATCAGAATTCTCTACTGTATTTTCTCTGATATTATCTATAGGATTAGTATAAAAAATATCTATGTCTGACCAAACCCCACCTTGTTCGGCCAACAGGCGCCACCTTAAAAAATCTGACTTATGAACTTCGTGTGCCTGATTGGTAAAACCGTACGCATCAAAGTCGTGCGTGATCACAGCGACATCTAATTGGTCTAGTTGATCACGAAAATCTTGCTCAATACTATTAGTCCATGCTGTTGGTGCTGAACTGCTGGTCAGCGGAGTATGTACAAACACTTTCCACTCTGGATTTTGTTTTTTGAAACTGCTAACAGATAAAAATCTAAGATATGACAAAGGCCCACCACCCCAGTAAAAATGCGCTGTCTGGGGTATGTGCTTTAGATGCCACATATATCATTGCCGCCGTTGTCAGCGCGAACCTGCAAGTTGTCTTTGATACTGGCCCATAGTTCTCTATTGTTCACGGTCACTGGAGGATTGTGGGGATTATCGTAGGTCTTGCGATGATACTGATGCACTACCCACGGATCTTCTACAAACTTTAACTCTAATCCTAACTCTTTAACACGATAAATCAAGTCTACGTCATCCATGTCCTGACCTTGTGCAAACCTTTCGTCAAACCCGTTGAGCTTGATTAGATTTTCTCTAGTGATAGCAGTGGCAAAGTGATAGGCGTACGGACGCTCGATCACGTGATTGTACCAACGACTTTTTTTCTCTGTAAACATAGGCAACGGTTCGCCCGACTGCATGACTCTTGTTTCAGCTTTGGTAGCAGCATAACAATGGAACGTGAGATAATTAGTGTCAGTTAAATTGTCAAGAGTGTATTGTAGCACATCGCCCATGTGACAACATTCTGGATTTTGAATAATAATTTTATCCCCGCGACTGGCACGGAACGCCACATTGTAAGGCACACAAGGATTGCAGTAATTTTTAGCGGGCACCACATCTGACATGCGAATAACTTGTATTGTCAAGTCTGGAAATTCTGCCTGTATGGTGTCTAGTCTTTCTCCTGGATCGCAAAAATCCTCTACAATGATAACTTCAACATCTTTTACTTGACTTTGTTGAATAGTTTTCAAAGTATATCTAACTTGTGTTAGACGATTAAAATAACTCATGCATATTGATATCATTGTGTGCTTTCTAAATATTTTTGTTGTTCTTGCTTGAATATGTCAAGCTCTTTGCGTGGGCCTTTGGCTGACCAAATTGGACTCTCTGCTCGCATTGCCCAGTCAATATAACTCATAGGCAATAATCCTTTACGATACTTGGGCACCAGTTGATCTAACACCAGCTGATCAAGAAACCAATAGATATCGTTTTGCTCTATAGCATACTTTAATGCCGTAGCATATTCTTGTAAAAACTCATGACTGCCTTGTTTACCATTAAACAATACGGCACCAGCAAGGTGTGTGCCATCCTTGGGTTTTTCGTATAGGAAAAAGTCTGGCTTTCCTCCTAGTTCATGCTCAAACGTGCCACGGACCAAGCCATCAACATCAATACTCAAACATCTTTGTCCTTGTTGCAACAATTCCGCCAGTCTAACGAATCTAACACAGGCATAGTAAGTTTGTTTGATTAGCCGTTTAAGTTCCGCAGGTCCATGTACACGGCCTTTTTTTGCCATTTGCCGCTGGCGATCATTGTTGTATTCTGTTCTAGTTTGCCAATAGTCGCATACTCGATCAAATTCTTGATCATTGAGATGTTCGTAACTGCAACTAACGCCCGGATGTGACTGACAAAATTCAAGTTGATCGGGTCGAGGATCGTAAATGTGTATATGTACTCCGTAATTAGGAGTGTTAGCAAGTACGCTTTTGATCAAAGGACGGGCATGCAGATCAAAATAAACAGAATCTGCAGCCGCATATATAAAAAATTTTTCTTGGGACAAACTTCCCTGCACTGGTGGTAACATCATGGTTAAATATTTAACCTTATGCGTACCATAGCTTATTTTCCTAGTCAATGTGCTTTAAACAGTCGCCCTGTAATGAATGCAGTGTTGGATTTCCTGCAATCATCAGGCATACTCACACAAGAAAATTCAATGGACTCAGATGCGGCTGTTATTTGGTCAGTGCTGTGGAATGGTAAAATGCGAGCTAACCGAGAAGTGTATGAACATTATCGAGCACAGGGCAAGCCGGTGATCATCATTGAAATTGGTGCCTTGTATCGTGGTACCACCTGGAAAATTGCTGTAAACAATATCACCGCAGATGGTCACTACGGACACACCGAAAACCTAGATTGGGACCGGCCTAGTAAGTTAGGAATTAGTTTAGCTGTCACGGCATTCCATCGCCCGGAGATCCTAATTGCGGCTCAACATCAATATAGTTTACAGGTGCAGGATCTGCCCAGTATAGAAGCATGGATTTACAAACAGATTTTAAGAATTCGGCAATTTAGCGATCGTCCTATTGTGGTGCGCCCGCATCCAAGGTCAGTCTTAAACACACGATTACTTCCTAGTGATGTGGTGTTTGAAGAGCCCAATCCGCTGGCTAATACCTATGACAGTTTTGA
>Ga0181350_1000315_pt1 | contig 14159 bp, 17 predicted proteins | sample Su13VDMM110DCMD_FD_130105 | JGI IMG/M metagenome (GOLD analysis project Ga0181350, IMG submission 130105) | Freshwater viral communities from Lake Michigan, USA - Su13.VD.MM110.DCM.D | ecosystem: Environmental > Aquatic > Freshwater > Lake | place: USA: Michigan | collected 2013-07-16
AGACGAGTGATATTCAAGAAACACTTATTAAGGCTTCTGCTGATCTTATTTCTGTGGACACTCCTGGTTATCAGTATGTTGCTGGGCGTTTGATTAACTATCACCTTCGTAAGCAGGTTTACGGAGAGTATGAAATTCCTCATCTTGCTAATCATATCGATAATGTGATTGCCCAGGGCTATTATGATCCTGACATTCGTAACTGGTATACGATGTATGAAGTCGATCAGCTGAATATGTTTATCGATCACGAACGCGATTACAAAATTGCTTATGTTGGTATGGAACAGTTCCGTGGTAAGTATCTGATCCGTAACCGTGTAACGGGTAAAATTTTTGAAACGCCGCAGATGGTTTACATGCTTGTGGCTATGGTTCTTTTCCGTAATTACCCCAAGGAAACTCGTCTTCAATGGGTTAAGGATTTTTACGATGCGACAAGTAATTTTGAAATATCGTTGCCGACTCCTATTATGGCAGGTCTCCGCTCGCCTCAAAAGCAATTCAGTTCGTGCGTTCTTATCGAAACAGATGACAGCCTTGACTCAATTAATGCTACATCTTCTAGCATCATCAAGTATGTTTCTCAAAAGGCTGGTATTGGTATTGGTGCTGGTCGCATTCGTGCTCTCGGGTCTCCTATTCGTAATGGCGATGCTTCGCATACTGGTGTTATTCCCTTTTACAAGCACTTCCAGTCAGCGGTTAAGTCATGCTCACAAGGCGGTGTCCGAGGCGGTGCAGCAACTCTTTATTATCCTATCTGGCACTTGGAAGTAGAAGATCTTCTAGTACTGAAAAATAATAAGGGTACAGAAGACAATCGTATCCGTGGTCTTGATTACGGTGTACAATTTAACAAGGTGATGTATGAAAGACTTCTTACTGGTGGGAACATTACTCTTTTTAGCCCTAGTGATGTCCCTGATCTATTTGACGCATTCTTTATCGACACAGAAAAATTCCGAGAACTTTACGAAAAGTACGAGCGAACTTCAAAAATCAGAAAGAAGTCAATTCCTGCAATTGATCTCTTCTCATCCTTTATGCAAGAGCGCAAAGACACTGGACGTATCTATCTGCAGAATGTTGACCACGCCAACGATCATGGCTCATTTATCAAAGATTTAGCTCCTATTCGTATGAGTAATTTATGTTGCGAAATTACTTTGCCGACAAAACCTCTGAATGACATTAAGGATCCTGATGGTGAAATTAGTCTTTGCACACTAGCTGCTATCAACTGGGGTAAAATTCGTGATCCTTCTGATTTTGAACGTCCTTGCACTCTTGCTGTTCGTGCTCTTGATGAGTTGCTTGATTATCAGGATTATCCAGTGGCTGCGGCAAGAAATTCCACGATGGCAAGACGCCCTCTTGGGGTTGGGATTATTAATCTTGCTTACTGGCTGGCTCGTAATGATACTTCTTATCAACATATAGATCATGATGGTTTGAATAGACTTCATGGTTATGTAGAGGGTTGGTCTTACTATTTGATCAAGGCTTCTATTGATCTTGCCAAAGAAAAAGGCGCATGCCCTAAGAGCGGAGAAACTAAGTATGGTCAAGGTATCTTCCCGATCGACACTTACAAAAAAGAAGTGGACGAACTGGCGTCACCAACATATCGATTTGATTGGGATGCTCTTCGAGCAGACGCACTCAAGTTCGGTATTAGGAACTCTACACTCATGGCTCTTATGCCATCAGAAACATCAGCTCAGATTTCAAATGCAACAAATGGAATTGAACCACCTCGTTCGCTGGTATCCGTTAAGCAGAGCAAAGATGGAGTTCTTAAACAAGTGGTTCCTGAAGTTCGCAAGCTCAAAAATAAGTATGACTTGCTTTGGGACCAAAAGTCGCCGGAAGGTTATATCAAAATCGTTTCTGTCCTCCAAAAGTTTATCGATCAGGGGATCAGTGTTAACACCTCGTACAACCCGAAGTTCTATGAGGAAGAAAAGATACCCATGAGTGAAATGATTGGTCATCTTCTTATGTTTTATAAGTATGGTGGTAAACAGTTGTATTATTTCAACACCAATGATGGCGCAGGTGAATATGAAGATGTTCCTCTTGCTCCTTCAGAAGTTACAGAAGATGATTGTGATAGTTGTAAAATATGAGTTTCATAAATGCAAATATTCCACCAATAGAATGTTATGTAAGGTCTAACTTTTTACAAAATAGACCACATAAATTTGAAAAAACAGATACTTATCTACCATGTATAATAATTGGTGTGGCATCTGTGCCACACCGTGCTCCTTTATTTCATTTTGTTATGGAGGATGGAGGACTATGGTGGAGAATGCCCATACATGCATTTTGTTCTATAGAGGGAACCCCACAAGAAGAATTGTATAATTTAGTTCTTTGGGATTCCTTTGCTCCTTATATTGCAGTTAATAAATATGATTTCTTATCTGAAAAAGTAATGATGTATAATGATAGAAATCGTAATGAATTAAAAGGTAAATATCTTTTTACTCTTGATTGGTTACAAGCTGACACTAATATTCTTGATGTTGGATTTTCTCAAATTCCCGGTCAACATAAATGTGGACATCTGATACAATTAGATAATGGTAATTTTGCTATTCAACCAAATAATAGAGTAAAAGTATTTGAACCTTCATTTGTAACAAAATGGGGGAAAACAGTTATAGATAGAAAAATTGGAACTGAATATTGGTCTGTTGAAAACCAACCACGTTGGATATTGTCTGACGATGATAGATTTGAATATGATATGCACGAAATTAAAGAGGAAAAGAAATGAATTATTCAGTTTTCGATTCTACTAACAAAAAAGATCATACACAGGTAAAGGCGTTTTTTGATGATGCACCCACTATTGCAAGATATGATAAACAAAAGTATGGATGGCTCGAGAAACTTACCGACAAACAGCTGGGTTTCTTTTGGCGTCCTGAAGAGGTGGATATCTATAAGGATGCGAAAGACTTCAAGGATTTAACTCCACATGAGCAACACATCTTTACATCAAATCTCAAGCGTCAGATCCTTCTTGACTCTGTGCAAGGTCGAGCCCCAACAATGGCATTTGGACCTATTTGTTCATTGCCTGAACTCGAAACATGGATTACAACTTGGACATTCTCAGAGACAATTCACTCGAGAAGCTATACGCACATCATACGAAACATTTATCCGAACCCATCGAAGATCTTTGATGAGTTGATGGACATTCCTGAGATTACTGAATGTGCTGGTGACATTAGTAAGTATTATGATGATTTGATCAGATGTAATGAAATGTTGAGCGGTCATTCTGCTCATAGTATCAGTCAATATGAACACAAGAAAACACTCTGGCTTGCTCTTATGTCAGTAAATATTCTTGAGGGAGTTCGTTTCTATGTCTCGTTTGCATGTTCGTGGGCTTTCGCGGAAGTTAAGAAAATGGAAGGCAACGCAAAGATTATTAAATTCATCGCTCGTGACGAGAACCTTCACCTTGCTGGGACACAGCAATTACTCAAAGCGTTATCTAAAGAAGATGAAGATTTCGCCCGAATTGCAGAAGAAACAAAAGAAGAATGTGTTAAACTTTTCGTCGATGCTGTTAATCAAGAAAAAGCATGGGCAAGTTATTTATTTCGAGACGGGTCGATGGTTGGTCTTAACGAAGCATTACTTTCAGAATACGTTGAGTGGATCGCACACAAACGAATGACCGCTGTTAATTTGCCCTCTCCTTATAAGGGTGGTAGCAATCCTCTGCCGTGGACTCAAAAGTGGATTTCAGGTTCTGAAGTTCAGGTAGCTCCACAAGAAACCGAAATTACCAGCTATATAAATGGTGGTGTAAAGAAAGATGTCAATGGCGACACATTTAAGGGGTTTAGTCTATGATGGATGAAAAAGAATTCGTTTGCGAAGACTGTGACGCAGATTTTAATTTAGATTATGATTTTGTAGGGACGCCAGAGTTTTGTCCATTTTGTGGAAGTAAACTCGAGTATGATGATAAGAACTTAGATGATTCTGATTGGGATGATGATTCTACCGATCGTGGTTGCTGAGTGCTAAATATGGGGAATGAGGAGTTCCCCTATGACATGGTTTTATAATGACAGTCCCTACAGTGAAATCGGTGAATATATTGGATTCGTATACGAGATTACGAATTTATCCAATAACCGAAAATACATTGGGAAAAAGAACTTTTACTTTTCTAGGACCAAACAAGTCAAAGGTAAAAAGAAAAAGTTCAAAGTCGAATCAGACTGGCTCAGTTATTATGGATCTAACGAAGAACTCAAAACCGATGTTGCTTTACACGGCGAAGGGAACTTTAGAAGAAACATATTAAGACTGTGTAAGACCAAAGCCGAGTTTGGTTACTTCGAAGCTAAATTACAATTCGAGCGTAACGTTCTAGAGTCAGAAGAGTATTATAATTCTTGGATCAGTTGTAGAATTCACAAGAAACACCTATCTTTTCTTAAAAAGTGATTGATTGTTTTAAGTTTTAAGTCTTCGTCTCATATAAATAACTCTAAAAGGAGTTACGTATGTGGACTGACGAACATAGAAAAAAATCTGTAGATGCTGTAAAGAAACAAGCTCTAGAAAGATATGAGAATGGTAAATATAAACATCTTGCTAACGGAGCTCTTAAGAAAATACTTAAAACTTCCGGAAGAAAATTTGTTTGTGGAGATTGTGGTTTAGATGAGTGGAGAGGGAAGAAACTATCATTACATCTTGAACACATAGATGGTGATTCTTTCAATAACTCTATCGACAATCTTACACTCTTATGTCCAAACTGTCACAGCATTACGGATACATACTGTGGTAAAAATAAAAATTCAGGAAAAAAGAAAGTTTCCGACGAAACCCTATTGACTTCTTTAAAGAATAATAGTAATATAAGGCAAGCATTGATTGAAGTAGGGTTGTCTCCCAGAGGAGGTAATTACGTTAGAGCTTCTAGACTACTTGGGCACGTGGCGAAATAGGTAAACGCATGGCACTTAAAATGCCTCCCGCTGTCGGTTCGAGTCCGACCGTGCCTACCAACTAATTAGTATTTGGAGTTTTGATGGAAAGACGCATCTCAGATAGAAAATATAAGAACATGAGAATGAATCAGTTCCAGCGGAACATCGAAAAACAGATTATGTTTACAGATAATAAAGATGATCTTACTATGCTCGCGAGTTTATATGTTACGACTGGTAAGAACATTATTGTGAATCTTTTCGGCGAAGAAGCTGCTAAAGATATGTTTGGAAAATTGAAATTTCATAAGGATTAAATATGCCACATCCACATAAAAATCGTCCCCGAACAGGTCGCCGTAAGGTTGGATCTAAAAAGCGTAAACAGCGTCGTTTGAAGGGAAAAAAGAAGGGCAAGCGGTAATTTAGTGCTTGACTAAATTAATAATATACAGTATACTGTATAAATAGTTTGAGTTTAGGGATCAGTTCAGCACTTACCGCCGCGAGGCACTTTTATTTGGAAAAAGCAAAATGATCCCGTTAGTATCTAGGGTAGATACAGCATTAAAAACATTAGCAACGAGATGTCCTTCGGGATTTTTCTCTCCGTTAGAAACCTTCGGGTATGCTAACAGGTTGTCTGGAGCCTTACCAGAATAGAGTGGTTGATCGTACCTTTACAGCTACGTCGTGGTTCGCCATGATAGCCGAGGAAGGGTAAAAAAGTCCAACTCGATAAACTATAAAAGATGACGATCCAACTACCCTGTTAAGTTTTAGGCTATCTACAGCATAATAAAAAGCTCTTGTAAAGCCGTGGTCGCAGGTTCGAGTCCTGTCATCTCGCCAAAAGCGGGGTGTAGCTCAGTTGGCAGAGCACGTAAATGTATAGCCTGTTAAGTTTTAGGATGCCTTCAGCAAACCTCTTAGCTCAATGGTAGAGCATCTGACTTTTAATCAGACGGAGCCGTTCAATTCGGCACTTAGTGTATCCTGTTAATCTTATCTTGTTATGGAGAAATATAATGGCTCGCGAACGTGTAAATACTTTTACTGCTGAACCTTTCACCAATTCTATTGGTCAGACTCTCCATCCTGGAGATAAGGTTGTAGCTGTTACGACTGGATATGGTCATTCGGTTAGTGTTTTCGAAGGTTCTTTTGAAGGCGTGTATCGTAGTCCTACCAACGATAAGGTTGTTGGAACTCGTGTTGGTCAAATTCCTGTAAAGTGGAACGAGCGTGTTTTCGCTGAAGACGGCGAACACGAAGAAACCGTGTATAAGGGATACGACCGTGTAACATGGAAGTCAATTTATGAAAAAACTGGTCGTCGTTACAATCTCGTACCAAGCGTGAGGTATCGTAAGTCTTCGCTTCAGCGTAATAGAGTTTTCAAGATCGATACTGCACTTACTAAGGTAACGATCTAAGAGTTTTAGGTTCACTCCCGCATCAAATGCAACTCCTCTATAAAGGAGAGGTCTCGGTGCAATTCCGGGCGGTTCCACCAACTTTATGGGACTGTGGTGTAATAGTAGCACGCTAAGCAAATGTGAACCTGTTAAGTTTTAGGATGGTTACAGCAAAACATTTTATTAGGTTCGATCCCTAAATCTGCCGCTTCGGCAAATTGCTATTGGAGCACAAAATGCCATCCTGTTGAAAATAATTCTTGACATTTTTTTCAAGATAGAGTAATATAAGAATATAGAGTTTAGGGATAAGTTCAGCAACCAAATACGCTAATATTTTGCATTAATGTCTTAGCGGACAAAATTATCCCGTCAACTTTAGATTGACTACCGCATAAAAAATTACACTTGAAATGTAACCAAAAGTTCAATCTGTTAAAATGGAGAAGTGAATATGTCTACTTTTGCTAATGCTGTTCGTAACCAAGAAGCCCGTACTGTCAATGGCATGAAGGCTCGCGCCTCTACTTCGAATGCTTGCGTTGATCTGTTCTTCAAGATTGGTGCATCTCGTGGTAAGAACATTGTTCCTGACTTCACTGCTGCTTATGTGCAGGACCGTGATATAGCGTCTCGTATCGCCCTTTGGGTTCGTGATGCTCGTGGTGGTGCTGGTGAGCGTAAGCTGTTCCGTGATATTGTTCTTGAGTTAAACAAGACTGACTCTGATCGTGCAATTGCTATGATCCGCAAGGTGCCTGAACTTGGTCGTTGGGATGATCTCTTGATCTTTGATAAGGATTCAGCAGCGGAAGCTGTTGCGTTTACCTTGATCAAGGATGCTCTTGATGCTAAGAATGGTCTTTGTGCCAAGTGGATGCCTCGTAAGGGTGAACAGGCGGCTCGTCTTCGTTCATTCCTTGGTTGGTCGCCTAAGCGTTATCGTAAGACCTTGGTTGACTTGACTAAGGTTGTCGAGCAGCAGATGTGTGCTAAGGAATGGGATGAAATCAACTTCAACCATGTTCCTTCTGTTGCATCTGCTCGATACAAGAAGGCATTTGCTCGTCATACTGAAAAGTATAAGGAGTGGACTGCAAAGCTTGTTTCGACTGATCCCAAGGTTAAGGAGACTGTGAAGGTTAATGCTGGTGCAGTATATCCTTACGATGTTCTGAAGGGTTTGATCTCTATCGGTTATAGTGCAAGGTATGATAAGAGCAATCTTGATCATATTACTGCACAATGGGAGGCTCTGCCGAACTTTGTGGGTGATGCGAACATTTTGCCTCTGGTTGACGTTTCAGGTTCTATGTCCTGTCCTGCTGGTGGTGTTGGTTCAAAGTCGGTAACGACTTGCCTGGATGTTGCTGTGTCCCTTGGTCTGTATCTTGCAGACAAGAACAAGGGTAAGTTCAAGGATACGTTCTTGACTTTCTCTAACAATCCTCAGTTGCTGAACCTCAAGGGCGATATCGTTCAAAAAATCAAGCAGATGAACACATCTGATTGGCAAATGAGCACTGATCTTCACAAGGCAATGGACAAGATTCTTGCTGTTGCTGTGAGGGGTGGAGTTCCTCAAGAGGAAATGCCTGACATGCTGTTGATCCTTTCGGATATGCAGTTTAATCAGTGCACTCGTATGGATCATTCAGCGATGGAAATGATTCGTCATAAGTATGAGGTTGCTGGTTACAAGGCTCCTGCTATTGTATTCTGGAACATCAATGCTGCGGACAACGTTCCTGTTAAGCACGATGCTTCTGGTGTAGCACTTGTGTCTGGCTTCTCGCCTTCTATCGTGAAGTCTGTCCTGTCTGCGGATATGGATCAGTTCACTCCTGAAGGTATCATGATGAAAACAATTATGTCGGACCGTTACGCGATCTGACATAAGAGGAGGTAGGGCTTGTTGGCCCGTCTCCTCGTTTCTTATGTGTACATTTAAAATAACCAATTTTCCTGATGCTCTTGATGTCGACCAATATCTTAAATTGGGCGGTCCTGATGCATCAAAAACATTAGAAGTTAACGGATTATATCTCACCCATCATCTTTTAAGTATTACTGGAGAGTTTACTCCTCAGCCTATCCTAAACGATAGTAAATACTTTTTATTGATGGGCGAGATATATGACTATGATAGAAAATATCCTAGCGATATCTATCATGTTATTGAGATGTACAATCAGTATGGCGATCAGTTTACCAACTATCTCGATGGTGAGTTTTTGATCGCTGTATATGATACGAAGCAAAATGTAATCAATTTCTATACTGATCCATGGTCGACTCGTCAAGCATGGTTTGATAAATGGGATGATTATTTTTACTTCGGTACGTTTCCCAGAGTCGAAGTTCCTGGTAGATTTTTAGCTACAGACTTCTATGGTAAAGGTGAGTTAATTAGACTACGTCCTAACAGTCATTATATGTTTGATCTAACATTAAAACAGCTGACTTTAGTAAATTCAGAATTACATAAATGGAGTCTGCTTCAATATAAAACAAACTTCAAAGATTTTCATAAAGCTTTTGAAGAAGCAGTATTAAAACGATACAATAGTGAAGCTATGTTATGTTTCAGTGGTGGTATTGATAGTGCTTGCATTGCAGTTTGTCTTTCTGATCATATTAAACCATTACCTATGATCAATTTAGATTTTACAGGCGCTGAAGATTTCAATACTATTGAGGCTGTTAAACGATATTGTAATTTTTCATTTCGATCTATTAATAAACCAATTGATATTGATCACGAAGATAGATTTGTACAGTTAGGGTTAGCTAACAGTCCTCTTGTTCAACTCAGTCAACACATAAAAAACCGTATAATAATACAGGGAAATGGTGTTGATGAAGTGCTAAATAACTATCTGAACAAACGTGAGACTGGTGAAATTAGGAATTGGTGGCCAAATTATTTAGAATCAGTATTTCCATGGCGTCATTTTTACAATGGTCAAATTAGAAAAATTATTGATAAAAAAGAATTGATATGTTTACATTATGGTCAAGAGTTAAGAAACGTTTTCCTTGATAAAAAATTAGTGCAGGAATGGTTAAATATAACTCATATATTGAAAAACTCGACATCTAAAGCGCCTTTGAAAGTTTACTTACATGAGCGTGGTATTCCTTTACCGAAAAAGGTTGCAGGTAGCAGATCTCAACAAGTTGGATTCAAATCTCTTACTGATGACAACTTAGAATGGCAAAAGTTAAATAGTTAAGCGGGTATAGCTCAGAGGTAGAGTTACAGTTTTCCAAACTGTCTGTCGTCGGTTCGATCCCGACTGCCCGCTCCATTTATTCAAACAGGTGATCTATGAAAGAATTTAACATCGATAAAGTTAAAGAGTTTATCCGTAACACTTCAGATGCCACCTCCATCTATATTGGAGCAGATAGTGAACGCTACCGTGGTCGCGATAACTTCTGGTACGCTGATTACACTGTGGCTATTGTTATTCATATGGATTCAAGTCGTGGATGTAAAGTATTCGGACAAGTAAGCACAGAACGTGATTATGATAAGCGTCATGATCGTCCGGCAACTCGCTTGATGAACGAAGTTTATCGTGCGGCTCAAATGTATCTTGATTTGATTGATGTTATTGGTGATCGTCATTGTGAAGTTCATCTTGACATTAACCCAGATGAAATGCATGGTAGCTCTTGCGTTATTCAGCAGGCAACTGGATACATTCGTGGTATGTGTGGATTTGCACCAAAGGTAAAGCCTGAAGCATTCTCTGCATCATACGCTGCTGATCGTCTGAAAGAAATTCTAGTCTAATTGATAGGAGTATATTATGTATACTAATGAAAATGTAAAATATAATTCTTTAGATCAAGTATTATATGATGAAGGGCTTCGTAACTTTATGTTGCAGGTTTTTAATTATATGACCTTTGCTCTTGCTATTAGTGGGTTGTTTGCTCTGGGCGTTTCTATGAGCCCAGCAGCAACGGCTCTTATTTGGGGAACGCCACTTAAGTGGGTTGCTATTTTTGCACCGCTAGGTATGTCTCTTGCTTTCATGTTTATGATTGATAAAATCAGTTCTACAGCTGCTGTGTATTTTTTGCTTGCTTTCGCTGCAGCGATGGGTATTAGTCTAAGTTCTATCTTTATCATCTATAAGCTTGGTAGTATCGCTCAGGTATTTTTTATTACTGCAGCAACTTTCGGTTCGGCGTCATTATACGGATATACTACCAAAAAGGATTTGACTTCTATGGGGTCTTTCCTTATAATGGGTGTAATTGGCTTGGTTATCGCAAGCGTTGTAAATATCTTTTTGGCTAGCTCTGTTCTAACATTCATTGTTAGTATTCTAGCTGTTCTGATATTTACTGGTTTGACAGCCTATGACACCCAACAACTTAAGACAGTGTTTGACGAAACAACTGGTGAGGAACAAAAAAAGGCTGGTGTTGTTGGAGCGTTGAATCTCTACCTTAACTTTATAAATATTTTTGTTTCTCTCATTCAGTTGATTGGTGAAAAGAAAGAATAGTTATGCGCTTCATCGGTGATGTTCATGGTAAGTATGACCGATATAAAAAAATCATAGAAAACTGTGAGGGTTCTGTTCAAGTCGGTGATATGGGTGTTGGTTTTTTCGTTGAAGATTACCACACTGGTCGCCGTGCACTAGCAAATCCTCCTTACGATGCAATGGTTGCTGGTAATCATCGTTTTATTCGTGGAAACCATGACAATCCTAACACTTGTAGAAACCACACTCAATGGATTCCTGATGGAAAAGTTGAAAATGATATCCTTTTCGTTGGTGGCGCATGGTCAATTGACCGTGATTACCGTACAGAAGGATTGAATTGGTGGTCTGATGAACAACTAAGTATATCTGAGTTTCAGGTTGTGATTGATACTGCTTGTACCATTCAACCTAAGATTATTGTGAGTCACGACTGTCCCCTTTCAGTTGTACCTCACTTGTTCAATAAAGAACCTATCAGAACTTGTACACAACAAGCTCTTGATGTGATTCTTGAGGACTGCCGACCCGAAATATGGATTTTCGGTCATTGGCATCAGAACGTCGACGTGGTGTTCGGCGGAACAAGGTTTATCTGTCTTGATGAGCTTTGTTATATTGATCTAGATGTTTAGATCATCCCACAAGCACGGGAAGCATAAGTGGTATATGCCTGCCGCTCATAACGGTATGACAGTGGGTTCGAGTCCCACACCGTGCACCAACTCAAAGGGTAACAATGAGAAAAATAACAATGATATGTTTGGCTGCAGCTTTACTTGGCGGCTGCCAAACAACTTCCGAAGCTTCTAGCTTCACTACATACAAACCTCATGCAACTACTTCTTGGTATCATCATGGTACTCGCACTGCGAACGGAGAGAGGTTTAACCCTAATGGGGATACGGTTGCGCATAGGACTTTGCCATTTGGCACTCGTCTAAGACTAACTAACCTCGACAACGGTAAAATAGCATATGTTCGTGTTAATGACCGTGGTCCCTTTATTCCTGGCACTGAGTTAGATGTAGCTCGTGGTGTTGCTGAGAGGTTAGGATTTAAACAAAAAGGTAAAACTAAGCTGCGCATAGAGATCCAGCGTTGATACCTTTTGATTCTGGTAGGGGATAAGTCCCCTACCGTTTTTGTAAATAAATTTGAAAGAACAGGAATGATAACTCATACATTATTTCCTACCTTGGTTGGTGAGTTCCACTATCCTAATCAAGAAAATATGAAAAATGTGGTCTTTAAAAATATTCCTAAATATATGAGTGAGAATGGTTTCAGTAACGAATCTACTGGCCACGTTGACATTCATTTAGAGCCTTCTTTTAAAGAGCTCTATCAATTTATGAATAATTGTTGCTTTGAATATCTTAAAACTTTAAACTTAGATCAAGAAGCTTTTCAAGTTAATTTTGTAAAATCTTGGTTTAATATTCTTAAAAATAGACAAACTCCTTTGCATTCTCACAGAGATGCTCATCTTTCAATAGTGTATTATGTTAACATACCTACTGGTAAAGAAAATCCGATAAGATTCGTTCCTGAAAAAAATAGAAACGACCCCTTTGATGGTTGTATTAAGAACAACCTTAATGGTAATTGGAACTTGCTAAATTCCTATAGCTGGCAGTTCACACCACAAGAAGGTACAATATTCATATTTCCTTCTCATTTAGAACACGAAACCGTTGGGAACTCTTCTCCTGAATTTGGTTTTAAATCAACTGACGATTTAATGTCTGCACGTGTTTGTATAGCTTCGGATATCATCTTAACTTATAGAGAAAAAACATCAAAATATTTAGGACTACAACCTATTGAAAATTGGAGAAATTTTAATGTCGGATAAAGACGACAAATCACCTAATGTACCTTCTATCGAAGATCATCATTATTACCTGTTTAATTCAGATTTTACGCCATCAAGTACTGGCGATGTGATGAAGTTTATCATTGAACGTAATTTAATGAAGAAAGATCGACCAAAATTTATGAAGCTTTTGATCAACTCACCAGGAGGTGAAGTAGCATCAGCTTTTGCACTTATTGATACAATCAAGGGCTCGCGCATTCCAGTTTATACATATGGTTTAGGCGAGATTGGTAGTTGTGGGTTGCTTACTTTTATCGCAGGTGAAAAAGGTAAGAGATATATTACTCGCAACACTGCGATTTTATCTCACCAATATAGTTGGGGATCATGGGGCAAAGAACATGAACTTATGTCTCGTGTTAAAGAATTCGAAAATACGACTACCCGAATGGTAGATCACTATAAGAAATGTACTGGGTTAAGCGAAAAAGATGTTCGCAAGTACCTTTTACCTCCGGAAGATGTATGGTTAACCGCTAAAGAAGCTGTTAAGTTTGGTATTGCTGATGAAATTGTGGAGTATTACTAATGGGTATTATTAGATTTAATGACGAGGAAGTATTTGATACTGACTCGCAAGAATATGAAATTCTTTTCAACGCCGCAAAAAACATTCGTGGTGTTCCTGGTGCAGTAGTTGAAATTGGTACAAGGCGTGGTGGATCAGCTAAGTTGATTATCGATGCCCTTACTGAAAATTCTGATACGAATCGAGCTATGTTTTGTATCGATCCTTATGGTAACATTGATTATCCTGAAACTAATAAGGCGATGACTACCTTTGGTTATAAGGTTGAGTTGCAAGGAGATCCAAACTCGCCGGATATTTCTAGCAACATTAAACATGACTACAACAATGATATGCGCAACCGTATTATTCCTTCTTTGTATTATTATGCTTTTAATCGTGGGTTTGACTTCACGTTCTTTTGTTTAGAAGATACTGAGTTTTTCAAACGTTATTCTGATGGTGTTCCTGTTTACAACAGCTTTAAGCAGCTCGTAAATGATTACGCCTTCGTGTTTTTTGATGGTCCGCATATCAATGAAGTTATTGAAAACGAAATTAACTTTTTCCTTGAACGATCTGTTGTAGGAACTGTATTCGTATTTGACGATATTTGGATGTATGATCATGACAAGTATGAGAAGATATTGTTAGACAATGGCTTTGAAATTCTAGAAAAGAAAAAAATCAAGGCTTCCTATCATAAAATGAAGTAACAGCTACGGCTTGTATAAATACCTCATGAATTAACTCATGAGAGAATAATGGCATCTTTTAAATCGTATCTCGAAGAGCTCAAGCTTACCTTAGAGTATCACAAAGATCTCAATCCTAAACTATGGGATAATGGTAAATTAAAGCCGG
>Ga0181350_1000318_pt1 | contig 14103 bp, 22 predicted proteins | sample Su13VDMM110DCMD_FD_130105 | JGI IMG/M metagenome (GOLD analysis project Ga0181350, IMG submission 130105) | Freshwater viral communities from Lake Michigan, USA - Su13.VD.MM110.DCM.D | ecosystem: Environmental > Aquatic > Freshwater > Lake | place: USA: Michigan | collected 2013-07-16
TGAGAAATTCAATGAGGTTATCAAGAGTAGGTTTAGAGATGAGTTCAGCTACAACTCGTTTTCTGAAGGAGAAAAGAGCCGACTCGACCTGGCGCTTCTATTCACATGGCGCTCTATCGCACGCCTACGTAACTCAGCGGCAACCAACCTCCTGGTGTTGGATGAAGTCTTCGACTCTTCAATGGACACCAACGGTTCAGAAGAACTGATCAAGATCCTACACAACTTCGATCACGACACTAACGTGTTCGTCATCTCCCATAAATCTGAGAACCTATACGACAAGTTCCATTCAGCTATCAGGTTCCAGAAGACTAAAAACTTCAGCACAATGGTGTGATTATGCAACCTATCATCTTTCTAGACATGGACGGAGTCCTTAACAACACGAGAATGGACTGGGAATCCCATAAAGCTCGTGCTGAGGCGCCGTACATTGTCGATGACGAAAATCTGGACAAGTTAGAGAGACTCGTTCTCGTAATGGATGCACAGATCGTCATTAGCTCGACTTGGAGAATACTGTGCTCTAAAGACTTCATGTCTAAGAGACTCGGAGATGTGGTTGGTCCTCGGATCCACGACGACTGGAAAACTAAGCGGCTCGGCGGAATCCGAGGTCTGGAAGTTCAGGAATGGCTCGAGCGTAATCTTGGACCCGAATATTGGTCCTTCAAGGATTTCTTGATTCTCGATGATGATTCTGATTTTCTGTGGCACCAGCCGCTGGTCAGAATTGACCATGCAACCGGTTTGACAGATCGCGATGTCGAAAGGGCTCTGGCCATTTTCAAGGCTAAGACAGCTGAGATCCCAGAGCAGCTTCCACCTTTCCAGCTTCTCGAAATCGCACAAACCCTTGATGTGACCACGGATAAGGTTTTGCAGATCTACGAGAAAATCTTTGAGGCTTATCGAAGCTAACGGTGTACACATTATTCAGATAGTGTATATTGGGATTATGAAACTAGCCATCATCAGCGATACCCATCACGAGTTCAACTCGCAGTGTCCAGTCCTCCTAACACAGGACGTGGACCTGCTTGTGCTTGCAGGCGACATCGACAAGGCCAACCGCGTAGTTGACCGTGCTATCGAGATCGCCAATGGCCACGCGAAGAACGTTGTCCTAGTCCACGGGAACCACGAATATTACGGGAACCGGCTGGACAAAGCCAAGCGCCAAACGAATCTGGCTTTGCTGAGTTACTATGGCGATTATGAAGTCGAGTTCGGGACCTATGAAAATCCAGAAATCTTCTTCCTGGATTCTGCTGCGGTTTCCGTTGGCGATTTCCTGGTCCTTGGTGCTACATGCTGGACCGATTACAATCTGGACGGCAATCCGCATCTAGCGGCATTTCATGCTCAACAGGGCCTGAACGACTTCCGCCGAATTAAGGTCCACGATACCAAGAACGGTGCGTATCGCCGGCTTCTGTCTTCGGACATTTTGCATGAGCACAATCTCGCGTCCCAATATATCTGGGACGTGTTGTGGCACCGTGAGCAAGTCGGTCTTCTGGATAAAACCATCGTCGTGACCCATCATGCTCCGGCAGCGGAGTCCATCGATGAAGACTTCCTCGGTTCTCCTCTGAACCCGGCTTATGCCAACAACTGGGGAAACCGGCTGGCGTACGAGCGTGGTCCACGCCTGTGGATTCACGGGCATATGCACTGCCAGAAGGATTACACCATCGGGGAGACGCAGATCGTTTGCAATCCTTACGGCTATCCGGGTCAACTGCCTGGAGCTGCGATCAAGTACATGGAGGTTTAGTGTCTGTAACTGTTACTCTAATCGAAGGTCCCCGCAGAAGTGGTAAGACCTTCGTCCTCCATGCCCTTGCTAAGGCTGCTGTCGGCCGTGTCCTTATGCTCGACGAGCCTGATGCGACGCTATTCTTGCAAAATCCTAAGGCTAATGTGGCCAATTACGCCGGTCATCAATACGACAATGTTTTTCTAGTTGGGGTAGATGTTGTCAAGGTGATGACACACCTAGTTGCGTCAGGCATTATTCCATTCCCATTCAGTGTTAGGTTTGTTAACCTGGCCACCACGGAGATCACGGCCGATGACTATCCAGACATTAAGTGATGTGGACGAAGCCTTGGAAGAAATCTCCAATGGCGCACCTTACAAAATAATGCATCTTAACGGGGATCAATACCAGATTCTCGTGGAGAATGATAAATTCTACCAACGCCCTGATCAGGGTCCCGACCCATATTACAGTATTGAATTCACCGCAAGGGCTCTATGAAATATCAGATCGAAGTCGACAGAGCATTTACCGAACTGAAGATTATCCCACGTGCCGGCCAACGAGAGGCCGTGAGCATGGTTCTTGAACAGTTCTTCGATTATAAGAAGAGGCACGTCGTCCTCTCTGCCGATACCGGAACAGGTAAGTCCATCATCGCTGCCGCAATCAGCAAATGCTTCCAGCGCCGGGTCACAGATCCGTTGACCGCATTCACGCTGATGCAAAACAACGCTCTCGTCCGTCAATACGCCGACACGTTCGGCCATTTTGACAACCGAGAGTTTTACCAGATCAAGGGCGCAGGCAACTATCCATGTTCCGCTCTTGCTGAACTCACGAACGACCAGAACGCTAATGGCGAGTCGTGTTCGTTTGATGAGCTTCCAGATCCTATGAAGCTCCGCTATTGCTCTCAGTGCGAGTTCAAGAAGGCTAAGGGTCTGAGGAATGAGACGCAGAATCTCATCACCAACTATTCCTACTATTTCATCTCCAAGATGTGGTCCAATCATTTGGATGACCGACCACTGACTGTATTCGACGAGGCTCACACCCTTAACGAAGTCTTCTGTGACCACAACGCGATCTACTTCTCGGTGGAACGCCTGACTGATTACGCAGATGAGTCCAACCAAGCTCTGAGCGTGGTTGTTGAAGATGAAGTCAAGAAGATGAACCTCATCAAGCGTCTCCTGAGAGATAAAGGTATCACTGAGCAGAACTATATGAAGGTCCTCAGAGAACTCTTGGACGTTTATAAGAGTCTGTCTGCCAAGTTTGAAGAACATGCCGAGAATCAATCCTTGGTCAGCGCTTTGAAAACCAAGCAACTCGGCAAGAAATACTTCAACCTCGGTTGCAAGATCGGCGATCTTCTGGCCTATAACTACGATCACGTCTTTGAATACATTGAAACAGATGAGGCCATCTCTGTAAAGCCTGTCTTCATCGGTAAGATGGCAGATAAGATCCTGGGTGAACGGAACCTCTTCATGTCGGCGACCATCTCCGACAAGTACATCATCGACACTCTTGAGTTGGATCCAAGCACTGTTGGCTTCGTGAAGCTGCCGCCGGTATTTGACCGCGCCAACAAGGAGATCGTCTTCGTGGGCCGCCGCAGCCTGAACTACGGTCTCATGAATGACGATCAAGTCATCAAGGAACTGGCCCAGCAGTGTAGCTCCATCGTGGGATCGCATGCGAAGCTGGGTGAGAAGGGTCTGATCCTTGTGCCGTCGTTTAAGGTGGCTGAGCAGATGGCCAACGGTATTACGGACAGATCCTCCCGTGTGTTCGTTCACACCCGTAGGGACAAGATCGGCGAACTGATCGATCAGTTCAAGGCGTATCAGAAGCCAGCGGTTCTCATCAGCCCTTCCATCTTTGAAGGCCTAGATTTCGCTGACGATGCGTCCAGGTTCCAGATTATCCTGAAAGCTCCGTTCCCGAGCCTCGGTGAGAAGCGGATGAAACACATCGCCGACAAATACCCTGACATTTACAAGCTCATGACCCTGAAGAAGATCATCCAGGGTATCGGCCGGTCCGTGCGTTCCCCAGAGGATTACGCCACGACCTATGTCTTGGATTACAACGTCAAGAAACTCTTCGACTCGGACTTGAACGTTTGGGACGACCAGTTTACGGTATCAAGCATTTAACACTAGGAGATTATGATGGGTTGGTCCAGTGGAACTACGCTATTTGAACATGTGATCGAGACGGTGCAATTTCACGTACCTGATTTCGACACCAGATACAACATGTACGTGGAACTTGTCAGTGCTTTCCAGGCCAGAGACTGGGATAACCTGGATGAAGTGGTCGGTATCGATCCGGCGTATGACTAGTTTTACAATGAGTTCGTGAAAGAAGACGATGAAGATTGAGTACGTTAAAGGAAGCGTGACAGATGCTTCAGAAGCGATCATCGCCCAGGGTTGTAATGCTCAGGGCGTGATGGGGTCAGGCGTGGCCAAGGCCATTCGTGACAAGTGGCCTGAAGTGTTTCCTTTCTATAAGCGGCATGTCGAGCACTTCAAGACTGAATATGATAGCGCACTAGGTACTACCGCTGCTTGTTTTGTTGGCACTGAAGAAGATCATAAGATGATTTTCAATATGATCACCCAAGAATATTATGGCCGAGACGGCAAGCGCTATGTTGACTATGATGCTGTGAGGGAATGTATGCGCTTTGCTAATAAGCGAGCCGGAATGTATTCGTATCCCCCACATCGTGTTGCCATGCCTAAGATTGGGGCAGGGTTTGGTGGAGGTGATTGGGAAACCATCTCTCAAATCATTGAAGAAGAGAGCACTAACTTCCAACCTGTTGTTTACGAACCATGAGAGTCTTAGTTTGTGGCGGCCGTGATTACACAGACAAAGAACATGTGTACTCTATTCTCGACCAGTGTTATAGTCAGAATAACAAGCTAGAGATCATCTCCGGCATGGCCCGCGGCGCCGACACTCTTGCTTACGAGTGGGCCAAGGAGCGAGGCGTGAAATGCTTCGAGTTCCCTGCCGACTGGGATAGATACAAGAAGGCTGCTGGCCCTCTTAGAAATCAGCAAATGATTGATGAGGGTTTCCCTGATGCGGGGATTGCTTTCAAAGGTACAAGCGGGACCGCTGACATGGTTAGACGCCTGAAAGCGAACTGCATCCCGGTTCTGGACCTTCGCAACCATTCACCTAAACCATTGCCTGAACGCACTGTTCGCCACGGCATCATGAAAGCGACTCGAGAATATGACAATAATGTACCTAGTCCCAGAGACTAACCCGATGTTGAAAAAGGAACTCGAGCGATTTGATTTTTCAAATCCTCCTGTTGACCCGATTCAACTGGCCAAAGACTTGGCCGAGACGATGATCCAGAACAAGGGTCTCGGTCTTGCTGCCAATCAGTGTGGTCTTCCGCATCGTGTTTTCGTTATGAACGGAGAACAAATTCGGTGTTTCTTCAACCCGAAAATCGTAGACGTATCCGATGAACAAGTTGTCATGCCTGAGGGGTGCCTGAGCTTCCCTGGGCTCTCAGTAAAAATTAAGCGCCCGGCCACGTGCCGCATCCGCTACACTCAGCCAAATGGCGAGACTGTCACCGAAGAATACGGCGGCCTATCGGCCCGAGTGATTCAACACGAAATCGACCACCTAAACGGGATTACTTTTAAGGATCGGGCTACTAAGTTCCACCTTGAGTCAGCCCTCCGCAAGAGAAAGAAGAAGATCAAATGAAGTCATGGCCACAAGACATCCACGAAATGCATGCCAAGTTCGGCCATGCTGAAGTGATCAGAAACCTCGACCCTGAAACTCTCAGGAAGTTCATCCAGTTCCGCATCGACTTCCTTCAAGAGGAGTTGGATGAAATGAAATCGGCTCTAGAGACTGGAGATCCTGAAGAGATCGTCGACGCCTGTATCGATCTTTGTGTTGTCGCCATCGGCACTATCGACCTATTTGATGTCGATGTTCAGACTGCTTGGGACCGAGTGCATGTTGCAAATATGTCCAAGGAAGCAGGCATTAAACCAGGCCGTCCGAATCCGCTGGGTCTTCCTGATCTGATGAAGCCGGCCGGTTGGACCGCTCCCAATCACCTTGACAATCACGGCTTCATGGCGAAGGCCTTTGAGCAATAATATGAACACGTTAGAAGCCCTTTGCAATGAGCATCTGCAAAACATCCTGATCACTCAGGAGTTTATAGACTATCGCAATGAGCTTTCTCAGAAGTTTTACACAGGTGGCCGAGATGAGAAAGAAATGCTTGTCTCGGCTGATTGTCTAATTGCTGAATACGAACTCCTGAGACTAGGAGTCGTTCAAGAACCTCTTAGCTTTGCGCACGATATTATTGTCGACGGCAGGTTGATCGATATTAAGGTGGTCAAAGACAAATGGTTCACAGTCAAACAGAGAAGACTTGAGTGGTATAGAGAGTGCGTTGCTAGACGCACCCTAGATGACTTCGCCTTCTTAGCCTATAAGCGCAGTGTAACCAAGCCATTTGTTGTAGGTGATACCATATCATTACGATTTATTAAACAGGTCCCAGCCAAAGAAGTGTTGTACAAATTGAAAAAATCGATGTATAATGGCTTCTACTACCCAATGTAAGGAATACACATGAGCATGATTATAGCCCAGCCTACCAAGGAGTCTATCAAAGTCCTTGAGGAGTGCGCAGCAGTCCAAAAGAAAAAGGGCTCTGACTACCAAAACCCCAACAGCAATGTCAAGCAGGCGATGCACTATCGCCGCGGCATTGATTCCATTCATGACATCATGCAGGGTAAAATGTACCGTGCGCAGAGTCTTTTGGAGTCTGCTGAAGGCGCAGCTAACCCCAACTACGAGTCGATCGAAGACACCTACATGGATCTGATCAACTACGCCTCATTTGCCGTCGAGTATCTTCGTGGCAAGATGGATGGTCAAGATCCAACGCGTGATATGTTCAACAGGCCTACAGCAGTCCAGCACCTTCCATCGCTTACAACTTCAACGGTGACTAGAACTTCGCCTGGCACAACCCTCCTGCTAACACCAGCAGGAGCAACTACATCGGAAAATGTGCACAATGGCTGAGTTTATTGAAACCCTAGTTGCGAATGACATCCGCAACATCTTGAAGGAGCGTCTCCGCCGAGAACAGTATGTCATCGACAAAACCGGCGTGAAGATGATTGAGATCATCGGCGCCAGCTTCATCGCTGATGAAGAGGCTATCTTCGGCGAGGTCAACTGGGATTATGTTCAGCGCGAAATCGCCTGGTACGAATCTGAGTCCCTGAATGTTAATGACATTCCAGGCAAAACCCCGGCTATCTGGACTCAGGTTGCCGACGAGACCGGTGAAATCAACTCGAACTACGGGTGGTGCATCTACTCCGAGGACAATTGGCATCAGTACGATCACGTCCTAGCCGAGCTGGCTGACAAGCCAAACTCCCGCCGGGCTGTGATGATCTACACTCGCCCCACCATGTGGGATGATTACGACATGAACGGCCGTTCTGATTTCATGTGCACCAACGCAGTTCAATACATGGTCCGCGATGGCGCCCTCCACTGCGTGGTCCAGATGCGGAGCAACGATGTGGTCTTCGGCTACAAGAACGATAGGGCCTGGCAAGATCATGTTCTGCGCCAGCTCGCCGACGATCTTGATTTGCCTGTCGGGAACATTCATTGGCAAGTCGGATCGCTCCATGTCTACGAGCGCCACTTCGATCTAGTTAAGTAGGAGATTACAATGAGTGATAGAATTACTATTTTAGACCGTATCGACGGAGAGCGTGAATACCAGATTCAGCGATGGGGAACCGCTGATGAAGAAATCAATATGCCGAACGACTTTGTGGCGTATATGTCCCATTACAGCACGAAATGGTTTAACGGGCAATTCGCCCCGTACAGTCTAGAAACCCTGGTTCGATTTAACGAAGCCATGGTGAAGACAGCGGCCATCGCGGTTGCTGCTGCAGAACTATCCGAAAAGATCATCAACGGCGAAATCGACCGCCCTGATATTTTGAAAAGCGAAACTGAAGCGTAATGAAAAACTCTTGGAAAACCAAGTATCTCGATCTTGCTCAACACTTCTCTACGTGGTCTAAGGACCCTAGCACCAAAATCGGCGCCGTAACAGTTGCCAATGATGGCCGGGTCCTAACCCAGGGATACAACGGGTTTCCAAGAGGCATTGCTGACACACCTGAGCGCTTGAACGATAGGCCTACTAAATACGGGTTAGTGGTTCACGCTGAAATGAACTGCATTTACAACGCGGCTGACATGGGTGTTAGCCTGAGGGATTCGTCTCTATTCGTGTACGGGCTCCCTGTATGCGACCATTGCTCGTTGGGCATCATTCAAGCTGGCATTAGGAATGTCTACATGAGACCCAACTACGAGAAACTTACGCCCACGTGGTTGGCCTCCTTCCACAACACAGCCAATAATTTTGCAGAAGCTGGAGTTCATTGGGAAATCGAAGTTCCACGCCTCGAAGGCGTCGAGTATCTTGCACTTCATAGGTTCACATGACACTAACCTTGACTCCATATTACGACGAGTTCCTTCGTTACCACGAGCTAGCGAAGAAGCAGCAGGAGCTTTGCAATCTAGGATCTGAACCCTACATCGGCTCTGTCGGTGATCCGCTGATGGAGCACGTCGAGTTGTATGACGTGGTTGAGAGGAAATACGCCGGCTTCAGCCAGATTGTCCATGACGTTTACCATGGTTGGACGCCTGACCACCCATATTGGGAGAAGATGGAGGCTGGTAACCACTCACGCCAGCGGGAGATGATCGCTAAGGACTGGACCGGCAAAGTATTGGGCCTCGAAGAGTTTCTTTACCTGTTGATCCTCCACCGGGTTACTGGATCTGGTATCAACTACGCAGTGAAACCTTCAGGGTATCATAACTCGATCCTTATGCATCTTCATCAGTGCCACGATGAAAACAATTGCATCACGATAGAGAAGATGGTCAGCTTTATTAAGCATTACCCGTCTACGTTTATGACATCGGTTGGCTATCAGTTTCCAAAGTTCCCCAAGAGTCCCAGCTCGGAATACCGCATTGGCGGCATTTATTATCTCTGCGAGTTCGCCCCCAAACTGGCCGTGGACTTGGCTGATTTCCTGGAGTCTCGGCTGCCAGCTAAGTTGGCAGTGCGACCAACTCTCACTTTCCGTGAACTCGGAGAATGGATGCTTAACTGGAATCTCGAACATGGCCTCGGGCGATATATATTCCAGTACGCTGCCGTGATCGCTGACATTGCCGATTGGCTTCCAGAGTATGTGGACCACTCGAGCATGTTCTATTACGGAACCAATGCGGTCAACTGCATGTCCATGATGGGTAAGTCCACCAAGCTCAAGGGCCAAGATCTCCTTGATGCGATCATGGAGCAAGCTGTAAAGGATACTGGCGGTTACCCATACAATCTGGAAGACGTCATGTGTGACACGATCAGGTACGTAGAAAACTACTGCCGCCCTGGAGATGCTTACGGGCATTTGGATCTTGATGGGGTGTGGAACACTTCCAAAATCATCCACCCGTACGGGCGCCAGAAGGCAATGTTGGATCTTGGCCTGGTCAAGTCATTCAACGGCATCAAACACCACCCAACCGGCGATTCTGTCATTGCAGCGGCCGGTATCAAACCACATGAATATGTCGAGAAAGTGAAAGATCTACATGGCGTCGCGTAGTCACTCAGAACACGTCCTAGATGGGCTTAATAGAGATGTGGGAGTCATTGGATGGGAAGCAGCCAAAGACTATTACCTCGGCCTAGCTGAAGGTTGGAAGCCTTACAACCCAGATCCCGTTACCAGGATCCACGACGGCATTACTGTCGTCCGTGACGATCTAGTCGCCGGTACTAAAACTCGTGCAGCGGATCTTCTCCTGAGCAGGACACAAGCGGACCGCTTCGTATACGTGCAACCACGCACTGGACTCGCTGGAGTATCACTGCTCCATGCTGCTAAGATTCACGATCGTGACGTCACGCTTTTCATGCCATCCTCTAAGAGGATCAGCCTTCACCAGGCCTGCTGCATCGAACAGGGCGCAACCCCTATATTCGAGCGAATTGCAGCCATGCCAAACCTCAACAAAATCGCAAAGGAATGGTCAGATGCCACAGGCGCCTTCTTCATACCCCTCGGGCTTCGTCACGAACTCGCAACTGCGGCCATCGTCTCCGCCGCCTCCACTATACCTGAACCCGAAGAGGTCTACGTTGCTATCTCAACTGGGGTTCTTACCAGATCTCTCCAAATCGCATGGCCCAATGCCAAGTTCACAGCGGTGGCGGTCGCTCGGAATCTAAAGGCTGGTGAAGCTGGTCACTCGACCATCATCTCAGAACCTCTTGAGTTTCAAACAAAAGAGAAGGATGAAAACCTTCCTCCATTCCCATGTGTAGAAACCTACGATGGAAAAGTTTGGAAATATATTCCGAAGAACACAGGCCGAAATATCCTGTTCTGGAACGTCGGCCAGAACCCAGTTCTTCAAGACGAGACTATATACGATCGTGTTAACTCGGCAAGAGAGTGGAAGAAGAATGACCGGTAGACTAACAGTAACCTGCGGGCCCATGTTCGCCGGCAAATCTACGGCCCTTCAGAGTGACATCGAACTGTTTGCCAGCCCATATCGAGTTTTCAAACCCGAGCTTGATACTAGAAGCCCAGGCCGCATTGTCTTGCATAACGGCAGTTATATTGACGCCATAGAAGTAGACGCAACAGACGGCTCGCTGTGTGCTCATCTTGATGAAAGTGTTAGAACCATCTTTATAGATGAAATCCAGTTCTTCGGAGCCTGGATTACTCGCGAGATCATTTATTTGATCTTGGAGCGCAATATTGATGTACATGTTTATGGACTTGATTTAGATTATAAAGGTGGGGCCTGGCCACGCATGTCGGAACTTTTGCCGTTGGCAGATGAGGTCCACAAGCTAAAGGCCATTTGCCAGATGTGTGGGAAGCTCGCTTCCAAGACTGTCCGCATCTCTCACGAAGAATACCAAAACCAGGTTATGGTCGGCGCCGCTGACCTGTATGAACCTAGGTGCAACCTTCACTTTGCAGAGCATTTTCATGAAGATATTGCTGACTAGTCCGGTAACGCCGATCTCGGATTCCGAGTACTCGCACCGGTCTGCTCAGGCTGAGATTTATGCTCAGATGATCTATGACAGCTTCGTTTGCCCTATCGGCAACCTCGAGGTGGTCATTAACTATCGGAACAAGATCAAGGACTATTCTGAGTTTGATCTCGTCTATGTTTACCACGGCAACGATTGGGGCGGAACCCTGAATCTCTTTGGTGGCATCGGTGGTTTGTCGGATCCCGAAGGCCTCGTTGCGCTTCATAAATTCGATGCCAAGAACGTGGTGTCCATTGCTATTCCAATGCCTGATTATGCCGGCCTTCTGAGAAAGAGGCTGAAGCCTGGTGAGAAGTTCGACTCTATTTTGGACGAACTCCCAGAAAATACTCCGATGACCTATGCGGTCACCCCAGTATCGTTCGAGGGAACGTCCAATCTGGTCATCGGAGATTCTCATGCCATCTGCATGTATCGCCCAGGTTGGGAAGTTCTATCGATTCCATTCAAAACTCTTCATGGCGCTATGACTGGTCCTGGTAGCATTAGGCAACTGGTGTCAGACAAGTTCGCCCACTCTGGACACTTCGAGCACCTCGAGTTCTACTTCGGCAACATCGACATTCGCCACCACTTGATGCGGCAGACGTCGCCGGAGGCTGCAACCGTTCTTTTGGCCAAGAGGTATTTCGAAGAGGTTGAAGGTCGCTTTCCCAATGCATTAACCAAAGCCATCTACGAACCGCTTCCGATTGAAGATGAATCTCGGAAGCTCCCCAAAACTGGCTATTATAAGGGGTTGCCTTTTTACGGAACATGGGAAGAGCGCAACAATATACGAGAACTGTTCGCTGGCACCCTAGAAAAACTATGCGAGGGCAGCTCGGTTAAGTTCATCCGCTGGACTGACTATCTCAAGAACAGTCAAGGCCAGCTTGATTTCAAACACATGGAGAAGCCCCGGTCAGTTCATTTGGCCAGAGCATCATACCCGCATTGGCAAGGCATGAACAAAGCTCCTGAACTCGTTACACCAACCACAACCCTCGAAGGCTTTTTCACTTGACAAACACACTTCTCGAACATATCAAACACGACCTGCTGAAGTCAGGCCAGATCGATTCACTAATTGCTAACCCTGAATCCATCTGGACTTTTACGGACATGATGAACGGCAGAGTTTATGAAATCACCATGGAAGTACGAGAGGGCCGGAAAAGCGCTGGTTCCGTGACAACCGCCGATGATATTTCCTTCATGGTGTACGAACAGCTTCCGCAGTCAATCGTCAATAAACTTTCGACCAATAAGTCCCTGTCTGTCGCATACCGATTCGATGAAGATAAACTTTTGACGGAAATCAAAGCGTACATCGATGGTACGTACTCGAAACATTACGCAACCAACGGCGGCATTCAAGCAATGGATGCCATCACTGCTACGGGCGCGGGTGTAGGATTTTGCGTCGGCAATATCCTGAAGTACGCTTGGCGCCTTGGTAAGAAAGATGGATTTAACAAACTTGACATCATGAAGGTGATTCACTATTCGATCATCCTGATGTTCATTATGAAGAAGGAAACCAAATAATGAGAGCATATATATTACTAGACCGTTCTGGCAGCATGATTTCCCTTTGGGATGAGGCCATCGGATCTATCAACGCGTACATCAAGGGTCTTCCGGCAAAGGCTAAGGTCACTGCTGACCTGTTTGACACTGGAACCTACGGTCAGGCGGACGCCAATTACGTTCGCGTCCGTAACACCACGGTCAACAACTGGCAGGACATCGGCACTTCTGAATATTCGCCCCGCGGCGGTACTCCGCTGAACGACGCTGCTGGCCGACTTCTGACTGAAGTTCTGGCGTCCAAGGACAAGAAAGCTGTCGTGATCATCATGACTGATGGCTACGAGAATGCCTCCAAGGAATTCACCCTGGCCCAGGTCAAGGAACTCATCAAGAAGGTCGAAGCCCGTGGTTTCGAGGTCATCTTCCTGGGTGCCAACTTCGATAACGCAGAACAGCAGGCCGTCGGCTATGGAGTCGCCATGGACAAGACCATGAACATCTCCAAGGGCAATCTCGAGAGCACCATGCGTAGCATGTCTCAAATGACGATGGCCTATATGTCTGGCTCTTCGGCCTCAATCACACTGGACGCTGGCACCAAAGCCGCAGCCGTTAAATAAGGAATAACATGTCATTTGAACTAACTGTCCAACGCGAAGACCTGAAGAAGCAGAAGCTCTTTATCGCCACACCAATGTATGGTGGCATGTGCGCCGGCATGTATTGCCGATCCATCGCCGACCTCAGCGCTCTCTGCACGGCGTACGGCATTTCCCTCCAGATCTATTACCTCTTCAACGAGAGTCTGATCACCAGGGGCCGGAACTACTGCGTCGATGAGTTCCTGCGTTCCGGTGCTGATCACATGATGTTCATCGATGCTGATATCGGCTTCGATCCGAAGGACGTCATCGCTCTCATGGCCATGCAGATGTCTGACCCTGAGAAGTACAACATCGTCTGTGGGCCTTATCCTAAGAAGTCCATCTCTTGGGAGAAGATCAAGCTGGCCGTGGATAAGGGCTTTGCTGATGAGAACGCCAATGACCTCGACAAGTTCGTTGGTGACTACGTCTTTAATCCGAAAGGCGGAACCAGGTCTATCTCGCTCGGCGAACCAGCCGAAGTCATGGAAGCCGGCACCGGCTTTATGATGATCCACAAGGATGTGTTCCCTAAATATCGGGAAGCATATCCTGAGTTGAGCTACAAGCCGGACCACGTCCGCTCTGAGCACTTCGACGGTTCCAGAGAAATCCACGCCTACTTTGATTGCATCATCGACCCTGAGACCAGGCGGTACCTCTCCGAGGACTACATGTTCTGCTACAACGTCAACAAGATGGGAGGCCGCATCTGGCTGTGTCCTTGGATGAGGTTGCAACACGTCGGGACGATGATCTTCGGCGGCTCTCTTGCAGATCTTGCATCAATTGGTGCATCCGCCACAGCGGACCCTGCTGCAATCACGAAAAACAAGAGAAATCAATAAGCTGTGTACTTAAATGGGCTCAAGTGCTAAAATGGCACTTGAGCCCCGACCATTTGGAGAATATTTCGTAATGAATCTAGACCCCCGCACGCTGCA
>Ga0181350_1000319_pt1 | contig 14092 bp, 26 predicted proteins | sample Su13VDMM110DCMD_FD_130105 | JGI IMG/M metagenome (GOLD analysis project Ga0181350, IMG submission 130105) | Freshwater viral communities from Lake Michigan, USA - Su13.VD.MM110.DCM.D | ecosystem: Environmental > Aquatic > Freshwater > Lake | place: USA: Michigan | collected 2013-07-16
GCCCCAGGTTCAATCCGAAACCTAAGCTCCTTTGCCATACTCTTGACGTTGATAATGATGTTGTCTATCAGCCACGGGTTGTCGTTCATTTTCTACCCCAACCTACGCCATAACAAAACACTACGAACGTCCACACTAGAAAAAGCATTAAGTTGTATAGTTCACGATCAGTCATGGCTCAAGTCCAAAATGGTTACAGATTAAGAGCTTAACGTTGCCGGGATAGTCGGTGCTCAACTCCGCGCACTCCCTGACAATAGCTTCAGCAGCACGGTTTACCGTATCTTCCCAGCCGAAGATCATGTCTTCGTAATGGAGTAGCTCCTCGCATAGCCTTTCGATGTTGTCGTTCATGCCACCCCCATCAGTTGACGAACAATGCGTACACGAACGATTTCCATCGTCCCGCGCATTTTTAATTTCAATTCATTGCAACACTCTTGAGCCGAAACTAAGCTCAAATACGTTGCGCAAACGTATGGGGTGTAATTCTCCCGGTTTGTTGGGAAAAACCACACTTCAAAAACCTCTGTTTCACCAAGGTTTAATTCTTTCACCGGCTCACCCTCCTTTAGGCCACTGGCCCATCCTCTGTTTAATGTCTGCGCTCTCCAACGCATTGCGCACTTCCTCATGCAACTCTTTAAACGGCTCAGGACTGCATGAGTGCCACTTAACATCGTCTTTCATCCTCCAAGCCCCTTTACATATAGAGCATTTGTAGGTGCGGGGAGCATGAATCCTGATGCGGTAATCGTCCATTTGAGCCCCTTTATTTCTTTAAAGCTCCGGCTATAGCTGGCACAACTTTCTCCACGCTGCGTCCTATGACGTACCCGCCAAGCCCCAACTCCACGATGCTCCAGAGCTTTAACACTTCTGCCTCTGTGATATTAGGCGCAGACCAACCCAACCAGCGGGCCACGATCAAACCGCCGAAGGTCAACATGAGGATAGGTCTCCAGCAAGCCGCAAGCCAGTGATCAGACTGTGCTTCTGCCTTGACAATCTCAGCTTGACCAGCGTAGATAGCGAGCGCCATCTGCACTTTCTGACGCTCCATCTCTCCCGCATCAGGCCAGATTTTGTCAAGGATAGTCTTCCCTGCGTCTAGCGCAGCGGTGAGTGGATCAAGGCTCATGGTTTATCTTCGTGTTTTTTTTGTTCGTCGTAACTTGCCATAACAAGTTTTTGAAATGATTTCCTGTCAACGCCAAGGTGAATAACCCAAGACACAAACATATATTCCAAAGCATCAGATATAGCAAAAATTGAAAATTCATTTTTTGCCATTTCAACTTTTAAAATTTTCACTAAATCTAGATAATTCTCGTTCATACCCATTCTCCTGATTCCATTTGATCCGCAAGCCGATGGGCTCGCGTAGGTGTTTGTTGTTCCCATTTACTATCCAGCATGTGCTCAGCCGCTGCTTTGTAATCTCCGGCCTTTACAGCACCCAGCATTCCTGGGAACCCAAGCAGACCGCGTATCCCCATCTGGAAGGCCATGTTGATAAGCACTGCCAACCTAGGTTCGTTTAAATCTCGTGCCCACGGTAAAGCCTCCAGAACCTGCGCGCTTTTCTCGCTAATATCGTTGGTAAGGAGAAAATCAATTTCGCTAGGACTAAGACCACCACTGCGCCTATCGTCAATAAGTCTGCCACAGCCGATAGTGAGGTAACCAAGAGTGTCTTCATACGCATAGCGCACAACTCCCTCATCACGTTTAAGTTGTTCTTTAAGGTTCATTTAAAACTCCATATCAGAAGTAAAACAAACGCAGCAACTACTGCACCCACACAACTGACTTGAAAGAATCGATTAAATGGGTCGCGGTAATGAACAAGAGCGCACCCATAATCAGGACCACTAGGAAACGCCTCATCAAGCGTTCTCGGAAATGTCTTGACTGTTGTGTTGAACTTCAATTTCTTCTCCTGCATAAAGAGGAAACATGTTCCCGCCTTGCTCTGCCCACTGCTTAGCAGCAAGCTCCCGTTGTGTTAGCAGAATGCAAATGCCATCTACACTAACCATCCAAGCCACTGGTTTCAAATCATCCATGCTATTAGTCCAAACAAAGTTACAAGAGCTACTGACCACAAAAAACTACTTTTAAACATAGACCGGTAGTACTCATAGTCTTCTTCTTCTGTCATGTCTTACTCCTTTCAGGCCAGCTATCGGGCCTAGGAAACCACTGTATGTCTTTGGGGTTTTCATCTATCCTGTTCCCATAGATCTCTACCTCCCTCATATTGTCGGTGTCTATACAGACCCAAGACCACCGTTTTCCATCCCACCAACGCAGCGTATGTTGCCCTGTCATCCACCACCCCACACTAGGTGGTTTAAAAGGGCTCATCGTTTGATCTTCTTCAGGGACTTGACCGGGGCTTTGGAAAACTCCGGGTAGGTTCCGGGCTGGGTTCCAATCTTATGATCAGTCCCCCAGGCTCGCACAGCAGCGTCATTTAAACGCTGTGCTTCACGTTTTTGTTCAATTGTCGGTAGGTTTTTCATCTTCAACTAACAGTAGTTTTTCAAGGTCATCACACACAAGCTCGCCAAATGTTTTCCCACTTGGGAACCTCATCTGAGAAGCTTTGTTCTCTAAAGTAGATTTCATAGCAGACTTTATGCCTGCATTGAAAGCTGCTGTGTACACATCTCCAGATGCTATACGGGCATGGATAGCTTCCCGTACAAGCTGGCTCATTGGCGTTCGTTTACGCTTAGAGAAGGCCTTCATGTCCTTGTAGACCCCAGGATCTAGATAGGCCATGAACGGTTTAAATTTAGGCGAAGGGGTCATTTGCATCCTCGTAGTCTTTCAGTATTTGATCAAACCTAGCTTGTGCATCCTTGTTCCCATAAAGCTCTGTCCTAGACTGAATCCCCAAGGAAACGCAGAGTGTTCCTGCTGCACCGTCTTCAGTAGCGCATCCCATGAACCTTTGGAACAGTTCCGACCGGCAAAGCATTGCTGCTTTCTGGGTGCGGTTGTTGTAAATGACCGGTGACTCATCGTCATTGATCCTTACAAAGGCACAGCCGTATCTCGCCCCAACAAAATCCCTAAGTAGTTCATCAGGGATCTCGTCAGGATGCAAGGAAAGCGTCAGCACATAACCAGTCCGGTCCTGTTTAAGCGCTACCTTGCGAGCTTCAAACTGGAGAGCCACGGTGTCCTGCCTGTGAGTCACGCAGACTGAGCTGCCACTCAAAGTAGCTAGTCAACACTTGATACCCTTTAACCTCGTCCTTGGCCTTGTAGAGGCTTTTAGCCATCGCAGCAAGCTCTTCCTTTAAAGTGAAGATGCGGGTAGTAAGCTCCTTCTCCAAATTGGTCTGCTCCCGGATCACATTGCGCACCGTCTCAATCCCTGGCCGTAAAGGATTGACAGGCTTGACCTTCAACTTCCGCTTCTTAGGCTTAGCCAACCCAAGCACTTGTCTACGGGCGTAGTAGATATTAGAGCTATGCGAATTGGGGAACGCAGTAACGCATTCCTTGATCGTGGCCTTTGGGTTGTTCTTAAAGAACTCCCTCATCTGTGCTGCTACATTCATTTAAATCCCCTTAGAAAGGAAAGTCTTCTTCTTTGAGATCTGCCTTTTTAGGGGCAGAACCAGCGTCCTCCGCAACCCAGCGGTTGACAGAGATAGCGAGGTAAGTTACCCCGTTCTTGGTCTTCTTCTTCCAGCCATTGATCTTGAAGGTCACAAAGCCATCCTCGACCGTCGCAGCAGTCATGTTCTCGATATCAATGGCAAGCTCGCCAAAGTAGTCTGGTGACTTCTCGTGCAGTTTGGTCTTGCTAGCCAGCAACCGACCAGAGTCAGGGCGTTGCTGGAATGGGGTGTTGTATTCCATTTTCATTCTCCTTTAGTGGCAGGCAAATCAGCCCGTGCCGTTTTAAACACATGAACAACTTTCTCGTACAGCGCTGCGTTGTTCGCTTGCAACCTCTCAATTTGCTCCTGATTTGCTTTCCAGTAGCTCATCAAGTCCTGCCCTGATTTACATATCCCTACGAAATCAATCATGCTCTGACCGAACAAGGCGATGTTTGCATCGTCCTTATCGTCCCTGACCTTTGCCTCCAAGGTCTTGACAGGAGTCTTAACCTCTGACTTTGCCGGAGCATCCTCTTGTTCAGGAAGATCTTCCCCGGCATAGATGTAAAGACCAATCCCATGCAAAGCCAGAGCCTTGGTCATGCACCGCATCAGGCTGGTGTTCACTTGGAAAGCATCCGGCTTTTGGATGGGCTTGTTCCTGTGATCCATGATCGGCAGGAAGCACGTCATGGGCTTTCCAAACATGGTGACCGTGACCCAGACCATCCCTGTGCCGTTGATATCCATAAAAGGCACACCGTTGAACAGAGTTACCTCAAATGAGGCATTTGAATCTGCCTTTAAAGCCTCAGTCCATGCCCAAGCCCAGCTTAGATAGCTAAGCCCGTTCTTCTTCTCCGTGTGGTCTTTTACGTTAAGCTTCAAAAGCTCCAGAATCTTGTCCAAGTTCTCGCTGGTACTGATCGCACCACTTTGCAACTCCGCAGAACTCTGCGCAACGCCTTGGTTCTCCTGGCCTGACTTCGACATAACCCTTCTCCTCTTTCGCCCGTTTCTGAGCATCGTTTAAATCACTGTAGATCTTGATGGCAGTTTTCCTGCCCTCTCGTTTTACTGCGTACTCAGTCTCTGTCATCCACCGTTCTTCTGGGGTGCAATCCCGAAGATCATCACCTAGATGGTGGGAGATCTTTGAGTCCCGGTGTAAATCCAACCTCTCCCGCACAAATGTCTCGGCCCTTACCGAGTCCCACATTGGGATCTCAAGGTTCTGAATTGGGGCTTTTGGATAGCTCTCCCGCTTGTCCCTGCGACTCCAGTCCCGGATGACCGCGGTGATGAACAGACCAGAAACCTTCTTGCGCTTCACGGTCTCCACCAGCCACTTGTAGACGTTAAGCTGCTGCTCCCATTCCTTCTTGTTCTTCATAAACGCCCAGGCAGAGGTGGTCTTAAAATCTGTTACCAGAACACCGCTCTCTGTCTCGTGTTGTAAGTCTATCTGCCCGCTCACAACAACACCATCAACATCAATGAATAACCTTTCTTCCGTAAGGTGATTGTCGGTCTTCGCGTTCTCCAAGATGTTGTGGATGGCGCTACCAATCAACTGCCACATCATGTCAGATACGTCAGTCTCCATCTCATGGTAGTGCTTGTCTATTAGCCGCTTGATCTTGGGAGATGACATGATCTCCGTGACGCTATACTGGCTAGCTCCCTTCGTGTAGGTCTGCTTGTTGGCGAGGGTGACAAAGACCTCTGGCAAGCCGTATTTGTTGGTGATCTTCACCATCTCTCCTAGGAGTTGCAATGCAGGAAACGGATGATAGCACTAGTCTTGAAGACTTGCAAGCCCTATCTCAAACAATTTTTGGTGAGCCTGCGTCCAAGGCCAACAGCAGGAAGATCGTCAGGTACGGAGGCATGTCCCGGATCATCAAGAGTGCAAAGGCTTTAAATTACGTTGACCTCTTTAAAGCTCAGATCCATCCAGGGTGGACCCCTCTCGACGGGGACGTAGTGGTGACCATCCACATCTACTACGCAAGCCGTAGACCTGACCTAGACGAGTCCTTGATCCTTGATCTGCTCCAGGGCTCAATGTATTTAAATGACCGTCAGGTCAAGGAGAAGCACATCTACTGGTATCTAGACAGGAACAACCCGCGAGCCATCATCGAGGTAAAAAAAACCCCCCAACGCAAGGGGGACGTTGGGGGGCGAAGGCCCTGAGGAGGCTAGGCCGTCAACTCAGGTGTCAGGGGAGAACTGACAAAGGCAGTGTACCACAGGATGCGCTACTGAGCCTTCTATAGCCGACTATAGAGACCACTCTCTAAAGATGGTGTTGCGTTCCTGCGTTGTGTTGTGCTACAGTCGCGGCAACGTCGGGCGTGGAAGCTCGGTGGCAAGCCAATAGATCAGACTCACTGTGCCCCTGTATGGGGGCGTTCACCTCACAAGGGTGAAACTTCCACACAGGGGTCTTATCTATTGGCTTTTTCTATTCCCGGACCCCATCCGTCAGCAAGAGCTAACCGGCTGCGTGGGAGAACAGGTACACGGTATGTCGAAAGACTACGGGGCAACTACCCCCAGAAACCCGTGGGGCTGGGTTTATCTGCAAGCCTAGGGGTCAGGCAACTGACATGCAGAATCGTCGTGAGACGGGTGATACCTACTCTCTTTTCCCTGGGTTGGGGAAGGGGGGGTTTTGGGTGATAAATACAGGGGGCTAAGAAATGTTGGTAGGTTATGACATGTTTTACATGGTGTTCGTGGCGGGTACAAGAATGCCTAAAGTCGTACATGAAAACATCGAGGAAGCAAGATACGCAGTCAAGCTTTTAAAGGATGCAGGGTACACAAAGGAGATTTTCATCCTGGGTGTTGTTGAGAAGACACCGGGAAGGAAGATCCTGACCTTAAAGCCTAGGGTGACCGTAGAGCCTAGGCCCAAGAAAGAACAACCTTTAAAGAAGGGGAAGAAATGATTGAGGTAAAGCTTTCTGCGGATGAGATGTACCAAGCCGCAATCATTGGTGCTCATCGTCGGATCACCTGCATGTTCGGAAGGAACGCAGACAAACGCCAAAAAGATCGTCGGAACAATAACTGGACAATAGACATAGAGGCGTGTGGCGCTGAGATCGCCGTCGCAAAGCTTTTAAATAAGTACTGGATTGGCGGGTCTTTTGACGGCCAACAGAAGTACGATGTAGCGAACAAACAAGTGCGCCATACCCCTTCTGATAGCGGGTTCATTTATATCTACCCGAGAGATGACCCGTCACATGAGTACATCCTTGTGACCGGCATTGCCCCGGATTTCAAGATCATTGGATCGATCCTTGGAAAAACGGTTCAAAACTTAGGGTATACCCATGATTGGTGGATCTATCCAAAGGCTAAACTAATACCCTCGTGGTGGGTTCCGCAAACCGCTTTGATGAAGCTAAAGGAAGATGTAGGATAAAAGACCCCGAGGACACCGTAACCTTTGAACTGGATCTGACATGGCAAGAGACTACAACCAAGAATACAAGACGCAGCTTTCAAGAGGAGAGCATGAGGCGCGGATGGAAAGACAGAAAGCACGCAGGAAACTTGATTCCAAGGGAGTGTCCCGTGCAGGAAAGGACGTTGCCCATGTAAAGGCACTGTCCAAGGGAGGTTCCAACTCTGACGGGGTAAGGTTGGAGTCAGCTTCCAAGAACAGGTCATTTAAAAGGAACGCAGACGGGAGCATGAAGTGACACCTGAGTTCGTTGAGCAGTTCCACTTCGGCGAATCGACACGGGTCAGTTGCCCATCCTGTTCAGGTGACAGGAAAAAAACTAATAGCAAGGACATGACCCTGACAAGGAAGGCAGACGGTGCTGTTGTGTACCACTGCCATCATTGTTTAGAGACTGGTTCTGTACAGCCTGAAAAAAAACGGGAGTTCAAATTGTCAGCGGTCCCCAAAAAAGAAATCATCAGCAATAAATTAGAAGCAAGGCACTACAGCTATTTACTTACAAGAGGTATCACACAAGAAACCGCAGACAAGATGAAATTGTTTGCTGCGGATAAGTTCTTCTCTCGTTTAAATAAGGTCACGGACGCTATAGGGTTTCCCTATTTCCGGGACGGGGCATTAGTTGCGGCAAAGTACCGCAGCTTTCCCGATAAAGACTTTACACAGGACGCAGGAGGGGCGCACGATTTCTTTGGGATTCACCTCGTAGAGAAGGGTAAACCCTTAGTCATTGTGGAAGGTGAGATTGATTGCCTGACATTGATTCAGGCAGGGATAGAGAACGCCGTGAGTGTCCCAGCCGGTGCGCCTATCAAGGTGGCAGATGGAAAGGTTCTTCCTTCGGAGGATAAGAAGTTCTCCTATGTCTGGAATGCAAGGGAGATCCTGGACGCAGCGCCCTATGTCATCTTAGCGACAGATCAGGATGCGCCGGGTCAGGCCTTAGCAGAAGAGCTTGCGAGACGGATAGGAAAAGAGAAATGCAGGGTAGCTAAGTTTTCCAAGAAGGACTTGAACGAAGTCTATCTCGGTGACCCATCTCAGGAAGGGGGTGACCCGTCTCAGGAAGGGCCGAAACGGGTCCGCGATGTGATCGACTCCGCAGTCGCATACCCCATCGCAGGCCTGTCCGATGCTTCGACATATGCCGATCGTTTAAATGACTTATATAACCAGGGGACGGGCAAGGGATTCTCGACGGGATATTCATCGGTGGATAGCATTTACACCGTTGCCCCAGGTCAATTAACCGTTGTCACCGGGTATCCATCATCGGGCAAATCTAATTTTGTCGATCAGATTATGGTTAACCTAGCCCGAGGGGCAGAATGGAAATTCGCAGTCTGTTCTTTTGAGAATCAACCCGAGATTCACATTAGCCGGTTAATGGAGATTTACACGCGCAAACGGTTTTTTGACGGGAAAGACCGTATGACGCAGGATGAAAAGGACAATGCATTTAAATGGGTGAACGATCACTTCCTGTTTATCGATTCAAACGGCGAGGAACCGTCAACCCTGGACAGCGTGCTGGAACGGGCCAGGGTAGCAGTCAAGCGGCTGGGGATAAGGGGACTGGTGATAGACCCCTACAATTACTTGGAACTGCCACGCGAGAATCTAACCGAGACCGAAGCAATCAGCCAGATGCTGACGCGGGTTCAGAAATTCTGCAAGGCCCATGACGTTCACACGTTCTTCATTGCGCACCCGTCGAAAATAAACCGCGCAGGGGTCGATCAGCCCAGGCCTGACGGCATGTCGATCAGCGGGTCTATGTCATGGTGGGCGAAAACTGATAACGGGATCACAGTCCACAGGGGCGCGGATAAGCTGGTGGAAATAGCAGTTTGGAAATGCCGATACCGTTGGGTCGGTGCTCAGGGTGAAACATCCCTGTTATATAACAAAACCTCCGGCACTTATGCCGAGAATCTAGATATGTTTTGAACAAAAGAAAAGGGCCCCGAGGGGCCCTTATTTATTTATCTGCTAAGAATATCGCAGTATTTAGGTTATCTGTTGTGCCCTGCGGCACTTTAATATATTCCCCCTTATCGTGTTTCATTCTCCAGACCTGCCATATGCCATTCTCCCAAGTAATAAACCTCTCCCATTTTTTCACAAACCCGTCGTGATCTATTAGCTCGACCCGTTGGTGCGGGTATGTTGCTTTCAAAAACGCAGGGGCTCTGTTTGTGACCACCTTAATACGTTTAAATGTCATACCGGTGTTGAATCACGCAGATCACTTCATTGGCGTGATCAGTCTGGAAAGCCCGCAGGCCAGTGCAAAAGTATCCCCCCGCAGGCGTACGGGTTTCTCGATAAACCAGGGGCAGGAAGGCATTATATACCTCGTCTGCGCTGATATTGTCTTGCTCAGACCAGAATCTAACCCATTGGTCTGACCCATCGCAGCCTAAATGGATAGTGCTGAGGGTTTCACAAAATACCTCAAGCGAAGGATATTCAGGATCAGACCTAGGAATTTGAATAGAACCGTTCATTTAAATGTCTCCCAATGTATAACCGTGACCTTGCACCGCTTTGCCGATTGCCTCTAAGGCATTGGCGATGAGCGGATCAGAACAGGGGGCTTGATACGCCTCCACAATCGCCGCGAGGGCCCTCAACAGGTCAGGCGCAGCAGCGCATAGAGCCGCATTCGCCCGCTGAGCTTCAACGGGGGCCCAGGTCTGCTGGCAATCAGCCACCAGGGCGATCCCGTGGATTGTGTGAGACCAAACCGTAGCGGTTTTCGGCGAGCAAGCCCACTCCCCGCCTGTTCGTTTAAATGTCATGCGTCACCTACTGGTTTCATCGCTAAGCGGATATCTTCAAACCCTTCCATCATTCCGATAACATCGCTGCGCGTCGGGCGATACCCGCCGATAAATCCCTGGGCGATGAAAATCCAGGACCCATTGTGCAGAATATAACCCTGCCAGAGCGAACCTTTAATTCCATTAAACCAGCATCGGCCCAGCGGATTAAACCGAGCCCCGCAAACATAAAATTGTTTGATCATTTACCATTCTCCGAAATAAGTAAACCCAATAACAAGCGCCAGAATCAGCGCCCCGACATAAGCCGCGAGGTATATCATGCGGCGAGCTTAATATGTTTAAATATCATATTGCCCAGATCGGCGAGGGTATCAACCCGGACAGATTGCGGGTAAACATGGGAAACCGTATGCAGAATCCCGACCCCGATGGTCGTGATCCCCAAGCGCGCACCAGATTCAACCTGGGCCTTCGCATCCTTTACCTGCCCATCCCCATCGGTCAGAGCAAAACAAACCCGCCTGCGGGCATTGTGACGCAGCAATAACCCATGCGCATGACGCAGCGCTAAACAATCCTCAGTCCCCCCATATACGCTAACCCTGGGCAAAATAGATAACGCCTTACGCATGGGCATAGACCAGGGTTTAATAATTGAAGCGTGATCAGCGAAAGCAGTGACACAAACGTCAACCCCTGCCCCCATTAATGTTTCAATTAACGCAGCGCAGGCCGGTACTGCAAAGGTTATTTTTTGATAATCGTCCATCGATGACGATAAATCCAGCATGATAACCACCGCAGAATCTACGCCTTCAATATCCTGCCTGCGCATAAACACCTTGTCGTTTCCTGCGGCAATAGTTTGAAGCTTCCCAGTATCTAATGACCCGGCTCGCCGTCCCCGCTGATATTCGCTCGCCCCGCTATTGTCAAATAACCGTTTAACCTCGGCCCTGAGTTTTGCTGACATTTTGCAGTCAATCGAATATTTCATGCTGCGCCGCGCTTCATTTAAATGATAGCCCTCGGGCAGAATTAATGATTGATCGAACTCAGCACGACACCGCGCCTCTCCGGGATCTAGCCTGGGCTCGACCTGAGTCGAATCCTGGTGACGGTCTGGACACCGCCTAGGCGCAGCATCCGGAGCTTGAGCAATCGGATCCCCATGACCGTTACCCTGGCCCTCGCCTTCGCTCGTCTCGCCCTCGCCGGGTTGACCCTCGCCAGAGCCATCAGCATCGCCCTCAGGGCCCTCGTCGCCCTCGCCCTGCCCCTTACCCTCGCCTGCGCCTTCGCCGCCCCCCTGCGCCTCGCCCTCGCCCGCTTCGCCTTCGCTCGCCTCGCCCTCGCCGGGTTGACCGTCGCCCTCGCCTTCGCCGGGTTCGCCGGGTTCGCCCTCGCCCTCGCCCTCGTCGCCTTCGCCGTCGCCCTTGTCATCGGGCTTATCTTCTGGTTTATTATCAGGTAATTGCAATTGCTCAAGCACCCATACTGCAACTGCGAGGGTATCGTGACTGTTATTGCAAGTATCAATCCTGTTTGAAGCTTCCGAGAATATAGCCTTTAATCCCTTTGCAAGCGGAATAGTCGGGGCATACCTGCGCCCAACTACTGCAAGGGCAAACGGGTATTGACGCGGGTCTGACCAATCGTCAACAGTATCAAGGGCCTGCGTTACCATACCGCCAATAAGGTCGGTTAATACGCTGGTAATATTGCCCAGCAGGCCGGATTTAATCCCCTGCCTTTCGATCCAGATATCTTCAACTGCATTATGCAAACGATCAATATATCCACCAGAGATTAAACTAGCGGAAAAATCAGTATACTTGCGATGCAATAGCTCGTGGATAACATAACCCACATAACGTGTAAACAATGCGCGGTTAATCTTTGCATCATCCGCAACATTGGAAAGGTATATTTTCCCATATTGGTTAATAGCTGCGGTGGTTATGCCCTTAGACCATGCAATATCAATAACGCCCAAGCCCAGCGCAGTAGCGCTATGATGGGCGAAGGATTCAATACCTGCCCGCAATTCCCAACCGAGAATATGCGAGCGTGACAATAGTTTATCTAAATTCATTTTGATCCCCTTAAAGCCAGCCAATTATTGCGGTTTCATCGATCGAAGCAACCCGGATTGCTTCCAGTGCCGCAGCCCCCTCGATGGGTTGACGCGCAGCTATACAGCTTGCCCAGGCCTGAGCCGGTGGCATGAGCGCTAGAGCCCGGATATACGCTATCACGCAGCGGATACTAGGTGCGTCAACAATATCGCCCGTACTGACCTTAGAGCGGGCCAGATTAACCGCGTTCAATACATGCTTTGCGAGCAATGGATTGCAACCCGTATGGTTAACCACCGCTTTTGTTTCCTGCCGCAAAGGCAGGTAATCGAACGCAATACTAGCGGAGAATCTTTCACCGAAAGCGCTATCTTGCAATTGTGTGCCGGCATACCGGCCAGAATCGTCCCCGTTACCCATAGTATTATCGGCGGCTATGATGATAACCCCCTGCGCTTTGCGCCAGACCGTGCCGCCGATGTTGACCGCCGCGTGGGGCTCAAGTAGCCCATTTAAAGGGGCTAAACAACCTGCGGACGCACGGCAAACCTCGTCCAATAATATAACCGTTCCTGGTGTAGTATATGCCGAAAGAAAATCCTGAGCTTGGAATTCAGTATTCCCGTTTAGTATACCCGTTCCACCGAGGTAATCCGATGGTTCAGTATACTTGTGGAAATTAATACGAACGAATTTCCTGCCGGTGCGTGCGGCATACTGTTGCGCAGATACTGTTTTCCCAGTACCTTTATTTCCACCAAACCATATATTTAAATCAAAGCGCTCAGCATATGCTAAATGCGACAGTATTGATTCTGTCCAGATAAAGGTATTATCTATTGCGGGTGCATCGCCGTGATCCCATACCGCAAACTCTACTGGTTTCCCCTTTGGGTCATTTAAATCGAGACCAAACACGTGCTTAGCAGGAAAAATGCCCGCGACCTGGGCCGATACCATCGCGCCGACCTGGGCCTGAGCCCCCGCATCGATAACCGCCTGCGCAAAGGGCCGGAAAGCACTCGCCACCGCATCCGCCACCGCCTGCGCTACCTGGGCAGGGTCTGGGCCGATTGCGGGTTGCTGGGCCCGTGCTGCGTCCATCGCCTGAGCCGCAAGATTCTCGGCCCGCACCGCCGAAGCGGTGACACCGCTAATATCGAGTTTGATATTACTTATCAGGTTATCCACCCTGTTGTACTCGCCGACTGACGAGTCTGCCCTATCCCTCAAAGTATGAATTGACTTTAAAAGATCATCGGCACGGTTATTCCAATCGGTTTTCGCCGCTCTAAATTCGCCGCTAAGGTTATGTAAATCCGTCCGGGCCTGCAATGCGGTTGATTCTGCCCGCACCGCCACCGCCGTCACTGCGGTTAATGATCCAGCGGCCTGCCCCGGGTTTGCCAGGGAATTGCGGTCAGCAATTGCGCCTTTGATTGTCTGAAGATCAAAGCTTCCACTATCAACCCCTGACGCAAGGGCATTAACCGCCTCAAGCTTTGATAAAGTATTCAGGCCAAGGATATCCTGCGCCGCATTACATATCGCGGTGGTAGCGCCTAGCGCGAGAATTTGTACCCTAGTGTTTGAGATTGCCATGTTATTCCCCTGAAGTTTCAACGATAAACGGAGTTTGATCAATCCCGCATATGGGCAAACCGAGGTTTATCCATTTATTGGTCGAGCGCACAACATACCCGCATGAGGGGCAAACCAGCTTAAGCATGTTTGTGCTCTGCACTTTGCGAGCACGGGCGAGCGCGGCATGGGGATAGTCCCCCAAGCACTCAATAATTCCGGAATACCGTTCCCCGCATTCTGGGCCTGCAACGGTCCGGGCCCAGCGCTTTGACGCAGGACCATCGGGGAGCAATCCCATCGCAGTACAAACCGCACCATAGGTGCTTGTCATGCCCATCGCACCATCAGCGGCATGTGATAGCTGTGCCAATAGCTCAAGGAAAACCTCGGCCGGGTCGGCCAATTCAGGCGATATCATGGTTTCAATAGAACCATCGGCCGATTCAATATCGGCGTGAGTTTCCCCGAGGGTTCCGCTGCGCGAGGCAGTATAGGGATACCCGCAGGTAACCCTGATTGCCAGGGCGA